>ERZ859776.1101-NODE-1101-length-10576-cov-7.205494_pt1 | contig 10576 bp, 14 predicted proteins | sample MGYA00509987_ERZ859776 | MGnify/ENA primary metagenome ERZ859776 (study PRJEB30046, sample SAMN00715146) | human gut metagenome | study: EMG produced TPA metagenomics assembly of the A metagenome-wide association study of gut microbiota in type 2... | reverse complement strand
AGTTTGAGTATGTCTCGTATTGCAGAAATGGCAACATCTGCCGTAACCAATCGGGAAAAGGGTGATTAAAAAAGAACTGAGATCCTATACCTGGCGAGACTTGGAAACAAATGGTAAGTTTGCTAAGAATGATAAACTCTCCTTCATTACGGATGACATGCTTATAGCAGGATGCGATATAGGCAGTGAAACTTATTATATTAGGGCAATCGATGTCAGATGAAGAGAATTAAGTAATGGGGCATTCGAGTTTAGCAATACTTCAGAAGGCTTTGCGAATGCCAAGGCATGGATGCTGGCACTTGCGGCAAAAATGGTGCTGCAGCTGACAATTTAACATTTTATCCAGAAAAATATATTGACAAAAATGTGCAAATTCAATAAAATTATTAACCATAAGGGCACACTTATGGAAACATAGGGTCGCAAAGCCAGAGTCTAAAACAGTTACATGTAGTAATGACAGTTCGGCTGCAACAACCGGTGAATACCGGTTGCTGCAGCCTTTTTGTATGTATGAAAAGTTTATTGAAGTATGAGGTGACAAAGATATGAATGAAAAATTTGATTTTCTGCCACTTGGGAGCATTGTAGTAGTAAGCGGTGGCATAAAAAAATTTGTGATTGTTGCAAGAGCACTGCAGGTAAATATAAATGGCTGTAAACAGTTCTTTGATTATGCTGCCTGCCCATATCCTGAGGGAATGAATGGTGACAGGCTTATGTATTTTCAGCATACAGATATCAGCAGGGTTGTGTTTGAAGGGTATGTAGATGATGATGAGATAATGATGTGTGATAACATCTTTAATGCCATGGAGAAAACAGAAATAGAGCGCGCAGATGTAAGAAAACTCAAAAGAAGCATGGTGAACTGATATGGCAAAAAAGAATGACAGAAAAGAATACAATAAACTGAAGAAAAAGAAAGCTGACAATAAAAAACAGCAGGAACAGTGCCAGTCAGAGATAGATGTGCTTGATGAGAAAATAGAGAGGCTGAAAGCGGCATACAGGAAGCTGGATGATGCCAAGGAGGCTATTGATGATATCAAGCATAACCAGAGGAATATGATAAATTCAGACCTTTATCAGTGCATGTGGACAGGCAGCAATGCACAGGAATGTTATGATTCATGTGAGAGCGGAAATTTATATACAGCTTATGACGGATATGTGTCAAATATAGATGCAGCTGAGGATGCCATCAACTGGGAAATAAATACACTAAAAGAAAAAATGAATGAAAAATATGGTGTGCTTTCAGGACTTGTTAACGCATGGGATGATCTGTGCACGAAAATACAGAATTTTTTCAATTAATAAAAGGGAGAGGAGAAATACGAAGATGGAAATCAGCCTTGATAATATGCAGGTATCTTTTATGACTGCCGGTATAAAAACAGCTTCTGATTCCGTAAGTCTCACAGCGGCAGAGACAGAAATCAAAAGCAGATCTGAAGCAATGGACAAATTTCAGGAAGAATACAGGCAGCTGAAAGCCTTTGTGAAAGATTACAGAGATACGTTAAATAATGATCTGGCAAAAATAGACCTGATAATAAATGCAATAAATGAAAATGACAGAAAACAGGGAGATTATATTAAAAATGGTATTGGACTATCAGATACAGCTGTGATACCATAAAACTAGGAGATGAAAATGGAAGGGTTTCAGATAAATTATACGGATCTCAGCGATCTGTTCTGGGAATATAAGCGAAAAATTGAAAATCTAATTGAAAATATTGATAACTGCATAGAAAAAATCAATATGTTTACGGAAAATGCAGTATTTACAGGGAAAACCGGAGACGCAGTAAAGAGTTATCTTGGTGAAGCACATATAACAATCCTGTCAGGCATTAAAGTAACTGCACAGACACTGCTTGACAATATGGCAGCATACAAGGCTGGATACCGTGTCATTGATAGCTCGACGAACTTCAAACTGGATGAAGAAGCAATACAGGAATTCAGGAAAAAACTGGCATCAAACTATGAGGATACTGATGAGTATACGGACAAAATAAGAAGTGTACTTTCGGAAGTATCGGACATATCTGATGTGGGCATGCCGGACAGTAACGGAGTATTTGATATCCATGAGCAGATGGACAGCGACCTTATAAAGCTTGTCTCAAATGTAAACAGCTACGAGAGGGAAAATGTGGTACGGCTTGAAAATTCAGTAGAGCTGCTTCTGGAAAATCTGCAGTCATGTCTTTCAAAAATAGGCCTTAGCCAGTGTGCGATTGAGAGCTATGAAACAGGCAGTTTTATCACAGGTAAAGATGCAGGTGCCCTGAACACGGGCATTAAAATATTTGGAGACCTGCATGAGAAGAATAAAGAAGCATACGATGAAATCTATGAGACAGAACAGAAAATAAAGGATGAAGCCGAAAAGAGAAAGACACAGGGAATCTGGAGGACAGTTGGAGGAGCAGTACTAATTGCGACGGGGGCAGCATGCATAGTGCTGACAGGAGGTGCTGCAACACCAATAGTAGCTGACGTTGCAGTAGCAGTAGGAAGCGGAACAGCAGTATTCGGAGCTGCAGATGCCATAGAGGGCACTCAGGATATTTATTATGGAAGCACAGGTGACATTGACAGCACGGCAGTAAACGGCATAAAGGATGACCTGTTTCAGGGAAACGAGGACGCATATTATCTGACAGAAAATGCCTTTGCATTTGCGGCATCCGCAATGATTCCAATCGGACAGGCATCCACAGCGGGAAATCTGACATTCAAAAGCACAGCAACAATAGTCGCCAAAGAAGGCATCTCAATGGGAGCCGGAGCCGGTGCGCAGAAGATAACCACAGATGTGACAGGAAATGATACAGCAGGAATGGTTGCCGGTATGGTTGTAAGTGGAGTAACTGCAAAGGGGCTGAATGGAATTGAAGCAGAGGCGAACAAGCTGGCGAAAGCCCCAAAAGGGATTGATGGAGTAACCGAGGAAGCTGGAAAAGGGCTCGAGGGAGCAGCCAAGGGAGCCGAGAGTGCAGCGGAAGATGTTGGGAAGGTTGTTGAGAGTGGTAGTTCATCAGGTAAAGTATGGGATTATTCTAAACAATTTGATGGTGAATTAGCTAACTTTAATGCTGGATATGAGATAAAAAACGTTATTAAAGAAGATTTGTATTTAGTTCAATTTCATTCTAATGCTGAAGTTGGTAGTGGAAGAAGTTTGAAATACTGGACTACTTTTGATGCAGCAAATAGAATTAGTACAGTAGATGACTACATGAATCAAATGGCGTTATTGAGTAACTGGGGAGCAAGAGATAATGTGTCTATTGCTAAAATACCAGCAGGAACAAAAATTAAATATGCAATTGGAACTGCAAAGGAACAAGTTGGAGCAATAGAATCAAGACCTGGTGGGGGACTACAGATATTATTTGAGAAATTTGATGATGGCTGGGTTTTAGATACAAGACCGTTACCATAGAAAGAAGGAAATATGAATAAATATGATATATTAGAAGGAAAGTTGACTGCTATAAATGCATATATTGATACTATGTGCTTAGAAAGTAATGCTACAATGGAATATTTGAAACAGTATAAGGAATATGTAAATGAATTAATTATTGCTATTCAAAATAGAACAATAAGAAATTCAAATGGTGCTGTGATGGGACTTATTAGGGGTGTTTCAGATTATGATGAGCTTTGTGCCGATGATACTTTTTGGCAGTTAGTAACAGATGCAGACAATTATTATTGTAATGAGTGTCAATCATTTTAATTATGTCTGCACATAAGGACAACCACCACAAAAATTTTGGGCCTTTAAATTTATCGGAATGGCTCTTACCGAAGCTGATAAAATCCATGGAGATTAGTTTAAAGAACTTAGGGCGAAATTTGCATCTGGGTGCACTTAAGGACATCCGAAATAAAAACGGAATATTACTTCTTCAAAGACTTAGAACATATTGTTTTCATAGCATTTAGTGTTGTGAAGACAATGTGTTTTCTTGTGACAATTTCAAATTCTTATTCAGAATGCGGATAATTCTTTACGAGCATATTAATCCATGGGAAGAATATCAGATGATTTATTGCTAAATCCGAAAACAAATACAAATGGTGCAAATAATCTGACTGAATGGAGAAATTTCGATGGAACAAGACATTCAGAGAAATTGAATCAGATTACTTTGGCAGATATGGAATTGATTCCCAATACAGCCTATGTTTATTTTGAATTTTCGGGGACGTCAAATGTAGGGGGAAATGAACTCAAGGTTATTAGAAATGTTCATGTTCCATTAAAATAGTAGAATGGCAGGTTAGTGTAGTTCCTCTATAATGAAAACAGGGAAGTCGTAGCAGAGAAGGACTACAGCGGCAACATCATCCGCTATATCCGTGGACTGGGACTGATCAGCTCCGACAGCGAGAATGCCAAGACGTATTACCATTATGTATGCGATGAGCAGGGCAGCGTGAGCCGTATCATCAGAGGCGAGGATAAGGAGAACGGAGCAGCCGCACAGGACAAAGTCTCGGACAGAGTACTCAATCATTATGAGTATGATGCGTTTGGTAATACCATAAGCTGTGAGGAAAGAGTAGCGAACCGTTTCCGATACCAGAGTGGTAGTAAGGCTGATACAAAACCATATACTAACAGTAGACCTTCATTTAGAAAAGGTGTTGTTGAAGAAGTATGGGAGAATGCTAAAGGTCCTGATGGATTGGTTAGAGATCCAAATACAGGTGAGGTTATTAATTGGACACCAGGAGAATCTAGAAAAGGGGTATGGGGTATGGGATATGGGACACATTCCAGAAGCAAAATATTCAGAAATGCATGAAGCATATATGAATGGTGAATTGACAACAAAAGAATTTGTGGATTGGTATAATGACCCTGCCAACTATAGACTAGAATTGCCAAGTAATAATCGTAGTCATAAGTATGAATAAAGGAGAAAGCAATGGATATAAGTTTAGTAGCAAAAATGAAAAAGTATGATGAGTTTATTTCCTGCTATAATGAAGGTGACGAGAAAAAAGTATATAAAGGTAAATCATTATTATTTTATTCATTATCCAATAATGATACAGAAAGTCGTTATTTAATAACAGATTTTTTACTCAATAAAGGTGCTGAAGTTAATGTGATAAATGAGTGTGGCGAAAATCTGTTGCATATTCTACTGTCAAGAACAAAGCACAATATAAAACAGACAGCAGAGTTGTGCAAAAAATTAATTGATAAGGGAGTAAACATTAATCAATTAGATGAGAAGGAAAGAGTACCCTTACAGTATTTGATTAACTTAAAATATACAGATGAGGAACTTGAACCATTATATCAAATTTGGTTTGCACAGAACAGTATTTTGGTTAATCACAAGAATGCATGGGGAAAAACACCATTGGAAATTGCGGAGCAAATGCCGTATAGAGCAAGTTTGTTGGAGAGGATGAAAAAGTATGAGTGAAGTAGTAACTTTTATACCCGATGCTGGTGGAAGTATTGTTTCAAAAAATATATTGAGCCATAAGGGAAAGCTGAGATGGTGTGTTAGAGAAGAATCTGTGAATGATGTCGATAATGGCTGGAGATTTTTTTCAGATATTGACACAGAGGAGTATTTGAGTAAAGCGGATAATATGTGTATATGTGATTTTAATACAGTTGCTAATATTGAACCGGCAATTATTACAATATACAATTGCAAAGTTGGAACGGATATAGAATTAGTAGAAGAGAATGGAAAGAAATTCTTTTTAGATAGTAATACAGGAGAAGTATTCGAGTCATAGTATTTATTACGGTTATACTTTCGGATTCCCAACAACTTAAAAACTCCTGCACGTCTATTTATTAAACATCATAGCTGTTGCAAAGCAATTAAGAATCCATGATGTTAATTAATAGACACTAGCGAAATTTTGCCAAGTTGGATATACGAATGAACATTGTGAATTCAATATATTGTCATGCCAGAATGGGATTTTAACAATCCTAGTACAATGGAAGCATGGGATGCAGCCTCGGGGGCATATGCAGAACAAGTTTCGGGAGAGATTCGTGCGGTTATCGGGTCAGAATTAAGGACGGGGAATATTTGGGAGAATGTGGAATTACCACGTCTTATGAAAAATCCAAATGTGACGAAGATAACAACTATTGATCCTAAAACAGGTGTTGAAAAAATTATTTTCGAGAGGTAGGAAAACATGAAAATAACAGGTAGTATGAATTATGTAAAATTTGATTTGGAGAACGGATATGTTGTAAAAGCAGAAGGAGAAATGCTTGTAGGAAAAAAGTTTGTGGCATATAGAGATACAATGAAATTTTGGGAGCCACCACATGAGCATGAAGAACTTTTAGAAGAGCAAATTGAGAGTATAATACAGGAAGTTCAGAGAAACATGAATGAAAATACGGTTCAAATTGTTTTTGAATAATATGTATTATGTCTATACATGAGGATGCCCATCACCAAAAAATTTATCACGGTCTTTAAATTGATCGGAATGTCTCTCGCCAAAGGCGATTTATCTATGAAGATTAATTTAGAGATACTTCTAGAGCGAAAAATGTAAATAGCTACGATAGGGAAAATGAGGTGCGACTTGAAAATTCAGTAGAGCTGCTTCTGGAAAATCTGCAGTCATGTCTTTCAAAAATAGGCCTTAGCCAGTGTGCGATTGAGAGCTATGAAACAGGCAGTTTTATCACAGGTAAAGATGCAGGTGCCCTGAACACGGGCATTAAAATATTTGGAGACCTGCATGAGAAGAATAAAGAAGCATTTGATGAAATCTATGAGACAGAACAGAAAATAAAGGATGGAGCCGAAAAGAGAAAGACACAGGGAATCTGGATGATAGTTGGAGGAGCAGTACTAATTGCGACGGGGGTAGCATGCATAGTGCTGACAGGAGGTGCCGCAACACCAATAGTAGCTGACGTTGCAGTAGCAGTAGGAAGCGGAACAGCAGTATTCGGAGCTGCAGATGCCATAGAGGGCACTCAGGATATTTATTATGGAAGCACAGGTGACATTGACAGCACGGCAGTAAACGGCATAAAGGATGACCTGTTTCAGGGAAACGAGGACGCATATTATCTGACAGAAAATGCCTTTGCATTTGCATCATCAGCGATGATACCGATAGGGACAGCAAGTAAAGCAGGAGAACTGACATTCAGATCAGGGACTGTTATGCTTGGAAAAGAAGGTGTATCAACTCTGGCAGGATATGGAGCATCTAACCTGGTATATGATAAAACAAACAACCAAACACTTGGAATGATAGCCGGAATACTGGCATCGACGGGATCAGCGAAGGGACTTAATATGGCAGATGCAAAATTGGGCTGGTCAAACAAAGGTGTGAAAGGGAATGTTGTTGAGAGTGTAACAGGGGATATAGAGAGTGGTAAGGCTATAGGTACTGATGAATTAGTTGTAAGAGATACTAAATTTTTAGATGCAGATGAAAATATTGATTGGGAAAAGTGGGCACCAAATGGTGGGCGAGTACCAGGAACAATCAAGGAAAATCAAACTATTCCTGCAGGAACTATTATTGACAGATATGGAAGTCAATGGGGAAAATATACATCACCAGCAGGAGTACCATATGAACAAAGGGCACTTCCATATATTGAGAACCCAAATGCATATCATAAATATGAAGTATTAAAACCAATTGATAACGTTACAATATCTGAGATTGCACCTGCATTTGAACAAGTTGGGGGTGGAATACAGTATGAATTACCCAATAATATTAAAAAATTAAAAGAATTAGACTATATAAAGGAGATTAAATAAATGACTAGAGAGGTATTAGAAAAAAAATTAAAAATAGCTGGAATTCCAGATTATATTTATAATCTGACAGGACAAGGAAAAAATGATGAATGTTTATGCTTGGAAAAAATTCAGGATAAGTGGTCGGTTTATTATTTAGAAAGAGGTATTAAGACAACAAATGAAATTTTTGACTCTGAAAATGATGCGTGTCAATTTTTGTATGACCAATTGATGAATTAAAAAACATATTATTAGGGTTATACTCTGGAACCCCCAACAACCTATAGCCTCTGCATGTCTATTAATTATCCATCATGGCTGCCCAGAAGCAATTAAGAATCCATGATGTTAATTAATAGACACTAGCGAAATTTTGCCGAGCTGGGTATACGAACAAATATTGCAAAATGAATATGCTGATGTAACGCACTCCTAGCAACAGAATATTGCGAAAGCTTTGAAGCAAAAGCAAAAACCAATCCTCAGGGCACAAACAGCTCTGAGGGATTTTTTTGCAAAAAATGAAAAAAGTAGAGAAATTTTTCCGGTGTGACTGCTGTGTGACCATTGTAGTGTATAATGTAATTTGGAAAGAAGAAATAACAAAGAAAACGATATTAAATCGAGAATAAAATGTGAGGTGAAGAGTGATTAATGAGAAAACTGAATTTTTACCACTGGGAAGTATCGTGGTTGTAAAAGGTGGCATCAGGAAGTATGTCGTAGTCGCGAGAGCGCTGAAGGTTAATGCGAATGGAAGATAGCAGTATTTTGACTACAGCGCATGTACATATCCGGAAGGAATGGCAGGCGACAGACTAATGTATTTCCAGCATAATGCTGTCGAGTCTTAAAGTCACGGTGTAGACACTGCTAGATAACATGACTCTGTATAAAGCAGGATACAAGGGATGATGATTACAAAATAAAATTGATGAATAAGTAATGCCTGCTGATTAAGAAGATATCTGTAATTTCTAAATTTTATGTTTGCATCGCTTATACCATAATCAGAACAAATGCACAGTGGTATATTATTTTTTTAATATTTAGAGTGACAAAACAATATATTTATAATAAAATGATATTGTCAAATTATTAATAAAAAGCATACGAAAGAGAGGAGTAAGTTATGCAGGACATTAGTATCATTGGAATTGTTGTTGCAGTTGTTGTTCTTGTTATCCTGTTGTTTATGGCAATCGGATACGTGAAGGCACCGCCTGATATGGCGTATATCATTTCAGGTGTGAAGAAAAAGTCAAAGGTAGTTATCGGAAAGGCGAGCATACGTATTCCGTTTTTTGAGCGTCTTGATAAGCTGAATCTCAGACTGATACCTATCGATGTAAAGACGAGCAATGCAGTACCGACAGCAGATTATATCAATATCAACGTCGATGCTACGGTAAACGTAAAGATCAGTAATAATCCTGAAAAGCTACGCCTTGCGGCTGAGAATTTCCTTAACAAAAACACAGAGTATATCGCTGGTGTTGCCAGAGAGGTTCTCGAGGGTAATGTACGTGAGATCGTTGGAAAAATGAAGCTTGAAGAGATGGTCTCAGACCGTCAGAAGTTTGCCAATCTGGTAAAAGAGAATGCAGAGCCTGATCTTGCGGCAATGGGACTTGATATCATCAGCTTTAATGTGCAGAATTTCGTGGATGGCAACGAGGTAATAGAGAATCTTGGTATCGACAATATCGTAAAGATTAAAAAGGCCGCCGCCATCGCAAGGGCAGAGAGTGAGAGAGACATCAAGGTAGCTCAGGCTTCGGCTGACAAAGAGTCAAATGATGCAGCGGTTGCGGCACAGACAGAGATTGCCAAGAAACAGAATGAGCTCGCTATCAAGAAATCAGAGCTTCAGATGGAGGCTGATACAAAGAAGGCTATGGCGGATGCGGCTTACGACATTCAGAAGGAGGAGCAGCGTAAGACCATTGAGGTTGCCACAGCAAACGCTGATATTGCAAAGCAGGAGCGAGAGATTGAGTTAAAGCAGAAAGAGGTTGCAGTAACAGAGCAGTCTCTTGAGGCAGAGGTCAAGAAAAAGGCTGAAGCCAATAAATACGCGGCACAGCAGCAAGCAGAGGCACAGCTCTACCAGCGTCAGAAGGAAGCTGAGGCAAGACAGTTCGAGGCACAGCGTCAGGCGGAGGCACAGAAAGCAGAGGCAGAAGCCATGAGATATGCCAAGGAGCAGGAAGCTGCCGGTATCCGTGCAGTCGGAGAGGCAGAAGCATCAGCTATCCAGGCAAAGGGTATTGCAGAGGCTGAGGCTATGGAGAAAAAGGCAGAGGCATATGCCAAGTACAATAAGGCAGCCGTTGCAGAGATGATGATTAAGGTGCTGCCTGATATCGCAGCCAAGGTTGCAGAGCCACTTGGACAAATCGACAAGATTACTATTATCGGTGGCGGTGATGGCGAAAATGGTGTAGGCAAGGTTGCCGGAAATGTACCGGTTGTAATGGCAAAGGTATTTGAGAGTATGAAAGAGGCAACAGGTATTGATTTATCTGAGATTATCAACGCTGATTCATATGACGCAAAGGTAAATCGCAACGTAAATGTAACCGGACTTGATGGAGTAAATCTCGTTGTAAATGCGGATACGGACAAAAACGGTGAAAAGACTGAAAATTAAATAGTGTTATATTAATCCGCTATACGATATGTGAGTATAGCGGATTTTTAATATTTTCTGAAAGCTAACTTGAAAAAGTAAATTCCAGTGCAGAAGTAAATTCCACACTCATTTA
>ERZ859776.1096-NODE-1096-length-10621-cov-1.854533_pt1 | contig 10621 bp, 5 predicted proteins | sample MGYA00509987_ERZ859776 | MGnify/ENA primary metagenome ERZ859776 (study PRJEB30046, sample SAMN00715146) | human gut metagenome | study: EMG produced TPA metagenomics assembly of the A metagenome-wide association study of gut microbiota in type 2... | reverse complement strand
GCCCCCCCGTCTCCAACCAGCGTCCGGGTCGGGGGTTGGGGATCGCTTTATCAATACTGAGACAGCTGGGACTCCAGCGCCGGATTGGCCACCGTCCACTGGTAATCCTCCAGTCCGGTGTCCACCTCCGTCCACAGCAGCCATGTGGCCATGTCGGCGGTGCCAACCTGCCCCTCGCCGGGGCCCTGATGGGTCAGCGTCACCACGGCGGTGTGGTCATCCTTCAAGGATACGGACTCGATGCCCACCTCCACGGAGCCGGAGCTCACCGACTCCTGCACCAGCACCAGCGCATGGTCCTTGAAGAACGCATCGTCGTAGGCGGACAGCTCCGGGTAGTCCGGCAGCTGCTCGTTGTTCAAAAACGTTAAGTCGGTTATCACTCGTTCACCTTCGATGATTTTAGCATTGCCCGACAACTGAATGCCGGTATTGCCCTGCCAATAAATATCCGCCGCATACGCCGATATAGCACCGCCGTATCCAGCCTGGTTATCGGAAATTGTACCACCGGACATGATAAATTCGTTGGTCAAATCCACAGATTCTTTGGGTGTGCCAAGAATAGCAACCGCACCACCAAAGGCACTTCGATCACTTTCTGCTTTATTGTTTTTGATGCTTCCGCCGGTCATAGTCAATTTAGCCGATACATCATAACTTTCGTCATAGTCAGCACGATTTGCACGGATCAAAATTGCACCGCCATGGGCACTTTGTGTATAGGCAGTACCAAAGTAATCACCAACTGCGGTATTTCCGCTAATCGTACCGCCGGTCATTTCCATCTCGCCGCTGAGATAGAGGCCACCGCCCTGTTCAGCAGAACAGTCGGTTACGGCAGAGCCATCATTCATAATCAGCTTTGCAGTGCTATCAACTACGATACCACCACCCCAGTCATTTGTTCCTGTGTTTCCTGAAGTACCGGACCGATGGACTGCACGTCCGTTGCAGACCGTTGCCTCATTTTCTAATGTCAGTGTGCTTTCAGGGCAAACACGGATACAGCGAATATCCTGTGTCTCGGCATCAATCGTCACATTTTCAAGCGTAAGCTCCGTCGTTGTGGCTGTGCCGTATTCAACACCAACCTCAATCATATAAAGGTCAGGAGAGGTGGTAGAAGTGTCCTTTGTATAGGTAATCTTCTTTGCAGGTTCATCGGCTTTCCCCGCCAGCGTTACCTCTTTATCGCCTGTCAAAACAAGCTTTCCTACGATTTTAATATCAGAAAGCAGGCAAATGGTATCCCCATCAGCAGCCTTACTATATGCCTTTGTAATTGTTTTGAACGGAGCAGCTTCATCCGTACCGGTCGCTGTATCATTGCCCATATCAGATACATAATACGTTGTTCCGCCACTTGCACCTGCACTCATAAGCAAGCCGCCATCGGCTATCGCAGTTGTTGGTAGCAGGCTGATAATCATGCTCAGCGCCAGTAAGCATGATAGAAAAGTCTTTCGCATACAGTTTTTCCTCCTTAGTCATTTCATAAAAAAACAAAAAAATGCGGCATAAAATGGAATTTACGCTAAGGATAATTATACCTCTTATTTATAAAAGTTCAACCGTATAAATGTTTTTTCATAACAAGGTGTTGACATAAACACAACCTTATACTACATCCTTTTTATGCCTAAAAACAACAAAAAAGAAAAGCCCATCAAGGTTCTCCCTCAATGGACTTTCTTTCATTTGTTACAAATATTATCTATATCTATCCCAATCTGGATTTGCAGTCAGCTCTGTCCAATGCTCATTGATTTCGCCTTTCTGCTTAAAATCATGGCTATTTGTTGCCTCCTGCATATTGATATAATACCAATCGCTCGGCTGATTATCCGGCCACTGAATCATGCCATCCAGCAAATCATCCACCGTTTCAGGCAGTCTATGCAGCATACGGTTAATCATGGATGCCGCCTCGGCTCTTGTGATGTTTTGGTCTGGCTTAAAGGAGCCGTCTGTATAGCCCTGTATCCAGCCCAGAGAGGCCGCACGTCTGATTTCATTTTCCGCCCAGTATCCAGAGATATCGTTAAAATCACTCTTTATCTCGACATTGCTTTGGTCGAAACGAGAGCAAATTGCCGCAAATTCCGCTCTTGTGATGGGTGCATTCGGCACAAAGGTATCCGCTGTGCGTCCCTTCAGAATACCAATATTCGCCATTGTGGAAATGGATTTATTATGCCACAATCCAAACGTCACATCGTTAAAAGCATTCTCTGCCGTAAGGTTACTGTCACGCACATCGTCCTTCAGCAAACGGAAGAAGATAGCCGCAACCTCGGCTCTGGTGATGTCAGCATTTGGTCTTACCAATCCATCCTCGTAGCCGACGATATACGCAAAGTGATTATCGCTATTCAAGGTTTCGGGAACATCTGTTGCCTTCCAGCCCGCATAAACGGTTTTATCACTTGTCATTTTGATTTTTGTAATTTTATCCGTCAGCTCTTGATCTGCATACCAACCTGTAAAGGTATATCCAACTCTTTTGGGAATCTTATCAAGAATTACAACTGTGTTTTTTTTATATTTTTCATCCTCATATTTTGTGCCGCCGTTGGATTCATAATGCAAAATATAATATTTTGTCCCATGAGAGCCGCCGCCACCACCGGAAGAAGGCGGTGTCGCGATTTTATCCCATTTGCCACAAAGAATCGTATCTGTATTCAACACAGTGCCGTCTGTATAGCTAAGTGTGCAGGCAGCATCCGTAAACCAGCCTGCAAAGGTGTAGTTTTCATGGGTTGCCTCCTGTACCTTTGCTGTATAGGCTGTGCCGGTACGGATATAATCATCCGCAGGTGGTGTCACATCAGAGGGGTTATCTGTGCTAACCCACTGATACTGAATCTTGATAGATGGCACATAGGTCATCCAATCCGTCTTTCCTGCCGCTTTGCTCTGCCCAATAACCAATCCCTTCGACATTTTCCAGCTTGGAACGAAAATACCGTCTGCATCCGCCTTTGCTGCCGCAGTGTCACCGCCCGCGTCCGTCGTATAACGAACAAGCTGCGTACCGATTTCAGTATTCTCTACCGTGTGATCTTCACTGTGGATCTGAATTGGTTTCGCAGTGCTTGCGCCCGTGTATGGGGAGATTACATTGATATAACGGCCTTCCTTGGAAATAGAGTCGCCCGCTGTCAGATAGACATCGTTATTCGTGCTGATCTCAGCATTTTCACCCAGATTGAAGGCAGTGCCTACATAAACGCCGTCCCCTTCTCTCCAAAGTCTTTCTGCATCCGTTAAGGAGTTATTGTTATCCTTAATGACACCGCCTGTCATGGTATAAGTGCCGCCGTAAACACCACCGCCCTCAACAGCAACATTGTTTTCAATGGAACCGCCGGTCTGTTTCGCAGCAGAGTTATAGTATAAGCATACACCGCCGCCCTTATAAGCCTTGTTCTCAGAAATCATGCCCTTGGAAATTGTTGCATTCGTTGCTTGATACAAGAAAACACCGCCGCCGTAATTCTTAGCACTATTTTTTGTCAGCGTGCCACCGTTAATATTCAGTTCGGTTACGCCGTAGAATGCTGCGATTGCACCGCCACTGCCTTTCGTAACTTGATTTTCGGAAATTTCACCGTTTTTATTAATATTGATTGTAATTTTTTCGCCTTGCTGTGGAAATGTAAGCACACCGCCGCCATAGTCAAGTGCCTTATTCCCGGTAATTTTGCCGCCGTTCATTTCAAAGGAGGCAGGTTGAGCGGTAAACAATGTATCGTCGCCGCTTGCGTTGGCGTCGTCCGCAACATAAACACCGGCACCATAACTGCCCTGACCAATACCGCCTGGTTTAGCGGTAGAGTAAACACTGTTGTTGGAGATCGTGCCGCCGTTCATGACCATCGTTGAACCGATGATCGCAACACCGCCGCCACCATTTGCCGTATTGCCGCTGATCTCGCCGCCGTTCATGGTAAAGGTACTGCCATTGCCAATCATAATGCCGCCGCCCAATTCGTAGTTGCGGTTTGTATTGTTACGAATGATTGCGCCGTCTTCCATCGTTATGTTGACACCATTGTTCGCCAAAATGCCGGAACCAAACTGAGCCGCTTTATTGTTCTGTAAAATAGCACCTCTGTTCAGCACGATGGTGCCGCCGTTCGCCGCCTTGATGATCGAATCGGTCTCCGCTGCGTGTGCCGCATCCACACTGTACTCCGCACCATCAATTACAACGTTACTCAGTGTCAGCGAGGCGGACGCATTGGCGAGCTCGATCATATAGCCGCCGAGCTTATAGCGGTGCAGTGTCTTTCCGTCAAGATCCCAGCTCTCTGTTCCTGTAACCCGATATACACTTTTAAGGAAAATATCGCTGGTACCATTTGCATTCGCAAGCTCATTTGCCTTCTCAATCGTCTTTACCGCCGTAGACTCTGTCAGCCCATCCTTTGCATCATCACCATCCATCTGGTCAAGGTAAATCCCTGTAATAGCAGAAACCGCAAATGCCGCACTTTCTTCATCCGCCTCCAGTGTGCCAATCAGAGAATCCGCATCCTCGGCGAAAAACGCCTCATCCAATCCGCCTTCTCCAAATGCGTCATCCTCCGCAGGTCTTTCTGCCTCAAGGCTTTCTACCTGTCCTTCCGCAGAAGTCTCCTCCGCAAAGGCAGCGCATGGCATAAGCGTAAAGGCCATCAGAAATGCCATTGCACATGACAATAGTTTTTTGCTCACTTTCTATAACCTCTCTTTCAAATCAAAATGATCTGCAATAAAAATTTACAAGAAAACGCTTATTCATAGATTGCATTTCTTCTGTATGTCCCCAAAATATACCAACTAAAAATTATATCAATATTTTTTCTCAATACAATCACTAAAAATTTTTTCATTAACAATGTATATCAAAATTTAAAACAACCCTGAGAAGTACCTAAATTCATATACAAACTTTTTACAGAAATTATCCATTTTTGACGAATTTCGCCACCTTTCGACAAGTTTTTTTCATTATTCCACCGTGTCGTTTTCATTCATCCATCTGTTGACGTGTTCATTAAATCTATGTTATGGTATATTTTGGTAAATGAGTTTCTATCATAGAACAAATATGATTATTTATCTCGTAAAAATAATATTCTAAAAGGAGTAACCCGAAATGGATAAATGCAGCGCCGCCGTAAAAAAAACCAAAATATACTGCTTGTTTGTCGGAATCTTCGCTTTCCTGCTTGCGCTCCTTCTCAGCCAAGCTTTTTTTAATTAATTATACGGAAAAAGAAATGAAAATGAGTGCAACCTATACGGCACAAAGTACAGTGAAACGCATCAACGCACACCTTGTGCAATATGTAGCCCTCTCCGATTTCTTGGAAAACATGATTAACTCAGGCTATGAGCTGAACGAAAGTACCTTTTCCAAGCTGGCGCAGCTGATTCCGAATCATAACAACATTATAAAAGCATACGAGCTGGCACCGCAGGGAATCATAACGGAGATTTATCCCAAGCAGGAAAATGAAACGGTTCTGGGCATGAATATTTTGACGGAGCATGAACGAAAATGCGACGCACAGCGGGCACCAAGGGGTATACCATCGGCGGCCCTTATACATTAAAGCAGGGCGGTCTCGGTGCATTGCTTTTCGATCCGGTCTATCAAACCGACGCTTCAGGCAACCGCAGCTTCTGGGGCTTCGTTATCATGGTAATCGACTGGGATGAGTTTATTGATAAAATCGGCTTAGAGCGATTAAGTGATGCTTCCTATTGCTATGAAATATGGGCAAAAAACAGCCAGACAGGCGAAAAAATCACTTTGGCACAGAGCCAAAAAGATATGCCCCAAAATTGCCTTACCGTTGAATGTGGGATTCCGAACGATACTTGGTATGTGAATATTGCCCCAACTGCCGGATGGATTCCGACTGCCTGGTGGATAATTGCAGGCATTTTTTCATTGATTCTCTCCATAATGACTGCTACCATTTTTTATCAGCTTTACAGCAAAAAATATCGGGAAAAGCAGTATATTGATGAGCTGCAAAAGGCAACCGAGCAGGCAAGACTTGCGAATGAGGCAAAAACGAAATTCCTTTTTCGCATGAGCCACGATATCCGCACGCCAATGAACGCAATCATCGGGTATTCCGACCTTTTGGAAAAGCATTTACAGGATGAAAAAAAGGCCTCTGCGTATTTGAAAAAGCTACAATCCTCCGGCAACCTCCTAATGACAATCCTCAATCAGGTTTTGGAGATTGCCCGCATCGAAAGCGGAACAGCCACCCTGCGATTAGAGGCTGAGGATATGGAGGCGCTGTTTCATTCTTTGTATACGGTTTTTGAATCGGATATTCAACAGAAGGAGCTTCATTATTCCGAAGAAATTCATATCCGGCATAAATATGCCGTTTGCGATAAAACAAGATTGCAGGAAATCCAACTGAACATCGTGAGCAATGCAATCAAATATACGCCGCGCGGACATACCATCCATATATCACTCAATGAGGTGGCATCCGATGATAAACAGGCGCAGTATGTTTTCACCTGCACGGATACAGGCATTGGCATGAGTGAGGAGTACCTCTCCCATATCTTCGAGGAATTCTCCAGAGAGGAAACCTCTGTAAAAAATGAGGTTCCTGGTACAGGGCTTGGGCTGCCTATCGTAAAATCCATTATTGAGCTGATGGAAGGAACCATTCAAGTAGAAAGCAAGCAAAACATCGGCACAAAGATTACAGTAACCCTTCCGTTTGATATTGCAGAAAAAAAGGATGTCTCCGGAAAACAGGAACCCATGCAGCCCTCTCGTGCAGAAGAAAAGCCCTATCGCATTTTGCTCGCCGAGGATAATGCACTGAACGCGGAAATTGCATTAGAGCTTTTAAAGGGGGCAGGCTTTCTTGTGGAGCACGCCGCAGATGGCCAAGCGTGTGTGGATATGCTTAGTCACGCAGAGGATGGCTATTATGACTTAATTCTGATGGATGTGCAAATGCCGATTCTAAACGGCTATGAGACAACGAAAAAAATCAGACAGATGGAAGATCGGAAAAAAGCGGAAATTCCCATTCTTGCAATGACGGCGAATGCTTTTTCTGAGGATCGGCAGGCCGCACTGGAGGCAGGCATGAATGAGCATGTTGCCAAGCCCATCGATATGAATGTTTTGCTTCGGGTTATGATGAAATATCTGTAACACGCAAAAAAATTATAAAATTAACTGAAAAAAGTAAACAAGAAAACAAGGACGCTCTTTCTTTTTTGATGAACGTCCTTGTTTTCTTGTTAGTCGAATCAGTACAAAATCGCACAAACGATAGTCAGATTTTCTATGATAATCGATGCGGCTTGACACTAAACCTGTCCGTAACCAATAACCCAAGGGAGCATAACGAAAAAAGCGGACATTTCTGTCCGCCTAAGTTCAATTCCTATTTCTTCCCACGGGATAAACCGTGTCTCTTGCTATTAACATCCAATTCACAATATCAAAAAAACATCCCAGCACGCTTTCACAAATACACCCTCTTTCCGCAGACATATCATCCCATTTCTGCAAATATGCAATCGCAGCTTTCGCTTTCGCATACGCCTCCACTGCATCTTGGTTCTCCTTTGGCAGCTTAATCCGTTTCGGGATATATTCCACATTTCCTTCCTCATTCAGGATCGTATCTCTCAGCGACAAAATACTCGCAATCAGCTCCACTGTGCCATATACATTCTTTCGGAAGTCTTTTTCCTGTAAAGACTTACCTAAAAGCTCCATACACTCTGCCGCTGTTTCTGTTGAACGGTATCGTAAGTAAATCTCCCGAAAAGCCGCATAATACTTTGAGCTCTCGGTAATGCCCATGGATACCGCTTTTTCATATCGTCCTTTATAATACGCACTCAGCTCCTTCATGCGTGCAAGAGAATCCATACGGCTCACCTCTTTGCTTTTGATATTCCTTCATTGTTCCGTCACTTCCTCTTTATACAGCCTGTTTTAACATCAGCCGTTTTAATACTTGATTTTGATATTTATTTACGAATGCCGCAACCGTTTCAGTCATATTTTGGTTTTGATACCCACGGCATTGTATTATTTCCCCGTTCTGCACCTCCATGGTAAAATACGCCTTATCCATTTTTCTTACATCCCGGATGAAAAGGATAATGCTCTTTCCATTTGCAACCCTTGACGTATAGGTCCCGACACAATGGCGTAGGGCATGCCCTTCTTCTTTGATAGAGAATAAATCCTTCGGTACAATAACGGCATATTCATCATCCGACCATAGATATACCTCTTGATACTCTTGCAAGAGGGCTTTTGCCATCTGTTCCTCTCGCTGAATCTGCTCCTTTCGTTCCTCCTCTCTTTTACGGAGTACCTCTGCCGATGCCTCATCATGTGCTTCCCATAGATTTTTCGGGAACAGCACGAAGGTGTTTTTCAGGTCATATCCCAGCTCCTCGCAAAAGCTGATGTAGTCCTTCCATTGCAACAGAACATTCCGATAGCTCACGTTTTTCTCTACAAATTGCATGCAATAACGTTCCGTTTTATGCAGTGTGGTATATCACAAAACACTATAAATCGCATCTGTATTCCAATAGGTATTATAAAACCGCAAAAAGCTTGCTTCATCCATACGCATTCCTGTCGCAAGAATCCGCCGATAAACACGGAGCTGTTTCATTGACATATCCAGCTTTTGAACCAGTGAGATATCCTGCTTTGCCACCTGTAATATTTCCTTCATGCTACTACCGTTCTTATTGATAGAATGAAAATAATCACCGGTATGTACCAATTCATAAGCCAATTGATACATACGCATTTTAACCAGATTCTCTAAGAAAGGATTTCTCAAATACTGCCGCAGATAATAATGCGGTATGATATGCTGTTCCCCCGCATTTGTAAGATACTCCGGCAGGGCACTATACTGATATGGTGTATGTGCCAAAACCTTTTTAAGATTTTTGGTATAGACCGTATCATACTCCCTCTTATAACAAATACATCCATCCGACCATCTGACTTTACCGCTGTTTTTGAAATAACGCCATTCGTAGAAATCAACAGCTTCTCCTTCATAGAAATCCCGTTTTATCTCGAACAGCCTTAACTCCGGATTTCGATAGTCCTCCCCATAACTCTTGGTTACGCTAAAATAACGCACCACAAAGCCGCTTGGCGTTTTCTGGAAACAAGCTACCTCCGCATGATCCGTGATATGCCTTGCTCTGCTTTCTGCCAGAAACAGCACCTTCGTGCCACAATGCGGGCAATAGCCCATAGAACGATGCTTTACACTACTGACCTTAACCGGCTGCTCACATTGCGTACAATACCCATCCATTTGTTTCCGTTTTTTATACTGATAATAAATATATCTGCTCTCTGTCAAAGCGACTTTATCCACCCACTGCGTAAAATCCTTTGGCAACGGTTTTATTTGCTGCATTTTTCTGTCAATCTGCTTTTCCAACTTTTTATATCTCGCCAATAACCGCTGATACATGATTTGCTCTTGATGCCTTTGAATCAGCCTCCATGCAGAGCAATCATCATCCCCAAGAAATGAGCGAATAGCGTCTTCCGATGCATCATTACAGGTCATAGTCCGCGCGCTATAATAATCCATCATTGTTTCCATTCTGCCTTTCAGCCATTTCGGTTTTCCATCTATGTAGTACTGCGAGATATAATCCGTTTTTGTGAGAAAAACACGGAACTTGGGAGAGGTATCATCTTTTATCAGCTGCTCCCTATGGTATACATGCAGCACCAGTATACGCTGATGGTCAATATTCTTTATGGCTACATGGATGTAAAATCGGATGTCCTCATTACGCTTTGCAATACTCACGATTTGGCTTGATGCCTGAACCAATGGGGATTTTTTTAATGCCGGTTTTCTAAGCTTTTTCTGTGCCATAATTTCTCCCCCCTCATTATACATTCAAGCAGAGCTGTTCCTGCATCTTGGATTCTTCCGCATTTTCCGTTTTCGGTTCCTGTGGAACGGGTTTCTTTTGTGTGGTCTTTCTTCTCTCCTTTACGGCATTCTTCCGCTTTTCCTCCTGCTCCTTTCGTTTTTTCGCTACATCTTCCTGACGTTTCTTCCCCGCCGCCGCTTTTTCGGCCGCTATCCGTTCAAATACTGCTTTATCCGTCAAAAAATAGGTCTCCGCATACGCATAAACCTCATTATCATCCAACCAACCGGTATTGCTGTTTAACGCTTTTTTCACTTCATCCGTCACATAAGAAAAGCATTTATCCAATGTTTTTCTCTCGTCCATGACTAATTCTGCAAAGGCTTCATCATTCAGGCATTTCTTTTTCAGGTATCTTACAATAGGGAACACCGGCAGAAGATTGCTTTTTGCCATTTCCAACTCCGCCTCCAGCTTCAGTGCTGCCTCCTCGTTTCGATTTTCCGGCACCCGAAACCGAATAACCTTTCCGCTTTCTTCGCTCTCTTTTTGCTCGGACATAGACTGGTCCACCTGAAGCTCCAACGCAGTCAATTCTGATTTCTGTTCTTTTTTAGTTTCAGATGATACCGGAATATCTTCCTGTGATTGCTTTGCTTTTGGTTCCTGCACAGGCGTCTCTTGT
>ERZ859776.1091-NODE-1091-length-10661-cov-1.755516_pt1 | contig 10661 bp, 5 predicted proteins | sample MGYA00509987_ERZ859776 | MGnify/ENA primary metagenome ERZ859776 (study PRJEB30046, sample SAMN00715146) | human gut metagenome | study: EMG produced TPA metagenomics assembly of the A metagenome-wide association study of gut microbiota in type 2... | reverse complement strand
GGGCGGATTCGGTGATGTTTTTTCAGATGCGCCGGAGTATCGGTGCCTGTGAAAAATATCACGGAGCGATCATTGACCATGTGGGAAATGAAAATACCAGAGTGTTCCGGGAAGCGGCAGCCCTCGGCGCAGAACTAAAGGCGCTGGGAGATGAGACTCTGGGCGCGCGGGCAAGGAAGGAGACGGCGATTCTGTTTGACTGGGAGAACTGGTGGGCGATCGAGTATTCCGCAGGACCGAGCGTGCTTTTAAAGTACCGCGATGAGATCCAGAACTATTACACGGCGCTCTACGAGCAGAATATGGCGACCGATATCATCGGGGTGGAGGATGATTTCTCGGACTATCGCGTGATTATTGCCCCGGTCTTATATATGGTAAAGCCGGGTGTGGATGAGAAGATCAAAGCGTTTGTGCAGGCGGGCGGTATTTTTGTAACTACTTTTTTCAGCGGCTATGTGGATGATCATGATCTGGTGGTGACCGGAGGGTATCCGGGGAAACTGCGTGATCTCTTAGGCATCTGGGTGGAGGAGAGCGATGCCCTGCCGGAGGGAGAGACGAATCATTTTACATGGAAGGGCGCGCGGCATGAGGCGGTTCTGCTGTGTGATCTGCTGCATCCGGAGGGAGCCGGTGTGCTTGCAACCTACGAGGAGGATTTTTATGCGGGAATGCCGGTGCTCACGAAAAACCGTTACGGAGCGGGAGCGGCGTATTATGTGGCGGTGCGGTCGGACGCGTCATTTTATGAAGCACTGATACGGGAGATCTGCGAAAAAGCCGGGATCACGCCGGTGGCACAGACTCCCGGGGGCGTGGAAGCAGTCTTACGTGTGGGACGCGATGAAAAAAAAGAGTTCCTTTTTCTGTTAAATCATGAGAAAATAGAGCAGAGTGTGCCGGTGGAGCAGGACGCAACGGATCTTGTGACCGGTATGGAGTGGAAAAAGGGGAGCAAGCTGACGCTGCCGGCGTACGGCGTGGCAATACTGAAACGAAGCGTATGAAGACAAAGATAAAACAACTGATAAACCGGATACTGGGAATGAAGCTCGTCTACCGCATGATTTTAATCTATGTGATAGGCGGGCTTTTGCCGCTTTCTGCCATTATCGGCTATCTGATTCACGGAACCAATCAGGTGCTGGTGAGTCAGGCGGAGAATGCGGAGATTGCGGAACTGCAGACGATCGGAAGACAGATCCTGGAATTGGAGAATACGATGACCACGGTCTCTTCATACTTTTACTTCGATGACAAGCTCGAGGAGATTGCGGCAAAACAGTATACGGATTATCAGGAGATGATCAATGACTACAGAGGCTATACCGCTTTTAAGGAATATCAGAGTTACTACAACACGATGATCTCCAGAATCAGTATTTTCCTGCAAAATCACACGCTGCGCGGCAATTCGGACTTCGTGGTTGTGGATGCGGACACGGAGGCCGAGGCGTGGTATCAGAGAGTGAGTACAGAGGGAAGCGGCTGCGTGTGGACGTGGCTGCCGATCAGCCTGCCCAAATATGACCATGCGCCTGCCATTGCCCGTATGATCAAGACCAAAAAGAGCGAAAATGTCGGGGTGCTTGTGATCTATCTGCGCCCGCAGCAGTTTGAGAAAATGATCTGGGAGCGGGAAGGAAGCACCTATATTGTGCTGGATGGCGAGACCTTGCTTACGAGCCGTCATGAGACGATTCCCTTTGAAGAGTTAAAGCAGTATCTGCCGGACGCTGCCGAGGAGAAGTATCAGACGCGTATCAGGGCAGGGGAGGAAGAATATGTCCTCACCTGTGAGAATGTAAAGCAGGAGGATACCAGCGATTATTTTCAGGTGGTCAGTGTGCGCGCGGTGGATGATATCTTAAGGGAAGCGTATGCACAGCAGCGAAAGAGTATCTGGCTGTTCCTTGGGAGCGTTGTGCTTGCCGGGACGTTGATTTTTGCATTTTCCTGGTCGTTTGCAAGGCGTGTCGGCAGATTCCGGGAACAGATGCAGAAAGCGTCTGAGGGAAATTTTGAACTTGAGGAAAAGCTCGGAGGAAATGATGAGATCAGTCAGCTTTATGATTACTTAAGCGTCATGATCTGGAGAATTCAGAGGCTTCTGGCGCAGGTGTATCAGGAGAAGATTCACGCGGAGCGGCTTAAGACCAGTCAGAAGGATGCGGAGTTTAAGATGCTCACCAGCCAGATCAACCCGCATTTCCTGTATAATACACTGGAAACCATCCGCATGAAGGCGCGCATCAACAAGCAGTATGAGATCGAGGAGCTGGTGAAGATGCTCGGAAAGATCCTGCGCAGCAGTATCCAGGCAGGTTCAAAGGATATGACGATCCGCGAGGAGGTGGAACTGGCAGAGTATTATCTGAAGATTCAACAGTACCGCTTCGGCGAACGGATTCAGTATCAGATCTATGTGGAGGAAGGGACCGAGAGACAGAAGATCCTTCCGCTTCTGATCCAGCCGCTGGTGGAAAACTGTATCATACACGGACTTGAGGGAAGAACGGATGTCGGTCACATCGATGTCTGTGTCAAACGCAGCGGACAGAATGTGGTCATCACGGTTACCGATGACGGCGCCGGCATCTGCGGGGAAAAGATTGCGGAGATCCGCAGAGAGCTTGCAGGCAACCGCACCAAGGGAGAGCATATCGGCATCTGCAATGTCAATCAGAGAGTGCGGCTGCGCTACGGGGAAGAGTACGGCGTGACAGTGGAAAGCATCGGCGGCGAATATACCCGGGTGGAGATAACGCTTCCGGGTGACTGGGAAGAAACGGAATCATAAATCACAAAAGCCTGTTCTGAGGGAGAGAAAACGATCCGCAGAACAGGTCTTTTAATACATGCAAAAGCCGCTATAAAAGATGCAAATTTTATGGTAAAAATAATGAAAATAGTAAGGTATTAAAATTTTGCTCCCAATCCTATAATGTAATGAGGATGAAAAGAGGAGGAAAACGATATGAAGACAGAAAAGAAACAGAAAGCCAAAGTGGTCAAACAGAAATTCAGCTGGCAGCTTATGTGGAAGCAGCGGTATCTGCTATTGATGTCGGTACCTTTTGTCATCTGGCTCATCATCTTTAAATATGTTCCGCTGTGGGGGTGGACAATGGCGTTTCAGGAGGTAAAGCCAAACAGCTTTGCACTTCCGGTATGGCAGAGAAAGTTTGTGGGCTTTGACAATTTTAAGAAGGCATTCACAGACCGGCTGGTCGGTCAGACCATGATCAATACGATCGGTCTGAGTGTGCTGGGAATTGCACTTGGAACCGTCATGGCGATCCTGTTTGCACTCATGCTCAATGAGATCTGCTTCAATCGTTTTAAGAAGGTCACACAGACCATTTCCTATTTGCCGCACTTCGTATCCTGGGTTGTCATCGCAAGTATTGCAAAGATGGTATTAAATGACGGCGGCATGTTAGATACGCTGGTCGGAAAAAATCTAAAGCTTATGTCTACGAACTCGGTTCTGTTCTGGATAGTCGTCTGCTTCATCAATGTCTGGAAGGAAGTCGGCTGGGATGCGATTGTATATCTCTCCGCAATGGCAGGAATCGACCAGGGGCTTTATGAGGCGGCTGATATGGACGGTGCAAGCCGTCTGCAGAAGATCTGGCACATCACTCTGCCGGGTATCCGACCGACCATCATTGTACTGCTGATTATGAGCATCGGTGGCGCCCTGAACGTAGGTATGGAGCGTCAGATGCTTCTCTCCAACGGTATCGTGCAGGATCATGCAATGGTGCTTTCCTGGTTTGCTTATATCCGCGGTATCGGTAACAACAACTACGGCCTCGGAACTGCGATCGGCATGTTCCAGTCGTTAGTCGGAATTGCACTTTTGTTTATCGCCAACAAGATAGCCGGATGGCTCGGCGAGAGCAGATTGATCTAAGGAGGGGAAGCACATGGCACGCAGTCATACAAAAATTAAAAGTAAAGATAATATTTTGGATTACATATTACTTGTTATTTTCATCGGTGTTATTATTGTGACTTTATATCCGTTTTTAAATGTACTTGCGATCTCCTTCAACGACCCGATCGATACCATGCGCAATATCAATTTTATCATTCCGCGAAAGTTTACGTGGAGCAATTACACTTATGTGTTTCAGGAAAACAATTTATTTGAACCGTTTGCCATGTCGATTGTGCGAACACTGGTCGGTACGCTGACCGGCGTCGCTGCGACTGCGATGGTGGCGTATGTTTTAAGCAGAAGAGATTTCTATTTTAATAAACTGTTCACGGTGCTGTTTGTGATTACCATGTATGTCAGCGGCGGATTGGTACCGGAATATCTTCTGATTACAAGGACGTTAAAATTAGGAAATCATTTTCTGGTATATATTCTTCCGGGACTGATCTGGGTGTACAATATCATTCTGATCCGTTCGTTTATAGACGGACTGCCGATTGCCCTGCAGGAGGCAGCCAGAATTGACGGGGCAAACGATTTCATTATTTTCGCAAAGATCGTTCTGCCGCTATGTAAGCCGGTACTTGCGACGGTGGCGCTTTTTGTGGCAGTCGGACAGTGGAATTCCTTTATGGATACCTATCTGTATGCAAGAGATCTTCCGACTTTACAGTATGTATTATATGAGATTATGGAGAAGGCGACGATCAAGGTTGATCCGCATGCCGCAGAACAGTTAAAGAGCGCGGTATCTCCGATGTCGATCCGAATGGCAATCACGATCATTGCAACGGTTCCGATCCTGATTGTGTATCCGTTCCTGCAGCGGTATTTTGTAGGTGGTATGACGATCGGTGCAGTCAAAGACTGATTACTGATAGAGCAAGCAAAGAAGAGAGGAGAAGAAAGATTATGAGGCAAAAAAGGTTATGTGCATTGATGCTGGTGGCATCTATGGCAGCAGGGGTTCTGGGCGGCTGTGGAAATGGAGATGCAGCAGGCACTTCTTCCGTGAGTGGGGGAACAGAGAGTGCGGGCAGCGGAGCATCCGGTGATGTGGTAGAGCTGACGTTCTACAATGCGGACGGACAGGAGGATCCATGGACCGATCCGGTGGCGCAGGCACTGACGGAGGCAACCGGTGTGAAGTTAAAGACCGATTATCCGGTGTCATCTGATGATGAGAAAGTCGCACTGATGATCGCGGAGCAGAATTATCCGGATATGATCTATGCCAAGGGGGATGCAGGAGCACTGATCGATGCAGGAGCCTTGATTGATATGACGGATCTGATTGAGGAGTATGGTCCGAATATCAAGAAGCTTTACGGAGATGAGTTTGACAAATTAAAATATTCTGAGGATGATCCTTCGATCTATCAGCTTTCGGCTTATGCAGCGGGAGGAGAGACGTTTAAGACATCCGGTACGGCACAGCTTCAGTGGGATGTTTTAAAGGAGAATGATTATGAGGTGCCGAGGACGTTAGATGAGTTTGAGACGATGTTAAAGGATTATATTGCGGCACATCCGACCACGGACGACGGTCTGGATACGATCGGCTTTACGCTGTCGACTTCGGACTGGCACTGGATGATCACGCTTGGCAATCCGGCAGGGTTTATCGCGGACGGAGCACCGGACAACGGACAGTGGATCGTGGATGAGAACAATAATGCGATGTACAAATTCCACTCTGACAAGGAGAGAGAGTATTTCCGCTGGATGAATAAAATGTACAACGAGGGAATTCTTGATCCGGAATTCGCAACCCAGACACACGAGGACTACATCGCAAAGATCGCATCCGGACGCGTGCTGGCGCTGTTTGATACAGACTGGGATTACGGCGATGGCGAGAAGGTTTTGAAAGCGGACGGAAAGTACGGTAAGACGTATGCACCGCTACCGCTTGCCATGGATGCGGACACCAAGTGCCCGTCTCTGATGTATCAGGGACTTACGACCGGCTACGGCGTTGGAATCACTACTTCCTGTAAGGATCCGGTGGCGGCAATCAAATATCTGGATTACATCTGCTCCGATGAGGGACAGGTGCTTGTACAGTGGGGAATTGAAGGTGTGAACTACTTCCTGGATGATGAAGGACACCGTTACCGCACGGAAGACGAAGTAAAGTATGCAACGGAGGATAAGGATTATCAGAAGAAGACCGGTGTCGGTTTCCACAATTATCCGTTCCCGTGCTATGGAAACAGTGTTGAAGACCCGACCGGAAGCACCTACACAACCACGAACAAAGAGAGCGTCATGGCGGATTATGATGACGAGCAGAAGGCAGCATGTGAAGCATGGAATGTGGAGCTTCTGACGGATATTTTCCCGCAGGCGGATGAATTTACCACACCGGACTACTCTCCGATCTGGGCTTACGCAAAGCCGACGGAGTTTGATGAGATTGCAAATCAGCTCGATGAGATCGCATGGTCTGCGCTTATCAGCTGTGTGATCGGATCGGAAGAAGAATTTGACGCTTCCTACGACAAGATGATTTCGGATTTGGAGAATGCGGGAATGGCAGATGCCGAGCAGATGCTGACTGAGATCATTCAGGAAAAAGTAGCTGCTGTGCAGTAGAACAGAGAAGTATTCTGGCAGAATGGCCGTATAGAAAAGTGAATCAGGTTTTATTGATAAAAGGAGCAGGAATTCTTGGGGATGAACCGGAGAGTTCCTGCTCCTTTTGTTTTACTGCCGGTGTGTCCTGCGAAATTCGGCGGGCGTCATTCCGACTTGACGTTTGAATTTGATGTGAAAATAATCGACATTGCGGTAGCCGACTTTTTCTGCAATCTCGTATACCTTCATATCATTGCCAAGGAGCAGTTCCTTGGAGTGTTCGATACGCACATGGTCGAGATAGGAGTTGAAATTTTCCCCGACCTTTTTGCTGAAGATCTTGCCGAGATAAGAACTGTTGTAGCCAAAAAGCGGCGCGATTGCCTCCAGTGTGAGATTGCGTGCGTAATTGTGCTCGATGTAATAGAGAATGTCGTCAATCACGCCCTCCTTCGACGTGCGGCCGATGGAGGATAAGATCAGTTCAAACTGTTCTGTCAGAAAGCGGATGATTTCATACAGATAATATTTTTCGGAGATGATGCGTATGATTTCTCCGTTCCCCGGAAAAGGAATATCGACGCTGGTGTAAGAGCGGCCGATGCGCTCCTTGATCTGAAGATACAGATCTGCAAAAAACAGCTTGATGGTATCAATGGAATCGGACGACTGATACAGCTTTGTCTGTAATTCGCCCAGAATCTCTGCAGTGCGGCTCCGGCTGAATGAGGAGAGCCCGTCAAAAAGGCGGCCTGCGTATTCATCCAGAAAGGCACCGGTAATGAGTGGAAGACCGCTGCCGAGCGTCGGGAGATTCTCATAGCCTAAGGTATGCTGATCTTCCTCACAGAAAAAGCGCTGGTCGATCAGCCGGGAAGCGTCTGTATAGGAGAGCGCGATCTCTTCCAGATGTGATACAGGGCGACCGTAAGCGAGAAACAGACTGTCCAGCGGGGAATCCTTCTGCGGCTGGCACTGCCTTTGGAAGCGTTCCAGAAAGCTGTTGAATTTTTCGGTGGCAAAGCTGCCCTTAAGCAGGATGATCTCGCGGGTGTCATCCGTGATATGGTCAAAGGAATTGTGATCCTGGTTGGTCACGCGCAGCAGGTCGGAAAAACGGTAGGCCGCGTCCTCCGTGCGGTGGCTGTATTTTTCGTAGATGATTACCTGATATATATCCGCATTCAGATGCAGCTCCGCACGATCCAGGCGGTCGTAGGCGGCAGTGCCGGCAAGCAGATCCCGGATGATGGAATCGTATGCTTTCTGCCGGTAATGCGCAGAAGAATCCCGGGCGCTGGCATCGGAATCCAGCTGATTCCGTATCTGCGAGACAATCTCGAGAAGCTCATCTTCGTCGATGGGCTTGGTGAGATAGGAGAGTACGCCGTAGCGTATGGCTGTTCTGGCGTAATTGAAATCCGAGTAACCGCTTAAGATGACAACTTTTCCGTCATAGCCGTGTTCCCTGGCAATGCGGACAACATCCAGTCCGGACATACCCGGCATGCGGATATCGAGCAGAACCAGATCCGGCGTTTCAGACAAAAGAAATTGCAGGGCGGCATCGCCGTTTGCCGCTTCTCCTGCAATGGTAAATCCCAATGTTTCCCAATCAAGCAGACAGCGCAGACCCTCGCGTATGATGGCCTCGTCATCTGCAATGAACAACTTATACATAGTGCATCCTTCCTGATTTTACTGCTGGAAAATAATCTCCTAAAATTATAGCGTTTGGGGTGGTGTTGTGTCAAATTTGTACCGTGTTTTATGTGCAATTTGTACGGTATATTTTTCCGTTTGGGTACGGTAAGATGAGGATGCTGGGAAATAAAAAATACAATACGAGGAGTAAGGAGGAGAACGATGAAATTCAGTAACGGATGCTGGTTACAGAAGGAAGATTGCGCCTGCTTTTCATCGGCGCAGATTTATTTTACGAAGATAGAGAAAGACCGGGTTACGCTATGCGCACCGACGAATAAGATTAACCACAGAGGGGATACGTTAGGTGGGGTGAATCTGACGATTCAGATCAGTGCGCCGTATCCGGAAGTGCTCCGTATCCAGACACATCACCACATGGGACTTAAGGAGCGCATGCCGCAGTTTGAGCTTGCACCGCCACAGACCGGAAATCTTGCGGCGGAAGAAACAGAAAAACAGATCATTGTAAAGAGCGGGGAACTTCGCATCGAGATTGAGAAAGAGAGCGGAGCGTTTGTATTCTGGCGCGGAGCGGAGAAGATCACCGGCAGCGGATGGAGAGATCTCGCCTACATGAAGACGAACTGGAAAGGCAGCGCATACGATAAGGGACCGGAGGATGCCTACATGAGGGAGCAGCTTTCCCTCTCGGTCGGCGAACTGGTGTATGGACTGGGCGAACGCTTTTCGGCATTCGTAAAAAATGGTCAGAGTGTGGACATCTGGAATGAGGACGGGGGGACTTCCACGGAACAGTCCTACAAGAACATCCCGTTTTACCTTTCCAATAAAGGATATGGCGTATTTGTCAATCATCCGGAAAAGGTTTCCTTTGAGGTGGCAACGGAAATGGTGACCAAGGTGGAGTTTTCCGTACCTGGGGAGAGTCTCGATTATTTTCTGATTAACGGCCCGACGATGAAGGAGGTGCTGATGCGCTACACGGATATTACCGGAAAACCGGCGCTCCCGGCACCGTGGACGTTCGGTCTGTGGCTGTCTACTTCCTTTACGACGAATTATGATGAGAAGACGGTGAACAGTTTTGTGGATGGCATGATCGAGCGTGGAATTCCGCTCTCGGTTTTCCACTTTGACTGCTTCTGGATGAAGGACTTTCACTGGTGTGACTTTACCTGGGATGAGCGTGTGTTCCCGGATCCGGAGGGAATGTTAAAGCGCCTGAAAGAAAAAGGGTTAAAGATCTGCGTCTGGATCAACAGCTATGTGGGACAGGAGTCCTCGTTGTTTGAGGAGGGCGTAAAGGGCGGCTATTTCTTGAAACGTGCCAACGGTGATGTATGGCAGTGGGATATGTGGCAGCCGGGGCTTGCCATTGTGGATTTTACCAATCCGGCAGCGTGCGAGTGGTATGGAAAGAAGCTGGAAGCACTTTTGGATATGGGAGTCGACTGCTTTAAGACGGATTTCGGTGAGCGGATTCCGACAGATTGTGTGTATTATGACGGATCCGATCCAGTCAAGATGCACAATTATTATACATACATGTACAATAAGACGGTGCATGACGTGATTGCAAAGAAAAAGGGCGAGAAGGAAGCGATTCTTTTTGCGCGCTCCGCAACAGCGGGCGGCCAGAAATTCCCGGTACACTGGGGAGGGGACTGCTGGTCGGATTATGAGTCCATGGAAGAGAGCCTGCGCGGCGGACTTTCCCTGACAAGCTCTGGTTTTGGTTTCTGGAGCCATGATATCGGAGGCTTTGAGAGCACTTCTACACCGGATGTATACAAACGTTGGCTGCAGTTTGGCCTTCTTTCCACACACAGCCGTCTCCACGGATCCAAGAGCTATCGTGTACCGTGGCTGTTTGATGATGAAGCGGTAGATGTGTGCCGTAAATTTACAAAACTGAAATTAAGATTAATGCCATATCTGTATTCCATGGCTGTGAAATCACATAAGACAGGTATTCCGTCCATGAGAGCGATGATCATGGAATTTAATGATGATCCTGCGACAAAATATCTGGATATGCAGTATATGTTAGGTGACAGTATTCTGGTTGCACCAATCTTCAACAAAGAAGGTCATGCAGAATATTATTTGCCGGCAGGAAAATGGACTCATCTTTTAAGCGGAGAAGTCAAAGAAGGCGGAAGATGGTATGAAGAAGATTATGATTTTTCTTCATTGCCTGTATTTGTAAGAGAGAATACTCTGCTTCCGATTGGTGCTGTAGATACTACCGTTGATTATGAACTGGAGAAAGATGTACAGATTCAGGTTTATGAGCTGAATGGTAAAGGCTCCTGCAAAGTTGTGACACGTAAGGGCGAAGATGCATTTACAGTAAATGCTGTAAAAGAAGGAAATAAACTTACATTGGAAGTTTCCAGAGAGAATCCGGGAATAACATATCTTCTCAGAAATATTCATGAGGTTTCTTCTGTTGCGGGCGGAA
>ERZ859776.1090-NODE-1090-length-10661-cov-2.354422_pt1 | contig 10661 bp, 8 predicted proteins | sample MGYA00509987_ERZ859776 | MGnify/ENA primary metagenome ERZ859776 (study PRJEB30046, sample SAMN00715146) | human gut metagenome | study: EMG produced TPA metagenomics assembly of the A metagenome-wide association study of gut microbiota in type 2... | reverse complement strand
CTGCCCGCCGGGGCTTACGGCCCGCAGGGCGTTGGAAAGCAGATGAAACAGCAGCTGCTCGGCCTCCTGGGCATCCGCCTTGACATAGCAGCGCCGGAACGGGCTGTGATCCACGGTCAGCCGGATGCCCAGCTGCTTCTCGATCTCCGGGGCTATCTGGGCGGCCTCCATCAGGATCCAGCACAGGTCTACCGGCTTCATGGACGGCTTGTCGTTCATCTCCACTTCCAGCAGGCCCATCATTTCCCGCAGGGTGCGCTCCAGGCGGATGCTCTCCTGCCCCATATCCTCCAGCGCCTGCCGGGTCCTTTCGTCTCCGGTCCGGGCCAGATGCATCTGCAGGTATTCCCGGTTCTGGTCCATGATGCGCAGGGAGTGCAGCAGCACGCTCTCAAATTGTTTGCGGGGGAAATCCCCCATCCCGCTCTCTTTTGCCATTCCGTTCTCTCTCTTTTTTCTCATCGTCCGGCCTTCCGTCCCTGCGTTCCGCTGTCGATCAATTTCTGGCGGCCCGCATAGATCAGCTTGCCCAGGGTAACGCTATGCCCCATCAGGCCGTAATCCTGCTTGAATTTCTGCCAGGCTTCGGTGTTGTATTTTTCCACCCCGTCGATCAGGCGGCGCATCCCGCAGTCCACGGCGGCCACTGTGGTGTGGTGTTCCTCGGCCACAGTCTGCAGGATCTCCTTGCGCACGGCCAGTTTCCGCTCCGTGCCGCATACGACCTGCAGCGCAGTGGTCAGATATTCACAGTTTACATCCGGCTGCTGGATGCCCCACTCCGCATAAAGCTGCTTGCAGAACGGCAGCACCCAGAAGATGCCGATGTCCGTAGAGCTGCGCAGATCCAGCAGCAGATCCAGCAGGCTGCTGCGCTCCGGCAGGTACTGCCTGCCGTCCGGCCGCAGGAACGATGCCGTGGCATCGCTGTACCAGTCATCCCCCTGCAACAGCAGCAGCGGGCGGTTATGCAGGCTGTTAAGCCGCTTGAGGAACTCATACCCGTCCATATCCTCCAGCTGGCTCGAAAGCACCACGATATCCACACTGCGCTGCTGGCGCAGCTCCCGCAGCAGCTCCTCGCCGCTGTGGAAGCAGACACAGCAGATCGCAGGATTCTGCTCCTCCAGATAATTTTTCCGGACGCGGATCTCCCGCTCGTCGTAGCTCAAAAGCGCGACATGCAGCTTTGAAACGAGTCGTTCCGTCAATCCAACCTTCCCCTTTGCCTTAAAATTGCCGCACTTTTCTTCTGTGCGTACTGTACGATACTATTTTATAAGGCCCTGCGGAAAGATTCAATCCCCGAAAAAACGTCACTATGCGTCGAACCGTGCAGGAATGGCGGCTTTTTGCGTCTTGATTTCTGGTAATTTACGTCATAAAGTGTCGATTTTTGTTTCTTTCACCTTCTTCAGCATAACACCATCTTTCCCGAAAAGCAATGGTTTGTTCACATTCATCTGATACTATATCTACGTTATTTTGTTTTTTGCCCGGCATTTCCCACACGCCGCCGGGCACGCATAAGAAAGGCCTGCCTATGCTACAACTGAAAAAGATCCGCAAGGAATACAAAACCGGTGACCTTGTACAGACCGCACTGAATGATGTCAGCCTGAATCTGCGCGACAGCGAATTCGTCGCCATCCTGGGCCCCTCCGGCTCCGGCAAGACCACCCTGCTGAACATCATCGGCGGCCTGGATCGGTACGACAGCGGTGACCTTGTCATCAACGGGATCTCCACCAAAAAGTACACCGACCGCGATTGGGACTCCTACCGCAACCACACCATCGGCTTTGTGTTCCAGAGCTACAACCTGATTCCCCATCAGACCGTTCTGGCCAACGTGGAGCTGGCCCTGACCATTTCCGGCATCTCGGGCGCAGAGCGCAAGCGCCGCGCCACCGAGGCGCTGCAGAAGGTGGGGCTGGGCAATCAGCTGCACAAGCACCCCAGTGAGATGTCCGGCGGCCAGATGCAGCGCGTTGCCATTGCCCGTGCGCTGGTCAACAATCCGGATATCCTGCTGGCAGACGAGCCCACCGGCGCGTTGGACAGCGAGACCAGCATCCAGGTCATGGAGCTGCTCAAGGAGGTGGCAAAGGACCGGCTGGTGGTCATGGTCACCCACAACCCGGAGCTGGCCCAGCAGTACGCCACCCGCATCGTGAACCTGAAGGATGGTGTCATCCGCTCCGACACCGCCCCCTACGAGCCTGACACCGCTCAGCTTGCCCCTGCCGTTCACAAGAACATGGGCCACTCCTCCATGTCGTGGTGGACCTCGCTGACCCTGAGCTTCAACAACCTCTGGACCAAAAAGACCCGCACCCTGCTCACGGCCTTTGCAGGCTCTATCGGCATCATCGGCATTGCGCTGATCATTTCCCTGTCCACCGGTGTCAACCAGTATATCGCCGATATGGAGCGGGACACCCTTTCCGAGTACCCGGTGCAGATCCTGCGCAGCGGCATGGATCTGACCAGCCTGCTGTCTGCTGACCTGCCCGGCCAGCCCGCTGCCCCCGACCTCGGCGAAGGGATGGTGCCGGTGCGCCAGCTCGTGACCCAGATGGTTTCCGGCATCACCTCCAACGACCTGAAGAGCCTGAAAGCCTACCTCGAGAGCGATGCCTGCAGCATCGGGGAGAGCGTTTCCTCGGTGGAGTATTCCTATAATGTACAGCCCCAGATCTACCGCCAGGACCCGGACGGCAGCATCCGGCAGGTGAACCCGGATTCCTCCCTTTCCGCTCTGGGCATCAGCTCCACCAGCTCGACCAACAACATGATGGCCAGCATGATGAACACCAGCGTGTTCTACCAGCTGCCCGCCAGCGATGCCCTGTATCATTCCCAGTACGAGGTCAAGGCAGGCCGCTGGCCCGAAAGCTACAACGAATGCGTTGCCGTGCTGGGTGCGGATGGTTCCATCACCGATTATGCCCTCTACGCGCTGGGCCTGCGGGACAACGCCGAGCTGGACAAGATGATCCAGCAATTCGCCCAGAACCAGAATGTGGATGTGCCCGAAGATTTCAAGACCTACCGGTACAGCGATTTTCTGGGCCGCACCTTCAAGCTGGTCAATGCGGCCGACCGCTACCAGTACGATGATGCCCACAGCACCTGGGTGGACAAATCGGACGACAAGGCCTTTCTGCAGGAGCTTGTGGCCAACAGCGAGACCATGACCATCGTGGGCGTGGTGCAGCCCAGGGAAAACGCCTCCGCCGCCATGCTGTCCTCCGGCATCGCCTATCCCGCCTCCCTGACCCGGCACGTCATGGACACCGCCGCCCAGAGCAGGCTGGTACAGGATCAGATTGCCGACCCGCAGACCAATGTGCTGAACGGTGAGCCCTTCGGCACCGGGCAGACCGCTGCCGTGGACATGGCTTCCCTCTTCTCCATTGACACCGACCAGCTCGAGAGCGCCTTCCAGTTCGACCCCGGCAAGCTGGATCTTGACCTGAGCGACGCGTTCGACCTGAGTGACGGTTCCGTAGATTTTTCCTCCCTCATTGACCCGGACAGCTTCCAATTTGATCTGGCCGAAACGCCCGACATCGACATGAGCGCCCTGACGGACGTGTTCGCCAACATGGACATTTCCATCCCCGCCGACAAAATGCAGCAGCTGGCCCAGAAGGTGATGACCGGCTACAAGGATTACATCATCGGCAACGGCATTCTGGGGCTGGACAAGATCAGTTTTGACCAGTATCTTGCCAGTGACCAGTTCCAGCAGCTGATGAAGGATTCCATGGGCAGCCTCATCGATACCGCTGCTCTGCAGGAGCAGTTTACTGCCGCCATGCAGCAGGTCATGGGCAGCGTGATGGCAAACTTCTCGGAACAGATCGCCGCCGAATTGCAGACCCAGCTGGGCGCTGCCATGGAGCAGGCCATGGGCCAGATCAGCACGAACCTGCAGAGTCAGATGACCGAGCGCTTCTCCTCTCTGGGCAGCCAGATGGAAAGCGCGCTGAAGATCGACGCAGATGCGTTCCGGAATGCCATCCGGTTCAACATGACCGAGGACGATCTGGCGGAGCTGATGAAGTCGAAAATGATGTCCACCAGCGCCACCTATGAAAGCAACCTGCAGGCCTTTGGTTATGCCAGCGAGGACGACCCCAGCCAGATCAACATCTATCCGCTGGACTTCGAGCAAAAGGCTAAGGTCCTCAATGTGCTGGACAGCTACAATGCCGCCATGCGTGAGCAGGGCGCGGAAGACAAGGTGATCCAGTACACTGATGTGGTGGGCACCCTGATGACCTCCGTGACCAGGATCATCAACATGATCTCCAACATGCTGGTGGCCTTTGTCTCCATCTCGCTGGTGGTCTCCTCCATTATGATCGGCATCATCACCTATATCAGCGTGCTGGAGCGCCGCAAGGAGATCGGCATCCTGCGTGCCATCGGTGCTTCCAAGCGGAACATCTCCGAGGTGTTCAACGCCGAGACCTTCATCATCGGCCTGTGCTCGGGCCTCATGGGCATCGGCCTCAGCAGACTGCTGCTCATTCCGGGCAACATGCTCATCCAGAAAATCGCCGCCGGCACCAGCGTAGTGGCCGTTCTGCCCTGGAAGGCCGCTGTGGTGCTGGTTGCGCTGGCAACTGTGCTGACCATTCTGGGCGGCTTCATCCCCGCCAAAACCGCTTCCCGCTCTGACCCTGTCAAGGCTCTGAGAGCAGAATAAGATCACTTTTTCAATGAGGCTGTTGCACAAGCCCCAGCAAAAAAGACCAGAGTTGTTTCGCCAAAAGGCGTTACAACTCTGGTCTTTTGCTTTCTTTCATGTGAACAGTGCGGCGGCTTCTTTACCACTCTTCTTCGTCAGCGCCCACCCTTGTGCGGCGGAACATGCTCTCCACAATGGCGCAGTATTTGTCCGCCAGACAGACGATGACCGCCTCGCGGCAGGTCGGGATATGGCGGAAGGTCAGGGGCCACATGTGGCTTGCAATGACGTTCTGCTCCTTTTTGGTAATGCCGAACACCCGCTGTGCGTTCACACAGGCAGACCCCGGGTGGGAAAAGCCGTGCATCTCAAACAGATGCCGCAGGCCGTGGAAAGAGCCCTGCTTGTGCCAGTCATAGAGATAGAAATCGTGGAGGAAGGCCCCCACGGCCAGCGTGGTCTCATCGGCTCCCAAATGGAAGCGGTGGTTGATCCAGCAGCTGACCACAACCACATTCTTGCAGTGCTGGTAGGTGGTCACATCACCGTGCTGGATAAACTCACGCATTTCCTGCACCTTGGGGTGATGGTCGTACTGTTCCAGAATAGCGGACAGGCGCTCCCGTTCCGTTTGTGAAAGCTGCATGGAAAATTCCCTTTCTTTTTGTCAGAAACGCCGGGCTCAGCTCCGCAGCTGAACCGGGTTGGAGCTGCCGAAGTTCTCAGCGGCCGAAGGATTTTCGCGGGTCAGGCTCAGGTCCACCAGATACTGCTTGCCGTCACCCAGTGCTTCCAGCTCGGCCAGCTTGGCCTCGGCAGAAGCCTTGTCCGGGTACCACTGGATGAGGAAGAAGTTTTCCTCCTCCACACCGTAATACAGCCACTGGCCGTCTGCCCGCAGCAGGTCGTCCAGATGATCCACCTCATCGCCATCGGTCAGGCCCAGGCCCTCCTCGGCGTAGACATTTTCAGGTTCCACCTGCAGCACTTCGATGACCTGAATGGCGCTCTGTAAGTATTCATCCTGCGAAATGCTCTTGTCCGAGCGTTCCCAACCCGTCAGGAATGCCTGCATCAGCAGGTTCTTCACGGAGATCTCCGGCTTCATTGCCATAACATATTCCTCTTTCCTCGTTTGTTTCCGCTGACCAGTATACGCTAAAAATTGTGAAAGGTCAACTATTTCTTTATGAATTTTTTGTAGCAACGCACAAAAGGCATTTTGTTCCAGTTCATTTCTGAACTTTTTATGAAACCCCTTGATTTTTGACCCGCATCGGTGTATATTAGCACTCGAAAGATATGAGTGCTAAGAAGATGCAGTATCGGCTGCTTCTTCTGCATTGCCGCTCCTTTTGCGAGGGGCCGGATCTGAATACTGTACAAAAGAGGTTTTGTATTATGGCGAAGAAAGAATTTCAGGCTGAAAGCAAAAAACTGATGGACATGATGATCAACTCCATCTACACCAACAAGGAGATCTTCCTCCGTGAGCTGATCTCCAACGCTTCGGATGCCATCGACAAACTTTATTATAAAAGCCTGACCGATCCTTCCGTGGGCATGAACAAGGGCGATTTCCGCATCCTGCTCACCCGCGATAAGGACAATCGCCTGCTGACTGTCTCCGATAACGGCATCGGCATGACCAAAGAAGAGCTGGAGCAGAACCTGGGCACCATCGCCCACTCCGGTTCTCTGGACTTTAAGAAGGACAACAAGGACGAGAACATCGACATCATCGGTCAGTTCGGCGTGGGCTTCTACTCCGCCTTCATGGTCGCCGACAAGGTCACCGTCATCTCCAAGGCATACGGTGCGGACGAGGCCTGGCAGTGGGAGTCCAGCGGTGCTGACGGCTACGAACTGACCCCCGCTGAGAAGGAAACCGCCGGTACTGACATCATCCTGCACATCAAGGACAGCACCGATACCGACAATTACGAGAACTTCCTCGATGAATACGGCATTGTGGCCATCGTCAAAAAGTACAGTGACTATGTGCGCTATCCCATCCAGATGGAGCGGGAGAAGAGCCGCCAGAAGCCCGAACCCGATCCCAAGCCCGAGGACTACAAGCCGGAGTGGGAGACCTACACCGAGCTTGAGACCCTGAACAGCATGGTGCCCATCTGGAAGAAGCAGAAGAGCGAGGTCACCGATGAGGAATACGCCAGCTTCTACAAGGATAAATTCAACGATTATTCTGACCCCGCCCGCGTCATCGTGAGCCGCACCGAGGGCACCGCCAACTACAACGCCCTGCTGTTCGTGCCCAGCCATCGCCCCTATGATTTCTACACCAAGGAGTATGAGAAGGGTCTGGCCCTGTACGCATCCGGCGTGCTCATTATGGAAAAGTGCGCCGACCTGCTGCCCGATTACTTCAGCTTCGTCAAGGGCATTGTGGACAGCCAGGATCTGAGCCTGAACATCAGCCGTGAGATGCTGCAGAAGGACAACCAGCTGAAGCTGATCCACAACGCACTGGAAAAGAAGATCAAGAACGAGCTGCACGCCATGCTGAACAACGACCGTGCAAAGTACGAGGAGTTCTGGAAGGAGTTCGGCCGTCAGATCAAGTTCGGTGCTTACTCTGACTACGGCATGCACGCCGAGCTGCTGCGCGACCTGCTGCTGTTCTGGTCTGCCAAGGAGCAGAAGATGGTCACCCTGCAGGAGTATGTGGACAAGATGCCTGCCGAGCAGAAGTTCATCTACTTTGCCGCCGGTGATTCCACTGATCGTCTGGCAAAGCTCCCCGCCGCCGAGCTGGTTCTGGGCAAGGGCTATGATGTCCTGCTGCTGACCGAGGACGTGGATGAGTTCTGCCTGCAGATCATGCGCAGCTACCCCCGCAAGGATGCCGAGGGCAAGGATGGCACCGTGGAGTTCAAGAACGTCAACAGCGGCGATCTGGGCCTTGAGACCGAGGACGAGAAAAAGGCCGCTGAAGATGCCACCGCCGAGAACAAGCCTCTGTTTGATGCCATGAAGGACGCTCTGGACGGCAAGGTCAAGGAGGTCAAGGTCTCCACCCGCCTGAAGGATCACCCTGTCTGCCTGAGCGCCGACGGCCCCCTGTCCATCGAGATGGAGAAGGTGCTCTCCAAGCAGCCCGGCAGTGAGGGCGTGAAGAGCGACAAGGTGCTGGAACTGAACATCAACCACCCCGTGTTCGCCGTGCTGAAGGCCGCACAGGAGACCGGTGATACCGACAAGGTCAAGAAATACAGCAGCCTGCTCTACGCACAGGCACAGCTGATCGAGGGCCTGCCCGTGGATGATCCCGCCGCTTACGCCGAGGCCGTTTGCAGCCTGATGAAGTAATTCCCTTTCCCACAAATAAATTACCCCCTTAACAAAAGGGCCGTGCTCCGCTATAATAAAGTGGAACACGGCTTTTTTATTTTAGGAGGATTCTGCCCCATGGAGCCCAGACGCAGCAAACATTTTCTTACCCACATCCCAACCATCGCGTTACTGGTGTTATTCGCCATGTCGCCCTGGCTGGGCATCCTGTTCTTCATCCTGCGTGCCATTGACCGGGATGCCGAAAAAAAGGAGCAGGAGAACGCGGAATATTCCAGCGATTTCCGCCCCCAGGACACCGGTGCCGGTCAGCCGGCCCGGGACACTGAGCCGGTCTACGGCCACGATGTGCCCACTGCCGAGCAGCAGAACGCCAAAAAGCGGCACAAGACCCTGACCAGCCTCTGCACGGTGTTCGGCGGCATCTTTCTGGTGGTGGGCCTTGCAGGCCTTGCCGATATCATTGACATGTGGGGCTACTGGTTCGACTGGGGCGAGTTTCTGACCGCGCTGGCCCAGACCATTGGCGGCGGCGCCCCGCCGGGCGCCGCGCGCCACGGCAAGCTCTTTACGTGGAGCGGCTCGATCAACCTCAAAAACGAGAAGTACAAGCTCGACGAGCGGCCGATCGACGAGCAGTGCGACTGCCCGACGTGCCGGAATTTCTCGCGTGCGTACCTGCGCCACCTCTTTAAGGCGGAGGAGATCCTGGCGCTGAGCCTTGCGGTGATGCACAACCTGTACTTCTATAATAAGCTCATGTCGCGCATCCGGGAAGCGCTCGATGCGGGCGAATTTGCGGCCTTCCGTGCGGAGTACAGCGGAAAGCTTTCGGAAAGAGTCTGATCTCGCGAAGAAACCCCTTGCACAATGGGGGAATATCCGCTATAATAACAATATCTTTTGTGTTGAAAGGAACAACTGTACTATGGATAGCATGATCTTACTGGTCGCAATGATCGCGGTGTTTTACTTCCTCATCATTCGCCCGGAAAACAAGCGCAAGAAGCAGGCGGAGGATATGCGCAACAGCCTGAAAAAGGGCGAGCGCATCACCACCATCGGCGGTATGGTCGGCCGTATCGTTCAGGTGAACGACACGACGGTCGTCTTCGAGACCTCTGAGGACCGCGTTCGCATCGAGGTCGCCAAGTGGGGCATTCAGTCCACCGAATCGATGGAAGCCGCTGCTGCGCAGAAGGGTAAGAAGTCTTCCTTTGTCAAGAAGGATGAGAAGAAGGAAGAGGAGCCCGCGAAGGTGGAGGAGCCTGAGACGGTAGAGACTCCTGCGGAGAAGGCTGAAAAGGAAGAGAAGCCCAGCTTCGACCCTGAGATCAAGTAAGGAAAAAGAAAACAGCATAAGAAAACCTCCCCTGGCATACGCTCATGTAGGCGAATGCAGGGGAGGTTTTTATGTGGAGCAGACGATATCGACGCTGTGGTATGTGAAAAAGTGTGCATGGGGCGCGCTTGTGTGCTGCGTGGCAGAATTTGCGCTGCTGGCGCTGACGGCTGTGCTGGTGCTGAATGGTACACTCGGAGAAGAGTGGATCGGCGCGGCGGCATTGACAGCATCGGCTCTGGCGGCATTGACGGGGTGCGTGGTGGCAAGCAGACGGACGAGCAAGCGCTTGCCGGTGACGCTCGCGTGCGCAGCGTCCGCATGGCTTACGGTGCAGCTGCTTGGATTTCTTGTTGGCGGAGGGCTTGAGCCGGGCCGAGCGCTTATGACGGCTGCGGCGATGCTTGCGGGGGCTGCGGTGTCGCTTTTATGCGGAAAGGGGCAGAGGAAGAGAAAACGGAGCGGGGCGCGGGCGCGCCGCGGACGCAGGTGAACATAACCGCGCGGCTGTGCTCAGCTGCTTTGGCGGGGGAGGGGGGCGGCAGCCGCGCCTCCACCGTGTTCTGGGGGGGCGGCGGCCTGCGTCGATTTGCACAAACGGGAGGACAGGACATCGGAAAACCGACTTTTTCTGACGCGAGTGGTGAATGAAGCTGCGTTTGGCAAATGTTGGAAAGATATGGGAAAAGCACCCCATATCTTGTTGAATGCGTCCTGATCTGCTGCTTTGTTTCTGAAGTTGACATAATATAATTTACATAACATTTTAGCATAATAGACAAAATTGGGAAAAATAGGCAATTACGCTTGCGCAACGGCTGTAAAAGTCCTATATTTATAGGTACGTTCTGCCGCCTGACGGTCTCGCGGGAGCATTGCCTCAGCGTTTTACAAAGGGGTGATCTGCTTGATCGGTCGGGCGAATCAGAGAGTGCGCCGCGTCGCGCTCGTGCGGCGCATGCCGGTGCCGCTCATGGTGCTGGCGGTGTTTGTTGTGTTTGGTGTGTTGCTCGGCTATGCGCTTGCGCTTCGGTCGGCTCAACGCACGGGCGATGAATTGGAGCGGTATTTTTCCTCCTTTTTTGCGCTCGGCGTTCGGGAGCCGTTTTCCGCGCAGGCGCTGGCTGAGACGCTGATGTGCTACTTTCGCGCGCCGGTGATCGTCTTTCTGCTGGGGTTTGCCTCCATCGGTGTGATGCTGGTCCCGGCGGTGTGTGCGTTCCAGGGCTTTCTGCTGTCGTTTTCGCTCTTCAGCTTCGCGCTCGCGCTCGGGCGAGGGAGCTTTCCGCTGCTGCTGGCGCTCTT
>ERZ859776.1083-NODE-1083-length-10693-cov-3.461083_pt1 | contig 10693 bp, 9 predicted proteins | sample MGYA00509987_ERZ859776 | MGnify/ENA primary metagenome ERZ859776 (study PRJEB30046, sample SAMN00715146) | human gut metagenome | study: EMG produced TPA metagenomics assembly of the A metagenome-wide association study of gut microbiota in type 2... | reverse complement strand
CGGAAGTTCTTCCGGCTTTGCGATCGGGCTGGGAATACCTGTGGCATCCGTAATGCTCCACAGAAGCTTACGGTCAGTGGCTTCCATAGGATAAATACGGGTATGCAGCAGTACAGAAGGGTTTTCCGGTGTCAGTGTCGTTGTGGCTGCGCTCAGTTCCAGCTTGCGTACCGGCACGAATCCGGGTTCCACGAAGGCAGGCGGATATTCTCTGTTTTCTTCCGTTGCACAGATGCCGGGACGGATCGGTGCTTCGATAGCATGAAGCGTCACTGTCGCCGTACGGTGCCCGGCAGCCAGCGTATTGTCCGGAGTCCTGACTACTGTCGTGGCTGTCCATGCGTCCTCCACAGTCACACGAATCTCTCCGGAGATAGTTTTCGCAGCGATCATCGCTAATAATTTCCCCTGGAACAGCTTGCGCACAGTTCCCTTATAGGCATCGTAATCAGTACTGTCACCGTTATCCAGTCCTATCAGTCTTCCGGCGCCTTCCACGGTCACTCTCACATAATCGGAAGCGTTTTCCACGGGATGCCCGTCCTTATCTTCTGCCGTGATCTCCAGGAAGATCATATCTTCACCGTCGGCACACAGAGTGGTTTTATTTGCCTTTAATACATAATGATCGGTGTTGCCAAAGGAATGTCTCTCCTGCCTTGCGATTTCTCTGCCGGTCTCATCGTAAGCCACAGCACAGATGCTGCCCGGCGCATAAGGTACTTTCCAGGAAGGCTGCAATACCGTTCCCTTTTGATGATCGATCTGCCGCCTTCCCTGTGATACGCCGTTTACGAACAGTTCCACTTCCGGAGCATTGCTGGTGATCCGCACATCCACCTGTTGTCCCGGATTGAAGTCCCAATAAGGGTAGACATGAATCATGGGATCTTTTTTAGCATCTGTCCACTCTGCGCGGAAGAGATAGTAGGAATCCTTCGGAAATCCTGCCGTATCCATCTGCCCGAAATAGCTGTTTTTCGTCTGATAAGGCGTCGGCTCACCAATATAATCAATGGCTGTCCAGATGAACTGTCCACAGGAATAAGGGGTATCTCTGTCCATAATGATACAGTATTCCGTATTTGGGGCTGCCCAGCTGGTGGTACTGTTACCCAGAGCGGAGCACTGTTCGTCTGCTTCGATCAGGGTCGCCCGATCCAGCGGAAAATGATAGATGCCGCGGCTCTGTACGACAGAAGAAGTCTCGCTTCCGTAGATGATCCAGTCCGGATATTTTTTATGGTGCTCTTCATAATATTTTTCCGCGTAATTATATCCCGCCAGCTTCACGATATCTGCACATTTCTGTGCGTTTTCCCATGGCATATAGTTCGAGCCGATGGTCACAGGCGCCACATTTCGGTAGTCCCACTTTCTGACCGCGGCAATGAGGCTTCCGGTGATCTCCTGTCCGTGGGCATCCGCATGGGTGTCCGGGATCTCATTGCCGATGCTCCACATGATAACAGCGGGGTGATTGCGGTCCCGGCGGATCCAGCTACGGACATCCTTCTCCATCCAGTCCTTGAAAAATCTGGCGTAATCATATGGATTCTTCGCCATCTCCCACATGTCAAAGGCTTCGGACAATACCAAAAATCCCATCTCGTCCGCCAGCTCCATCACTTCCACCGCCGGCATGTTGTGAGAAGTCCGCAGGGCATTGACGCCCATGGAACGCATGAGGTTGAATTTGCGGCGCATGGCTTCTTTGTGGAAAGCCGCGCCCAGTGCTCCGAGGTCATGATGGTCGCAGGCACCGTTCAGGCGGATCTTCCTTCCATTTAATAAAAAACCACGGTTGGGATCAAACTGTATGGTGCGGAAACCGATACGCAGATGTTCTTCCTGACACAGTTCCCGGCTGCTGGTCTCCTGCACTCTCCACAGGCATACCTGCAGATCATACAAGTAAGGATCCGTAATGTCCCATTTTCTGGGATTATCCACAGGGATCGTCGCGGATATCTTGTTCTGTCCACAGATGAGAGACTGTTTTTCCCGGAAAAGCTCCGGATTTTCTGTTCCTATGGGACTTTTGCTGTTATCAGCATCCCGCAGACAGTATTCCAGTTCATAATTTCCACTATCTGTTCCCCATTCCAGTTCCGTGTCGATGGTCAGGTCATAACCCTGTTTCGTCTCGACAGAAGATGTGTAGATGCCGTCCAGAGGAATATGTGTCTCAGGCAGCCGGATCATCCACACATTCCGATAGATTCCGGCACCGCTGTACCATCTGCTGTTGGGCGCCTGAAATACAACACGCAGAACGATTTCATTGTCTCCCTCATGTAAAGCATCCGTAATATCCCAGTCAAAGGTAGAATAGCCGTATTTCCAGTCGCCAAGGTGCTCACCGTTTACATAAATAGAAGAATCCATGTAGACACCTTCAAAGCGGAGGATGACACGGTCATCATTTCCTGTTTTATCCGGGGCATAGGCAAAGTTCTTCCGATACCAGCCGATGCTGTCTTCATAGAGATTCTTCGTATCATAGATCAACCAGTCATGGGGCAGATCCACCGGCTGCATTTTGGCTTCCCAGATCTGCCTGTCTTCCCAGTTCACACCTAATGCTGTTTTAGCAAAATACCAATTATCATTCCATAACGTTCTGCTGTTCATCAAAGTTTTTGCCCTTTCTGTCTGATCCCGGTTTCTATCCCGTTATTTTATTTTTCCTGCACGTGTGCGGTTTTATCTGTGTTCGGTGCAGACTGCGCATCTGCCCGATCCTCCAGGTGTTTCACCAGCCAGACTGCCAACAGCGCATCCAGCGTTCCCAGCAGGATTCCACCCAGGATATCCGTCGGGTAATGAACGAAAAAATAAAGTCTGGAAAATGCAATAAGCACCGCCATGAGCAGACTTAAGAGTCCCGCTCTGCGATAATAGCAGAAGATCGTCACTGCACCGGCGAATCCATTGGAGCTGTGTCCCGAAGGGAACGAATATTCGGAAGGAAACGGAATCTTCAATATGACACTGCTGTCGACTGCACAGGGTCTTGGTCTGGCGATCACATTTTTCAGAAACAGATTCCCCACCAGATAGGTAATAGCCATTGCGATCATCATAGTCAGACCACACTTTCTGGTCTTCGGTATACATGTCAGGACGATTGCAATGACGATCCAGACCAGTCCACATTCACCGATCGTGGTAAAAAAACGTAAGATCTCCGTCAGCCATACCTGATGAATTCCCTGTATTGCGTGTAATATCTGTAACTCCATATTGCTCCCTTCTCCATTCACAGACGACTGTCTGTCCTTACGTCACTGTCTGCCGGCAGTCTATGCTTTCCACTAGGCATTCACGCTTTTATGCCTTCCGTCACTACGCAGGCAATCGTTTTCTCGATATTATTGCAATTTATTTAAGAATGCCTTCGCATTGGCCGCGATGTTATCCTTGAATACAGCAGAACCTGCCACGATAACATTAGCTCCCGCATCAAGTGCCAGCGCTACGTTGTCAAGATGAATGCCGCCGTCTACTTCCAGATCGGTAGCCAGTCCTCTGTCCGTGATCATTTTCCGGATCACCGCTACTTTATCTAAGCATTCGGGAATCAGCTTCTGTCCGCCGAAACCGGGCTCCACGGTCATCACCAGTACCATATCCACCAGTTCCAGATAAGGCTCCACTGCCTCTGCCGGGGTGGCGGGTTTGATGGTGATGCCGACCTTTTTGCCGGTGGCACGTATTTTATCAATGCAACCCTTCACATCCTCTGTGGCTTCCAGATGGAAATTCACCAGATCCGCACCGCAGGCAGCGAACTCTTCCACATAACGCTCCGGCTTCTCAATCATCAGATGTACATCGAGAAACATGTCCGTATGAGGTCTTACTGCCTTTAAAACGGGCATTCCGTAAGAGATCGAAGGCACGAACAGCCCGTCCATCACGTCTACATGCAGCCAGGGCACGCCGGCTCCTTCCACAGCTTTGATATCCTCTCCCAGATTCCAGAAATCCGCCGAAAGAATTGAAGGTGATAAATAATTCATTTTGCTCCTCATTTCTGCCCCTTAGGGCCTTGTCTGCAACACTTTTTCCTTTCAAAAGGAAATCGTATTCCGTATGCGTCTATTCTAACAAACTTGCATTCCTAAAACAAGAAAAACTAAGAGGAACCTTTCCTTTCGGGAAAAGTTCCTCTCTTTGTATCATGTGATCACATAATTCTTTATAGATTTTTGACATCCTCTTTTAACCGGTCCCAGGCATCCTCATGCTCCGTGTAATAGATGGGGCATTTTTTGCCGCCGCAGTCATAGTGGCGGAGGATGTCGTCGGGCTGCAGATCATAGGCGTCGATCAGCCATCTCAACAGCCTGATCAGGGAATCGTAGGTTTCCTGAGTGAACTGTCCGTTGTCCGCCTTATAGCAACATTCGATAGAGATGGAATCCTCGTTACGTGTCTGCACCGCGTAAGCGATCTCATCCAGAGGAACACACTGAATGATCTCCCCGTTATACCCGATGATGAAATGCGCACTGGCACTGCGCTCATGATTGTCCTTAAGCTGTTCGAAATAGCTGCGGTTCTGTGCCGCACTGGTGCCGGGGTTGGCAGTATAATGCACGAAAATATTATTCACCTCCGTCAAAGGATCTCCCGGTCTGGAATATTCATTGACCGTAAGGAAATCCTCCGTCCAGTCAGGATGCGCCGCGTAAGTCTCCTCTGACAGTCCCTGGATCCCGGTCCCTGTGGTATTCCCAGTCCCTTTGTCCACCTGCTGTACCGTGTCTATTGCTTCCAACGGTGTACTGGCTTCCGCGGTACTGGCAGGCACCCTCAGAAGCTTTGTCAACGCGATGATTCCTAACAATATTCCTGCACTAAGCAGAGTCATCCGGATATATCTGCGAATTCTTGCCCGTCTGCGGCGACGCTGTCTCTCCGCCCTCGCCAGTCGGTGCCTTGCACGGGTGTTGTAGGTATTGTCTTTGTATACATTTTCCCCATATACCGCATTCGCAGTTCGTTGCTTCTGCTGGTGGGTTCTATTTTCCTGCCGAGGCGCTACACTGTGCTGAGGATATGTTCTTGTCCTTGTGCCCTCCTGAGACATTGCAGGCGTGATGTGTTGTGACCGTTCTGTGCGCCTTTCCGTATGTCTGCCCGTATTTTTCCCGGTTTGATAATCCACCAGGTACGGGTTCCTCCGCATCTGCGTTGTATGGATCTCTGCCTGTCTGCCCGAACGATTTTCCTGCGTCATATTGCCAGCCCCTCCAAATGAATTACTTTCTATGGGTTTCAATATAGCGCGGAGTTGTCACATTTTACGTCACATTTTTCTTAAGAAATTATAAATTTCTTCTATAACAGTTCTTGCAGATATGTTTCGATCTCTTTCGCGGTAATTTGGTGGGCTTTCACGCCGGGATACAGGCGGCTGCCCACAGTATCCGGTGTAGTGTTGGGAAGTTGTAAAAAGTGTATCCGGGAATCGGCGGTCTGCTTCGCATAGCCTTCCACAGCTTCCCGGATGGCGGACAGGAAGTTGTCTCCCAGCATACCGTACCCCCAGATGATCTGTGCTGTGGGGTTGCTGTTCCGCACTACTTTCAGGAAATCGCAGATAGCTGTAGTCAGGATCTCTTTCACTTTCTCTATGTCCCGTGTTCCTGCCCATTCCTGCCCCAGTTCCGCTGCGGACTGAATCGCTGTGGCATCATTGGTTCCCAGGTTGATAATGACCGCATCCGGCTGCCATGCTTCGAAATCATAGTCTTCCAACGCTCCCAAAGAACCATTCCTCTCCCCGGTGAGCAATCCACAGACCTGTGTGTAAAACGGAGGAATCTTATTCTCCACATTTCCATCCCATCCGGTGACAGTTCCCCAGCCGCAATCCAGAGCATGCCAAAGAGGCTGCTGCCAGACTGGCACAGGAATACGATGTATTTGCCAAAGGTTATTCCCTGTCTCCCACAGATGAAGAACCGATCAAGGCTGTCTTCGATGACATTCGCACCCAGGGATATCTGCTGGATACTTTTGTGGCGAATGCAGCGAATCTCGGTCTTAATATGGACGATACTCTTGCCATTGATCTAAAGGATTACAGGCAGGTCATCGAGACGAATATGGTCTGGAATTTTGCTATGGCAAGGCAAGCTGCACTGCAGAATTCTCTGACTGCACGCACTCCCCTGGGGGATGTCGCGGAATTTGAAGACATCGCAGAAGCCGCATGGTATCTGGGCAGTGATGCCTCACGCAATACCACCGGTGCGGAGTTGTCCGTGGACGGCGGCAATCTGGTCCAGCTGACTCCAAGAACTTAAGTGTCAGATAATAGAAAGATAACGAAAACGGCTGGATTTGCGAAGATCCCGCCGTTTTTATGTATTACATTATAAATCTTTGTCGTTGATAAATTTCGTCTCTGTCTTTTTAGAACTCTTAGAGTGTTTCCTGGTCGCCTCAAGTGCCTCTTCCAGATCATTGTCCTTGATCGCCTTGATAATGTCACGATGCTCCACGATCGTCTGCTTACTGCGATCCAGGTCGATCTGATAGTATTTACGAATAATAGATATATACCGCAGGTTCTTCTCATAGAGGTCATATGCCATATGTCCCTTGCAGGGAGAAAACAGTGTCATATGAAAAGAAATATTTAAGTCCAGACGCTTCGCGGACCGGAACATTGCTCACTCCGTATTTCTCCGCGATCTCTCTCGTCGTAATGTGTGCTCCAGGATAAATCCTTCTGCCGAGAATATCATCCCTTAACTTTTCCGCGGTTTTACTTACTTTTTTGCAGGCAACAGATCCTTTATGCTTATCCTTTTTTGTTCACTGCATGCCATCGGAAGATATTTCTCCGGATTCCCCATACGAATGCTGTCATTTTCCACCGGATAAAAGGTCAGAAGCTCCGCTCCGTCTACAAGAGAGATCGTTATGCTCGGCTTGCTATTTCGATTTATCGAAAAGTATTTTCGATTTAATACAGCATATGCGATATACTCCCGATCATCCGGCAGGAATTCAGCACAGTCGATCCTTACCCGTGCAGCAGCTGTACAATCATTCAGAGTAAAAGCAGCTACCACCGGATATCCCTGGCAGGTATTGCGGATGAGAAAGGGGACTCCTTCTCCGATGCCCATCAGCTGGGAACATGCCGGTCGTCCCGGTGCATCACACATAAGTAGCCGGCCGTCCGCTTCCATCAGGGGCTTCAGTCTCTCCGGATCCGTCTCGCCAACCTTGTCACTGACATAGACCGGTCCTCCACTGATTGCCCGAAGAACCGCACTCTGCACCGCTGTCTTATGCTTCGTCCACCACATATCCCAATCGCACCAATACACTGGGCCATGGAAATAGCTGTTATATGCATTCTGCATGGCATGACTCCGAAAGCCGTCCAGCCGCTGCGGAAAGAAGTCATCACTGCTCCGGCTGACTCCCGTCACGTAACGCCCCAGATATTCTGCCTGCCCCATTCCCATACAGTGAAGAATATCTCCTCCGAAGTTCACTAATGCCGATGCCTCCAGTCCACGGAGCACCGCGGCTGCCGCTGTTGCGCGAGGGACGTTGTTGCGGGCATATTCACTGGAACCGCCCTGGTTGTCCACTTTGATAAAATCAATTCCCTGTTTCTTCAGGTAATCATGCCACGCATTGAAAAAAGCAAAGACTTTGCCTTCCTCCCATGCCGGGACATAGTATCCTGCTGCCGTCCGGACCAGATTCTCCTTCTGTGCGGAATAAAGCTCGCTGCCTGGTTCTACGCCGTGCCAGTAGCCCTGCAGGGAATGCCAGACACCGACCTTTTCCACTCCGTATTCTTCTTTTGCCTTGCGGACAAAGCCTTTTAATCCCTCCGGGAATTTCCTGCGATCCTCCTGAAAAGAGCACAGCTTACGATCTTTCGTCTGCATCCAGCCGTCATCAATGAGCAGCCAGTGCACGGGAATTTTCTTTTCCCGGAATTCCCGTAATTTTTCTTCCAAACCCACGGCGCTGACGTCTGAGTAAAACGCATCCCAGCTGCAAAAGCCAAAATACCGCAGGCGTTCCGGATACTCCCGATCACTACGAATCAAGAACTGCTCTGGCATGGCATCCCGGTATATCTCTTCCATACAGGCATCCGGATCTGTTCCGGTCCGGATCGCCAGAAATCTCCCTCCGATCCGTGAACCGCCTTCCTGATAAGTAGAACATCCAAGCATGACACCTTTGTCGTATCCGAAGAATTCCGTCACCGCTTCTTTCGTCGGTAGAGGCAGATACACAGTATAGAGTTCCCTGCTTTTTATCAGCAGGTTCTGTGTACGTTTGGGAATTTCTTTTAATATTTTGGGGAAATACGGTGTCATCCACCAGAGATTTTCCTCCATGGCACCCGCCAAGCACTGCTCCATATGGCTCATATTTTCAATCGTCATGGCAAAGCATCTCGTGGCAGCGAAATCGGACACCTGCGTCAGTTCATTCTGTCGAAGCTTCAGTTCCACGGAAAACAATAAGGTTCCTCGTACTTCCTCGATCCACAGATGTCCCTCGATACCGTTTTTGCGATTGACCAGTTTCCCTGTCCATTGATGTTCGGTACAGAGTTTTGATTGTTCGCTTAAGCGGAGGGGCAGTACCCCTGAGGGTGTGCCCGCCCAAAAGCGCACGCCCTCCAGTACTACGTTGTTTTGATATTCAATCTTCCATTTTTGTCTAATTTTTGAAATCCGCATATTAATCTTCCTTATCATCACGCTTGCGATAAAAAACGATGCCTTCTGCCGTGCATGCCCGTACAAGCCTGTCATTAGTTCCGTAGATATTCTTCAGATATTCATTGAACAGGCTTCGGAAAAGATTCTTCTCATATTCAGACTTGATCTCGTAGTTGTCTCCGGAATAGGATCCGAAGGTGTTCATCAGGTTAGACTCATTATTGATCTCATACATCGCTACACAAGGATCATTCGCCAGAGTCGTACCGGTATAGGGATTCTGCCAGGTCAGGATCGTCTTCTCCAACTCCCTGGTCATCTCCTGCAGCTTCGGGTCAAAATAGATTTCTGTCTTAAAGCCGATGGTCAGATCCTCGTATGCCGGAGTCTCCGGTTCCCCACCGACATTACCGCCACTGACATTGCCATCACCGCCACTGACATCGCCGGGGTATGGATCTCCGTCCCATTCCACGCGGATGTTGTCGACCCAGTTGGACTTTTCACTTGCATAAGTCATCAGTCCGATACCTTTTACCTGTGTGAAATCTGCTCCTTCAAACCGGCTCAATGCCACGTCTATTTCAAGCCATTGTCCGGTCTGTGTCGGAAAAGCAACATCCATAAGTTCTACATAACTGTCACCTACGTACAATCTCACCTTTCCGGTAGGAGAATTCCACCAACCGCTTCCCCCTTTAATGGCGCCATCCTCTATAATATAACCACTTTTCTCTGTAATTGCAAGTGCCTCAGCATCATCAAACAACATCTCAATTTTCTTCCTGTGGGGTTTCTTGTATCTATCAAGGGCTTATGATAATATTAGGAAAAGATATAATGCGAAGGAGTACTATGCCATGCATTTTGTCCAGGCGAAGGGGATTTTATCTCAGAATAATGGAATGAATATTTACCGTGGATGCTCCCACGGCTGCATTTATTGTGACAGCCGCAGCAAATGTTACGGTTTTACACACGCCTTTGAAGATATCGAAGTGAAGGAGAATGCGCCGGAACTGCTTGAACAGGCATTGCGTTCCAAACGGCACAAGTGTATGATCGGCACAGGTGCCATGTGCGATCCGTATCTTCCCGCTGAAAAAGAGTTCCAATTGACCAGGAAGTGTCTGGAACTGATCGATCGATATGAATATGGTGTCACGGTACTCACAAAATCCAATCTGTTACTTCGGGATCTCGATCTGCTGCAATCTATCCATAAGAAGACCAAAGCAGTCGTGCAGATGACGCTTACTACTTATGATGAGAATCTGTGCCGGAAGCTTGAACCGAATGTGTCTACTACGAGAGAGCGTTTTGAAGTGTTGATGAGATGTAAAGAGTTGGGAATACCGACTCTTGTGTGGATGACACCGATTCTTCCTTTTATTAACGATACCAGGGAGAATATAGAAGGCTTGCTTGATTATTGCCTGCAGGCAGGAGTTCAGGGAATTCTGGTGTTCGATGTTGGTGTCACGCTGCGGGAAGGTGACCGGGAATATTTCTATCAGGCGCTGGATCGTGATTTTCCCGGCATCCGGCAAAAATATATCAGCACCTACGGAAATGCCTACGATATTCCCAGTCCTCACGCAAAAGAGCTTATGGCACTGATTCAAAATACCTGCGCAGCCAATGGTATACTGTGTTCCCCGAAGGAATGCTTTACTTACCTGCATGAATTCCCCGAGAGATACGTGCAACAGACGTTGTTTTAGGTTCCAATGGCGATACTTTCTACAAAAAAGTTTAATATAGCCAACACAGTAAAATCGGGAGTTTTTGCTCCCGACATCTTGATAACGCAAAAAACAAATATTTACATTCAGAATAGAACTACACTCAGAAAATTGGTAGCTATAGCTTCAACACCCAAAACAAAAACGGCATTGTGATCACGGAAAGCAATGTGGTCAGGGCCACGCCCCTGGATGTCAGCCGATAATCGCCATTGTACTGCTGTG
>ERZ859776.1081-NODE-1081-length-10696-cov-8.258434_pt1 | contig 10696 bp, 8 predicted proteins | sample MGYA00509987_ERZ859776 | MGnify/ENA primary metagenome ERZ859776 (study PRJEB30046, sample SAMN00715146) | human gut metagenome | study: EMG produced TPA metagenomics assembly of the A metagenome-wide association study of gut microbiota in type 2... | reverse complement strand
CTAAAGTGCCTTCAGGAAGAAGAAGGCGATAACCGTTTAACTCCATAAGCTATGATTTGGGAGACAAAGATAACAATTTATAAATTTACCCCTCAGGTTTTTACATTGACCCAAACACCCGGCAACAAAAGTGGAAAGCAAAGGATTTTTGCACTATGGCAAGCAAGTTATCTTTCCAGACAGATATTAACAGCATTCATCCCCTTTGCTCCTCGTTCGAGGTCGAATGTAACGATATTACCCTCCCTGACATCCGTAACAACATTGTTCACGTGAAAGAAATATTTTTCAATTCCTGCAAGGTCTTTGATAAATCCAAATCCTCTGGCTTCATTAAAGAACTCTATTCTTCCTCTCAAAATTACCGGTTCTTCATCTTCTTTCCTGGGAGTGGAAATCATTATCTCCTCTACATTAATCTCTTGCTTTTTGATATTCTCTTCGGGTGGAGTTGAAGTAATCATACCATATTCGTCCACATAAGCAATCATATCATCAAAACTGCTTTTTGTAGATTTTCTGCCTTCTTTTCTTTTTAATTTTGCTTCCCGCTTAGCAAGTCTTTTCTTTTCATTCTCACGCTTTCCTACTGTCATGGATTTTGCCATAGATTTTATAGTTTAATGGGTGTATACTCGTCGGATAAATAAAATAATAAACTTAGAAACGACCTCAGATAGCAAACTCAACCTTACTGAGTTTCTTACCTGTCAGTTTCTGAATATCGTTAACCAACTTACGCTCTTCCTGCGAGCAAAAAGTCAATGCCGTTCCTAAATTACCAGCTCTACCGGTACGTCCGATACGATGCACATACGTCTCGGGCACATCGGGAAGGTCATAGTTTATAACCAACGGCAACTCATTGATATCAATGCCTCTGGCTGCAATATCGGTAGCTATCATTACGCGTATTTTACCTGTTTTGAAGTTTTCCAATGCAGATTGCCTTGCATTCTGACTTTTATTTCCATGAATAGCCTGACTACCGATACCTGCTTTGCTTAATACGCGGACAATTCTGTCCGCATTATGCTTGGTACGTGAGAAAACAAGCACCGATTGTCCCTCCGTTTTATGCAAAATAGAAATCAACAATTTACTTTTCTCTTTCTTCTCCACAAAATAAATAGTCTGTTCGATAGTATCTACCGTAGATGATTTTGGGGTTATAGTAATCTTCACCGGTTGTTTCAGCAGTGAGTTCGTCAAAGCGATTATCGTATCGGGCATGGTAGCCGAGAAGAACAAGGTCTGCTTTTCTTTAGGAAGTTTCGGCAACAAACGTTTGATGTCATGGATAAATCCCATATCAAGCATACGGTCAGCCTCATCCAGTACGAAGTGTCTCACATTATCCAAATGGATATATCCTTGGTTCATCAAATCCAACAGACGTCCTGGAGTGGCGACCAATATGTCGACTCCTTTATGGAGCATATTTACCTGCGCACGCTGGTTTACTCCTCCGAAGATAACCCCATGACGGACTTGCGTATATTTGGCATAGCCGTCTATGCATTCGCTAATCTGCAATGCCAATTCACGGGTAGGTGTCAGTATCAAGGCTTTGATACTCTTATCCCGGTTTTTAAGGGCTTGCAAATGCTGAATAATGGGAATGGCAAATGCAGCGGTCTTTCCAGTTCCGGTCTGCGCACAGCCTAATATGTCTTTTCCTGTTAAGGCGGCAGGGATTGCTTTTACTTGTATAGGGGTAGGATTGGCATACCCTTTTTCTTCAATTGCTTTTAAAATAGGTTCGGTTATATTTAAATCTTTAAATGTCATATATATTGTTTTTGAATGTGCTAAAACACTAGCACAAGTATAATGAGAGCACGCTTCACTCAAGTGGCCCATACAAAAAGTCTGATAAGTCTTTGCAGAATGAAAAGTGCAGGTAATGAAGCGGAACGCTTCCGCTAAATAAAAAAGACGGAGTTATTTATGAAAGGCAGGAAAGCAAGTTTCCCGCCTTTAGTCTGATATTAATATCTTCTGGAGTTATTATAACCACCACGAGAGCTACCATTCGAGGGTCTTTCCTCGCGAGGACGCGCAACGCTTACAGAAATAACCTTGCTGTCATATTCTACGCCGTTCAATTCGTCAATAGCTTTCTGTCCTTCTGTATCATTGTTCATCTCTACAAAAGCGAATCCTCTGGATCTACCGGTTTCTCTATCGAGAATTACTTTAGCTGAAGAAACTTCTCCAAACTCTGCAAATAAATTTGTCAAGTCAGCATTATTAATGCCATAACTTAAACCTGAAATGTAAATGTTCATTCTAAAAATGTTATAAAATAAATAATAAATTGGAGTGAGGAGGATAATTAAAGAAGAGGACTGCTTACTAATAATATATTAAAAGAAGAACTATACGATAATGATTCGTAACTCAAACTCTGGGACAAAGGTAGTATAATAAATTTGATAAATACATTTCTTCCTGTTTTTTTTCACAAGAAAGACGATTATTATCATTTATTAAGCAGGTACGGAAATTCAAAACAGTTGTTTTTTACCTATTTATATCCATAACAAAAAGGATAAAAAGGAAAATATGAACACAAGCAGTCTATATATGGATAACATTTTCCCAAAATTAGCAACTAACTTTGCACAAATTATTGGTGATTATTATGAAAAAACTACTATTCATTTTTTCCTTTCTCTGTTTGTCGGCTGTCGAAGGATACGCCCAAAAGACTTTGACGCTGAAAGATTGCCTTGAAATAGGTATCGAAAACAACCTGTCCTTGGAAAGCAAACGCAAGGAGATGCAGAAAAGCAAATATGGAGTTTCTGAAAACCGGGCAAGACTATTGCCCCAAATCAACGGGTTTGCCAATTACAATGACAACATAGACCCACCCGTATCCGTTACCGACGGTTCGGCCTACGGAAATCCGTATAACATTACCTATACCCTGCGGAACAGTGCCAATGCCGGCCTGCAGTTGCAAATGCCACTTTACAACCAAACCCTGTACACCACTGTTTCCATAGCCAAAACTATGGACGAGATAAGCCGTCTTTCTTATGAGAAAGCACGGGAAGACCTTATCCTGGAAATATGCAAGATGTATTATCTGGGGCAAACCACAGCCGAGCAAGTCACACTGATAAAGGCCAATATCACCCGGTTGGAAGAATTAAAAAACATCACAGTAGCTTTCCATGACAATGGTATGGCTATGGAAGTGGATGTAAAACGGGTCAATATCAATCTGGAAAATCTGAAAGTGCAATACGACAATGTACTGGCCATGCAGGAACAACAACTGAACCTGCTGAAATATATCATGGATTATCCTGCCGAAGAACAGATAACTTTAGTTCCGGTAAACTCCGAGAACATTACGCCTGTTGAGTTGACCGGACTATCCGAAAATCTGTACGAACTCCAACTGCTGCAATCGCAAAGGGTCATGGCTGAAAAGCAGAAAAAGATGATTGGTCACGGTTATATTCCTTCATTAAACCTGACCGCCAACTGGATGTTCTCCGCCTATACGGACAAGGCCTACCGTTGGTTCCATTCCGGACCGTCCAACCATTGGTTCCGTTCCTACGGACTGGGCGTATCCTTACGCGTTCCTATATTCGACGGACTGGATAAGCGCTACAAAAACCGAAAAGCTGCAATAGACATCGAAAATATAAAGCTGGCACAGGAAAATACCCGCAAAAATCTGCAGACCCAATATCTGAACGCCACCAACGACCTGATGAACAACCAACGTAACTTCAAAAAGCAGAAAGATAACTACCTGCTTGCCGAAGATGTATATACGGTCACAATGGATCGATACAGAGAAGGTATCGCTTCCATGACCGAAGTCCTGCAAGACGAAATGCAGATGAGCGAAGCGCAAAACAACTATATCAGCGCACATTATAGCTATCGGGTAACAACCCTGCTGCTGTTGAAGCTGACAGGACAAATAGATACATTAATAAAATAACAAGTTAATCAAATCATCATAATATGGAAGCAATAGAAAAAAATAACGCATCGAACACACATCAGGAGAAAGCTAAAAAACTTCGTAAGCTACGTCGCTGGCAAATCGCAGTCAGCTTGTTGGGAGCAGCAATCGTTGTTTGGGGAATAGTGGAAGTTGCCTGTCTCTTCCTCGGCTACAATCGCACAGAAACCAGTAATGACGCACAGATAGAGCAGTACATATCCCCTATCAACCTACGCGCATCAGGCTACATCAAGAAGATTTATTTTACCGAACATCAAGAGGTACATAAAGGCGATACGCTCCTTGTATTGGACGACCGCGAATATAAGATACGCGTAATGGAAGCCGAAGCCGCACTAAAAGACGCACAAGCCGGCGCTACCGTAATCGGAGCCACACTACAAACCACACAGACCACCGCTTCCGTATACGACGCTTCCATCTCCGAAATTGAGATCCGTCTTGCCAAACTGGAGAAAGACCGCCAACGCTACCAGAACCTGGTGCAAAGAAATGCAGCCACTCCCATACAGTTGGAACAGATAGAAACGGAATACGAAGCCACCCGCAAGAAGCTGGAAGCAACAAAACGCCAGCAAAAAGCCGCTTTGTCGGGAGTCAATGAAGTATCACACCGCCGTGAAAGTACAGAAGCCGCCATCCAACGGGCAACCGCTGCTTTGGAAATGGCACGTCTGAATCTTTCCTACACCGTAGTAGTAGCTCCCTGCGATGGCAAATTGGGACGCCGGGCACTGGAAGAAGGCCAGTTCATCACAGCCGGACAAACCATTACTTATATCCTGCCCGATACTCAAAAATGGATTGTCGCCAACTATAAGGAAACTCAAGTGGAAAACCTGCATATAGGACAAGAGGTTACCATCACCGTAGATGCTATCAGCGACAAAGAGTTCACGGGAACAATCACAGCCATATCCGGCGCTACGGGTTCCAAGTACTCATTGGTTCCTACCGACAATTCAGCCGGAAACTTCGTCAAAATACAACAACGCATACCCGTACGCATTGACTTCACCAATCTTTCCAAGGAAGATAACGAAAAACTTGCTGCCGGTATGATGGTAATAGTGAAAGCCGAACTCTGATTTTCAATCATTAATTGTTAAGGAAATGCCCGCATATCCCAAAAACTATCCTTTCTATAACTGGGTGCCTAAACCGATAGGCATTATCATCCTGTTCATGTTCTTCCTGCCCATTCTTACAGTAGGCGGAACTTACTCTGCCAGCGGCACGGAGATGATGAGCGGTCTGGGCATCATATCCGAACATATCCAGTTTGCCAACTTCGCCACATCCATAGGCATGGCGGCATTCTGCCCTTTCCTGTACCGGCTGGTATGTATCCGCAGGGAGAAAATGATGTGTATCGTCGGATTTTCGCTGATGTATATCTTCAGCTACATCTGCGCCAAGACAGACAGCATATTCCTGTTGGCGCTATGCAGTCTGTTTATGGGATTCCTGCGTATGGTGCTGATGATGGTCAATCTGTTTACTCTCATCAAGTATGCCGGTAACGTAGAAGCAACCGAAAAGATCACCCCCGGCAATGAACCCACCACCGGTGAAGGCTGGGACAAACTGGATATTGAACGAAGCGCTGCACAACCTGCCATTTACCTGTTTTTCATGGTATTGGGACAGTTGGGCACATCGCTTACAGCATGGCTTACTTACGAATACGAGTGGCAATATGTTTATTACTTCATGATGGGGTTGCTGTTGCTCTGTATCCTCATTACCTTCGTCACGATGCCTTATCATAAGTATGCCACCCGCCGTTTTCCTATCAACCTCAAACAATTTGGCAACGCTTCCATCTTCTGTATCACACTGACGTGCATCACTTATGTGCTGACTTACGGCAAGGTGCTCGACTGGTATGACGATCCTACAATCCAATGGGCAACGGTCGGTGCTGTGGTTGCAGGTATCCTGTTTGTCTACATAGAAGTAACCCAGCGCAATCCCTACTATCAGTTCGACGTACTCAAGTTGCGAACTATCCGCTTCGGATTCCTGTTCTACTTTCTGTTAATGGTACTGAACTCCAGTTCAATGTTCGTCAATGTATTTACGGGAATAGGTATGAAGCTGGACAACTATCAAAACGCGACATTGGGCAACTGGTCTATGTTGGGCTATTTTATCGGTGGCATTGCAACAATCTGGCTCAGCGTGAAAGGAGTGCACTTTAAATATCTTTTTGCCGCAGGTTTCCTGTTTTTGGGATTATCCGCCATGTTCATGTACTTTGAGGTACAGGGCGCAGGCTTGTACGAACGAATGAAATACCCAGTTATTATCCGTTCTACAGGAATGATGTTTCTATACTCGCTGATACCGACTTTTGCAACCCAGCGTATGCCCTATAAATACCTCTCATCGTGGATTTGCACAATGCTTACTGTACGTATGGTACTTGCTCCCAGCATAGGAACTGCATTATACAGCAATGTATTGCAGGAACGGCAGCAACACTACATTACCCGTTATGCACAGAATGTGGATATGATGCATCCCGAAGCATCCGCCTCATTTATGCAAACCGTACAAGGAATGCAATATCAGGGGAAAAGCAAGCAGGAAGCCGTTAACATGGCAGCCACATCCACCAAAGGGCGCATTCAGGTGCAGGCCACCTTATCGGCAGTCAAGGAGATGGCGGGTTGGACATTGTATGCTTGCCTTTTTTGCATGATATTTGTTGTGGTACTGCCCTATCCTAAACGGAAATTATTAACTTAGCACTGTTTTCAAACAAGAACCGTAAACCCTACTCTCATGGATACCCGACAAGAACATTTATCGCGCCTTGACAGTGCGTTATTGGACAAACGGCAAATTTGCAGTTCGGAAGGCGTGCTTTGCGCCTTTCCGTCTGCCTTGAAAAGTCCGTTTATGATAGACGGAGTGGGACTTATAATTTGCCGTCAAGGAAATTTCACCTTCATCCTTAACCAGAAAACATTTTCCGCCAAAGCCGGTGATACGCTCTTTCTGCCGAAGGATTCCTTGTTTCAGGTACTACAGGCATCCGACAACGTAGAGGTATATATCTTCATCTATCAGACCGACCCCATACGGGACTTTATGGGAAACTCGGTAGTATCCATGCACCTATACTCGCATCTGGCCACCGAACCGTGCTACGTATGGAATACCGGGGAAGAAGAAGAGGTTTTAAAATACCTGTCACTATTGGACAGTACGCTAAAAATAGAAGAGAATCCTTTTAACCGGTATGAACAGAAGTTGCTTCTGTTGGCACTGACCCACAGGCTTTGCTCGGTTTATACACGCAAACTCATTGCCGAAAAGACTTCCGTAAGCCACAAGCACGATATATTTATCCGCCTGGTGCAATTAATAGAACAATATTATACGAAAGAGCGGGGGGTGGACTTCTACGCGGACAAGCTATGCCTGTCGCCCAAATACCTCTCCGCCCTCTCCAAATCCATTTGCGGATACACGGTACAGGAGCTGGTATTCAAGTCCATTATCCGCAAAAGCATTTCACTACTCAAGAATACACAAAAGAACGTACAGGAAATCTCCGATTTCTTCAACTTCCCGAACGCATCCTATTTCGGCACTTTCTTCAAGAAACAGATTGGAATGTCGCCACAGCAATACCGCAGAATGTAGGGAAACATCATATCGCTATTACGCTTTCAGTCGAATAACGAAACGACTGCCTTTTCCCAATTCACTCTGAACGGTCAGCGTGCCGCCATGAGCTTCTACAAAATCTTTGGATATGGATAGTCCCAATCCGCTTCCCTGCACTTTCGTACCGGGTACACGGAAGTAACGGTCGAAGATGCTCTGGTGATAGCGCGGATCAATACCTTTACCAAAATCCTGTACATAAAGTTCCACATTATTATCTTCCTGTCTTGCGCCGATAATGACATGCCCGTTTTCCTTAGAATAACGAATGGCGTTACTCAACAGGTTAGTGAGCACCCATGCTATCTTCTCGCTATCCACAAACAGTTTCGGCATCTTCTCTTCCGGATATTCCACCTCAATCTGTATATTGAACTTATCGGCCTGCACCTGATTTGCCTTGATGGCATATTCTATCAGTTCGATAGGTTTCGTTATCTTCGGTATCATCTGCAACTTGCCGGCTTCCACCTGCGTCATATTAAGAAGCTCGCCTGTAATCCCCAGCAAGCGGTCGGCATTTTCCCTGATACTTTTCGAAAGTTGTTCCTGTTCCTCGTTCAAAGCGCCCACACGATTATCCTCTAAAAGCTGCAGACTCATAAGAATGGCGGAGATAGGGGTTTTCAATTCATGCGAAATCGTAGAAATAAAAGTTGTTTTTGCCGTATCCAGTTCTTTAAATTCGGTGATATTCTTCAACAGGATAACATCGCCCAGATTATGAGACTCGTCCGTATCGGCATCCGTATTCATAATAGTAATATAAGATGCCTGAAAATAGCTTTCCTTATTATCCGCATAAATTTTCAAAGGCTCTTTCTTCTCGCCCGGATTAACCAACTCCCTTATCAGCCTCCGGAGCAGATCGTTTTTCAGCGACAGTTCCTCTGCCGAACGGCGTATGACATCCGCACGCTTCAGATTCAGTACCGTCAGCGCTTCTTTATTGACGAAAAGAATTTCGTGTTCGCGGTTTAAGCCGATAATAGGTTCATGAATACTGTTTACGATGGCTTCCAGAAACTTTTTGGCGGATAAAATATCATTCAACGTACTGGTACGATATTCCGTAAGGCGTTCCGCCATGCTGTTAAAACTATCGGCCACCTCGCGGAACTCTTCGTGTTCGCTCATGTCAAGGCGCTTTTCATAATTATGGTTGGCTATTTCGAGGATGCCCTGCGTCAGTTCCCTGATAGGTTTATTAATGGAGCGGGGCAACCATACCAACAACACGATACTGGCAAGAATGCAAATACCGCCCGTAATGGAAATCCAAAGCAAGGCCCGTTGCAAGCCGGGCATGGCGGCAGGGCTATCCGGCTCCGTAGCCGTCAGTATCTGGAGATTTACAACAGAAAGGGCTACCAGCAGGATTATCATACCTGCCAGAACGCCTACACTGAGTATCAGTTTTGTACGAATATTCATAACGGTCAATATATTAAATTTTATGCAAGTATAATCAAATCTATGTTTGCTTGCGCCAGTTCGTTCACAAATTTTCTATATTTCAGAACCATAAACAAGGATTGCGGCAAAGCGAACGAAGGACTGCCCATACAAACGGTCGTTATCTGCTTCTCTTTACAAGCCGTAACGATGCTGTCCAACACGTCTTTGGATTGCACCTGCATGACCTCTCCGCCCAATTCGGTCACCAGCTTGAAATGATTCAGCAGATGCCGCTGGTTCGCAAGGGCAATGCGGTCGGCACTCTCCCGGGGAGTCTGTACATAAAGGGCAACGAACGACGTATTATAACGGGTTGCCAATCGTGCCGCCTTGCGGATAATGCGGCGTGGCGTTTTCTCATGACTGCTGATACACGCCATGAACTTCTCATGCCGCACGCCCACACAGGAAACCACCACTTCATTCTCCACTTTCTTCTCCACTCTTAACGCCACCTCCTTCAGAGCCAGCTCGCGCAGTTGCAGAATATTTTCCGTCTTGAAGAAATTATTCAAAGCAAGGGCCACTTTATCCGGCTTGTATATTTTACCGGCTTTCAGGCGGGTTATCAGCTCTTCCGCCGTCAGGTCGATATTCACCACTTCATCCGCTTCTTCCAGCACACTGTCGGGAATGCGTTCCTTTACCTCGATACCGGAAATGCCTTGCACTTCTTCATTAATGCTCTCGATATGCTGTATGTTGACAGCGGATATAACATTGATACCCTCATCCAGCAAGTCCATTACATCCTGCCAACGCTTCTCATTCCTACTGCCTTCTACATTGGTATGCGCCAGCTCGTCCACAATAACGATTTCCGGATGGATACGGATGATAGCGTCAAGGTCCATTTCCTCAAGTTCCTTACCCTTATAGAATATCTTACGCCGGGGAATTACGGGCAGTCCTGCCAACACCGCCTCCGTACCGGCACGTCCATGCGTTTCCACATAGCCTATATTCACGTCTACCCCATTATCCAGCAAGTCATGGGCTTCCTGAAGCATACGATAAGTTTTGCCTACACCGGCAATCATGCCGATGTAGACCTTAAACTTACCACGACGTGATTTCTTAATCAAGTCGAGGAAATGTTGTACACTCTCCTCCCTGCTCATGGCTTCAGAGTTATACCAAACACCAGATGCGCATCTTCCATACGGGGATTCCAAATAGCCTGCGCAAATATCGGTATCACGAATTTGTCCGTCACCTTTATATCCTTCGTGGCTTTCAGTGCCAGATTGGTTACAGCGAATCCGCTGTTCGGTACTCCGTAAACACCTACGCCGGCTTCGTAAGGCAGAAAACCGCAAGTGGCATTCAAATCGACGGATTTAATGCTGAACGGATAGTTCAATTCTACATAAGAAGAATAATTCTGCTCTCCCTTCTCATTCTTATCCGCGCCGGCAAACATCGTGTACCAGGCTATTGACAGCGGAAACTTCTCCAACGGAAGTGTATAGGCAAGCCCCGCTTCAAAATGGTGGGCCGTTTCATGGCTTTTGAAGTTAAAATACTTATTGCTTCCCTGACCTGCCCACCAAAGAC
>ERZ859776.1067-NODE-1067-length-10816-cov-1.636651_pt1 | contig 10816 bp, 9 predicted proteins | sample MGYA00509987_ERZ859776 | MGnify/ENA primary metagenome ERZ859776 (study PRJEB30046, sample SAMN00715146) | human gut metagenome | study: EMG produced TPA metagenomics assembly of the A metagenome-wide association study of gut microbiota in type 2... | reverse complement strand
GCAATGGGTAGCCCGTTTCACTGGAAGGTGACATGTACGCCGGCGGCGTTTGCAGAGTCATCCAGGAGGCTTTCCAATCCGGACCGCGGATTTTATTACATTTACGGCTACCGCATTACGGATGAACCGGTCGACTATGCCACAGATTTAAGAGACAGGACGAAGGAAGATGACGGAACGCGGCTTGGAATGATGCAGATCAATCTGCGGGAATACCGGACGGGTGCCATATCGGAGGAGGGGATGTCCAATGTCCGGCAGTTGTTTGCAGCCATGGCGGACAGCGACAAAAAATGGATCGTCCGTTTCCTCTATGACTGGAACGGGGAGAACGAGCAGTATGAACCGGAGAATCTTGACATTATATTGCAGCATATGGAGCAGGTGGGAGATGTGCTCCGGGAGTATCACAGCTGTATCTATACGCTTCAGGGACTCTTTATCGGCAACTGGGGGGAGATGAACGGAACAAAATACACGGACCCGGATTCCATGAGAGAACTGGCAGCACGCCTTGCCGATGTGAGCGATGCGTCCACGTTTCTTTCCGTGCGGACGCCGGCGCAGTGGAGAAAAATCACGGGGGAGGCGGCACCGGACGGCTGGACAGAGAACCCGCTGGCCAAAAGGCTTGGACTTTTTAATGACGGCATGCTGGGAAGCGTGAGCGATTACGGAACTTACAGCGATAACACCAGACAGGACGCCGGGGATTTTTCGGCGTGGACACGGGAGGAAGAACTGGCATTTCAGGATGTATTGTGCAGCAGTGTGCCGTCCGGCGGGGAAGTGATTGTCGATAACCCGTACAATGATCTTGAAAATGCGATCGCGGATTTAAAAACCATGCATGTGAGTTACTTAAACGAGGACTATGACAGGAATGTCCTGGATAAGTGGGCAGGGACGGTCGTGAATACAGATGACTGCTACGACGGAATGGACGGCTGGTCTTATGTGGAACGGCATCTGGGGTACCGCCTGTGGATTGCCGGTGCCGCTTTGAGCCATTCGTTCTGGGCGGATACGGTGGAGGTAAATGCTGCTTTAAAAAACAGCGGGTTTGCACCGTTTTACCGGCAGACAAAAGTCTGTGTGAGCGTTACAGATGAGGCGGGGGCAGTCTGCTATACGGATGAATGGGAAGAGGAGCTACTTAAGCTTTCCGGCGGAAATGAGGACGACAGGGAACTGGCGCTCACCGGAACCATTCCGATCCGCGGCTGGGAGAGCGGGACTTACCGGGTATATATCAATCTCTGCGATGCAGACAGCGGGGAGCAGATTTTACTTGCAAACGAAGCGGATGTCACAGAAAACGGATACTGCCTCGGTGAGGTGGCAGTGCGATAGGTGCACAACGATGCAAGTACAAAGGCTTACAAGTGCAAAATCGTACAAGAAATCACAAGTTTGTACGAGGAATCACGCCGCAGAAACCACTATAGAAAAAGAATCCTGTATGTGGTGGGATTGTGGAAGGTGGTTTCTTATGCAGAACTATGAAAAACCGGAAGTGATTTTGATGACGGAATGTTCGGAGGGCGTCTATCTGGCAAGCGGCGGATAGACGGGGGAAGACCCGGCGGCAGGTGGATGTGCCAGCCGGTACATGAAGGGAGCCTGGAAAAAGCCGGATTACAGCAACAGCAATGTGCAGATGCGTGCCTATGACAGAAAAGGCTGCGAGGGCTGTGCGGCGGATGACGGTGACGGCTGCAAGCTGCAAAAGGGTGATGCAAAAGTCGCCGGAAATGTCTATCAGCCTGTCTGGGAACAGCAGGGACTGACCCCGGATACCATGGTGTGGTAGAGAAAATGCCGGCATGAGAAAATTCATGCTTGACAGCGCAAACACAGAATTTTATACTTAAAATATGTGTATGAGTCAGCGGCAGAAGTGCCGCAAAAAAGTGTTAGAAGGTGGCTGGTTTTATGAAGAATTATGAGCGTCCGGTGATGATACGGACGGAGGAGCTTGCAGAGGGAGTTTATCTTGCGAGCGGAGGCATCAAGTGTGACAGTGTCTACATGAACGGTGTGGCAGGCGCCGGATTATTCCGACTGGAATGGCACCACACGCGGATACAAGCAGCAGTTCGGATGTCTTGGATGCCCGGCGAATACTGCTTCCGGTTGCGGTCTGTTGAGCCATTATGTGGATTCCGGGTATGCGGGAAGTTACGATGTGGATAATGGTAACCGTAAGCCGTCATGGGAGAAGAAGGGCTATGGTCCGGATGATGCGGTCACAGACTGGAACATGTAACAATCTTTAAAACGGGGGAAATGCTATGACGAATTATGAGAGTCCTGTGATTCTTAGAACAGAAGAGCTTGCGGAAGGGGTCTATCTTGCAAGCGGATGCTATACGGCGAGCGCGTACATTCATCAGACACCGCAGTCCGGAAGCGGGGAGTACCGTATCCAGGTGAACGGTCAGCACAGTGCCGATCATACGAAAGAGGCGCAGACACTGACCATTTCGTTCAGTCTTCCGGTAACCTACACCAGTTCCGGCGGATCACTGGTATCCGGTAGCGGAACGAATACACTTGTGATCAATTATAACTATCATCAGAATCCGACCGACAATATCGGACTCGGGGATCTGGTCGTGCAGGCAGATGCGGGGCTTGCGGTGACAAGCGTGAACATTACAGATTAAGAAGCCGGCAGACGACCGGGCGGATGTGAGAAGTCAAAAGCTTCGCGGGAGGAATCGGTTCCTCCTGTGAAGCTCTTTTTTACTCTAGGAAAGAATGGGAAGATACAATGCTTGAGAAGTTCAGACATTACAGAGAGCGGATCAAAGAGGGAATGCTCCGTGATATGTGGAGACAGACGCTATGGATCTACGAATATGCGAGACTTTATTGGAAGCAGATGATATTTTATACGCTTCTGGGACTTGCGGGAACGCTGGTATCGCTCATTTCAAGTCTCATTTCCCGCGATATGGTGGATATTATCACAGGACAGCAGGCGGGGCTTTTGGCGCGCACCTTCTGCCTCTATATCGGGTTCTCAGTTGGAAATGTCCTGATTTCCCAGATCTCCAATTACTTTGCGAACAAGATCAGCATCAGCGTGGACAATGCCATCAAGGCGGATATTTTTGAAAAAATGCTGTTGACGGATCTGGAGTCAATCCAGAACTACCACACGGGAGATCTTCTGACGCGCTGGAGTTCGGATGCCTCCAATATTTCAAGCGGTGTTCTAAACTGGATTCCGAATCTCGTGATCTATACGGTGCGTTTTGTCAGCACCTTTGCGGTCGTGTTCTACCATGATCCGATGTTCGCGTTATTAGCGCTGATCGGAATGCCGGTCAGCATGCTGATGTCGAAGACGCTGCTTCGCCGCATGAAGGGGAATAATGAGCGGAGTGCGGCGATGAGCGCAAAGATGTCGGGCTTTCATCAGGAGGCGTTTTCCAATATCCAGACGATCAAGGCATTTGATCTGATCCGGTTGTACGCGGAGCGCCTGCGCGGTCTGCAGCGGGAGTATCTCACCATGAAGCTGGAGTTTCAGAAAATGTCCATGGCGACCTCAATTCTGCTGTCGATCGTGGGACTTGTGGTGTCCTACAGCTGCTACGGGTTTGGAATCTACCGTGTGTGGAGCGGTGCGATCTCCTACGGTACCATGACCATGTTTTTATCGCTGTCGGGCTCTCTCACGGGCACCTTAAACCAGCTGGTGTCTCTGGTGCCCACGGCAGTGTCTTTAACCACATCGGCGGGAAGACTGATGGACATTCTCGATATGCCAAAGGAAGATTTTTCGGATGCTGATCAGGTGGAGCAGTTCGCCGGACAGAATCAGTCGGATGGCATCGGAATCGTCTTTTCCGGGGTGAGTTACGCCTATCATAATGGAAAGCAGGTGTTTTGCGGTGCAGACTTTTTGGCGCGTCCCAAGGAGATTGTCGCTCTCGTGGGACCTTCCGGGGAGGGGAAGACGACAATGCTCCGCCTGATGCTGGGGCTTTTGCATCCGCAGGAGGGAGAGCGGATCCTGATCGGGGAGACGGACGGGGAGAAGATCGCCGTAGATCCCGCTGCAAGACGGCTGTTTTCCTATGTGCCGCAGGGGAATACCATGTTTTCGGGAACAATCGCGGAAAATATGAGAAATGTAAGACCGGAAGCCTCGGATGAGGAAATCTGTGAAGTGTTAAAGGCGGCATGTGCCTGGGAGTTTGTGGAAAAACTTCCCGATGGGATCTATTCCATGGTTGGAGAGCGTGGAGGCGGATTCTCGGAGGGACAGGCGCAGCGTCTGTCGATTGCCAGAGCACTGCTTCGCCGATCACCGATTCTTCTGCTGGATGAGGCGACCTCGGCGTTAGACGTCGCAACAGAGCGCAGAGTGCTGCGGAATATCATGAGTACCACGGAGCCACGCACCTGTATCGTCACAACACACCGCCCGACGGTATTGTCCATCTGTCAGAAGGTGTACCGCATCCGGGAGCAGAAGTGTGTGCAGATGCAGGAGGAAGAGATCCGTCAGATGATGCGGGAATTCTAAAGAGCATCGATGACGGCTTTTAAGGTCCTGGCAGCGGAAGGCTCTTTCGTGCAGTACAGCCGGCAGGAAAAGATGAGCGGAGCGAGGGCTTCGGAAAAATGCAGATTGCGAAGGAGAAGCTCCTTTGTCCACGCGGGGGAGATCATCCGCTGCAGGATGTGGAGCACTTTTTCGTCCGGCTGCAGGGACTGCACCTGATCTATGGCAGCCTGCTTTAAGAAGATGATGCCGCCGAGCGGATAGTCTTTCGGGGTGCAGATGCCCGATGTGCCGCACCATGGAAGTCCATAGGCGTAGGGTATGCTGTTTCTGATTCCGAGCAGGTTTAAGTCGCCGTTTAAGAGGGGCGTCTGGTACAGATCATGCCACAGGGCAGAGTGTGTGGACTTCCCGGTTCCGGAACTGCCGGAAACGAGAAAGGCGCGCCCGCGGTACAAAAAAGAGGCGGAGTGCAGCACATAAAGCTCCTTCTGCTGGGTCAGGATGAGAAAAGCGAAGCGAAGCGCGTGAAACAGGTCTTCGAGGTGCATATCATCCGGATCCGGCATGCGGTAAAGGACGGCGCGTGAGCCGTCTTTTTTTACATGCATTTCGCGGATGCCCCACGGCGCTGCAAAAAAGAAACAATACGAACTTCCGCTGTCGCAGATGGTAAGTTCCTCCGTGTGAATAAGCACGGCGCCGTAAGGAATGGAAGCCGGTTTCCCGGTCAGAATAAGAACCTCCTGGTCGAAGTCTTCCTCTTCGCAGGAAAAAGCGGAGAAGAAGCGGTCGTATAGGAGAGAGGGACCGCGGTAGGAAAAGACCAGAGGACCGATGCGGTAGAAAAGAGGAGGCGTATCATCGCCCCGGCTTTCGGGTGTATCCGCAAGAAGAATTCCCATACGGCACAGGGAATGAAGATACTGGTCGACATCTTCCGCAAGTGCCGCGCGCTCGCGCTCTGTGGCATGGTAACGGTCTGCGAGAAGGGCGAGCAGTTCCTCGCGGCTATCGCCCTCTAAGATGCCGTCCCACAGAAGTGCCCGGGAATCGTTGAGCCGGGTGGCAGGAGCGGGATCTGCGATGAGCTGTCCGTAAGGAAGCAGATAGGGAATACCTGCGAGCGTTGCCTTGATGTATCGATCGTTGAGTTTCATACCGGTGTCACTCCTTTATTAGCGGTTCATAAGTATGCTTATTATAGCATTCAGAGGTAAAAAATGCTACAATGAATGAAGAGAAACGGGAGGGGAAGAATGGAGCAGATCTATGAGATTGAGCCGCTCCTTAAGGCGGGAGCATGCATACAGATTCATCCACAGGGGTACAGCATGTATCCGTTTATAGATCCGCGGAGGGACGAGGTGGTACTTGCCGGCATAGAGGATGGGAGCGCGCTGCGGCGCGGGGACGTTGTGCTCTACCGTAGGGAGAATGGAATGCTGGTACTGCACCGGATTTATAAGATCGGGCAGGACGGACTGTATCTGCTGGGGGATCACCAGACAGCCATCGAGGGACCCGTGCGGCGGGAGCAGGTCAAGGGGAAAATGACCGGTATGGTAAGAGACGGACGCTATATGGATGTGGGGAATCCGGGATACCGGATGTTAAGTGTGGTGTGGCTATGGCTCAGACCGGCGCGCAGAGCTATTATGGTGCCTGCCGCGCGGCTGCGGCGCATGGTAAGATTCGCACTTTTCAGAAGAAACAATAAGCGCTATAATAAATAGAGGGATCAAAAAGCCTGGGGGTGATTACATGATGAAGATTTTATTTGCAGCTTCGGAAGCAGTGCCGTTTATGAAAACGGGTGGTCTGGCGGATGTGACCGGATCGCTGCCGGGGTATTTCGATAAGAAGCATTTTGATGTGCGCATTATCATGCCAAAGTATTTATGCATGGATGAAAAGTGGAAGGCACAGCTGCGGTTTGTCTGCCATTTCTATGTGAATCTCAGCTGGCGGAGACAGTACGTCGGTATCTTTGAAACGGTACAGAACGGCATTACATACTATTTTGTGGACAATGAATTCTACTTTGCGGGAGATAAGCCGTATCACAATATCTATGAGGACGTGGAGAAGTTCGCATTCTTCTCGAAAGCGGTGTTAGAGGCGCTGCCGTATCTGGATTTCTGGCCGGATGTCATTCACTGCCATGACTGGCAGACGGGACTGGTACCGGTATTCTTGCGGACATTTTACGGGGATCAGAGATGTTATTCCAATATCCGCACGGTCTTTTCCGTTCACAATCTGAAGTTTCAGGGAAGGTTCTCACTGCCGGCGGTTATAGATATTACCGGTCTGCCAGAGCAGATCTTTTCTTCGGATAAGCTGGAGTCCTACGGGGAGGCCAACTACCTGAAGGGCGGTGTGGTGTATGCCGATGCGGTCACGACGGTGAGCCCCACATATGCGAGAGAGATCATGACGCCGGAGGGCGGAGAGGGATTGGACGGTCTGATGCGCGCCCGGGAAGGCAGCCTGTATGGAATCTTAAACGGCATTGATATCAGGGAATATGATCCGCAGACAGATGCCTATCTGGCGAACCATTACAACGAGACCAATCACACGGAGGGGAAGGAACTCAATAAGCTAAAGCTTCAGAAGCTTTTGGGACTCCCGGTGGATAAGGACGTATTTTTACTTGGAATGGTGTCCCGGATGACGGATCAGAAGGGATTTGACCTGATTGCCTATGTGATGGATGAACTGATGAGCACCGAGCGTCTGCAGCTTGTGGTGGCGGGTACCGGTGAGGCGCGCTACGAGGAGATGCTGCGCTATTTTGCGGAAAAATATCCGCAGAAGATTCACGTGACGATCGGCTACTCGGAGGAGCTTGCACACCGCATCTACGGCTCCTGCGATGCGTTTTTAATGCCGTCGCTGTTTGAGCCGTGTGGTCTGTCGCAGCTGATGAGTCTTCGCTACGGAACCGTGCCGATCGTGCGCGAGACGGGCGGGCTGAAAGATACGGTGATGCCGTACAATGAATACGAGCAGACCGGCACAGGATTCTCCTTTGCCAATTATAATGCGCATGAAATGCTGGGCGTCCTCCGCTATGCGATGCGCGTGTATTACACGCAGAGAAAATGCTGGAACGGCATTGCGGAGCGTGCGATGCGGGAGGATTTCTCCTGGAAAAAGTCAGCGGAGACTTATGCGCGGCTGTATGAGGATATCGTGGGCAGACCATAGGATCACATAGTGATCTGGTCCGTCTCGAGGGAGTAGTAGTAGACGTGATCCGACAAAATCTCTTCTCTGGCCAGCTGGGACGAATTGACGTCCCGGACCATGGAGGAGAGCGTGGACATACTGATCTGGTTGTCTGCGGGAATCAGAAGAACTTCGTGGACGCTGCTCGGCAGAATATAAAAATCACTGCCGATGCGCCGGGCAAAATCGTGCAGCAGATGCTGATAGAGAATACAGGAGGAGCCGTTGAGCCTGTGCTGGTTGGACAGAACGTAGATCGGAAAAGGCTCAATGAGATCGCTTCCCGCTGGATCCGCAAATTCATCCGCAAACAGCTCGCGCAGAACTTCGGTCATGCTGCGCAGATCATAGCGGAGCAGCTGCGGTGTGTTTGCCATGGCGAGGGCGTAGAGGTCGTCTCTGGTAATCCCCCAGTAAGTGAGATGTTCATTGTGGATCAGGACCGTTGCTGTGCCGGAAGAATCAGATTCCACCAGGCATAAGAAGACGATGGCGAGATCCAAAAAGCGATAGTAGGGAACCCGCTTTAACAGTTCGCGGTTGCGCTCATAGTTGATCAGCTTCATTGTGACGCGGGATTTTACCTTGTCATAGTCGGTGAAAAAAGAGATGTCAACAGGGGATTTGGGACGGTTCTCCCGATAGGCGGTCAGAATGTCGTCTGTGATGTCGGAAAACGATCTGCCGCGCTCATACTGTCCATAGTAGTAATCCAGATAAATGGTGGGCGCCAGGTTCTGACCGGGCGCGAGAATGGTGAGTCCGTCAAGATGGGTATCGTTGTTTTTGAGAATGTCTGAAACAGTGATGCGGACATCGGAGCCGAGGCGGTCCGAGAGAGTAGAGATGATCTGCTGCTTGAAATCGTGGTAATTCATAAAATCCTCCGAATGAATGGAGGGGAAGTAAAATCGTACAGATGGGGAAGAAAAATCCACATGAATGCGTAGCTGCATTTATGTGGATTTAATTTATCATATAGAAAGTCAAAAAGCAATTGGACAATATTACTAAAAATGTCGGATGCTATTCGGACTTTAATGTTTTCCAGAGATAGCTGTAAAGCTCTGTGGTATCGCTGCCGAGCTGTTTGTAGACCGTGCAGTTCGCAAAGACATCGTCAGGAGGAAAGATCGTGGTATCATTGCGGGTGTCCTCGTCAAGCGCATCGACGACGGCCTGATTTGGCGTGGCGTAGCAGACGTAGTCAAAATTGAGCATGGCGACGTCCTCGCGGCACAGAAAATCCAGAAACTTTTCGGCGTTTTCCTTGTGTGTGCTGTCAGCCGGAATGAACCAGGAATCGATCCAGAGGTTGGATCCCTCCTTCGGAACCGTGTAGGAGAGATCGGCGTTGGACTCCATGGCGGTGGCTGCCTCGCCGGAGTAGACGAGCGCTAACGCCGCATTCCCCGCGATCATCTCATCTGCGGTCTCATCCACATAATAAGCGTAGACGAGGGGTTTCTGCTCCACCAGAAGCGAGAGCGCGTCACGCAGATCGGTCTCGTCCTCCGTGTTGATGTCGCGGCCCAGAAGACGGAGCGCCGGGACAAAGGAATCCCGGACGGAGTTCTGCATGATAATGGTATCGCGGTAGCGGTCGTCCCACAGGATGTTCCAGCTCTCGGTCTCCTCCTCGCTCACCATGGTCGTGTTGTACAGGATTCCCAGCGTGCCGTAAAAGTACGGCATGGAATACTGGTTCTGCGGGTCGAAGACCTCGGCGGCAGCAAGAATAGCGGGATCAAGATTCTTATAGTAGGAGAAGGAGGAAAAATCAATCGGCGCCACTTTTCCCTCGTGGATCAGCCGCTCCACCATATAATCCGAGGTGCGCACGACATCGTAACTGATGGAACCGGCAGAAAACTTCGTGTACATCTCCTCGGGACTCTCGTATTCCTCGAGCTTGATCTTGATGCCGGTTTCCTGCTCAAACATTTTGATGGCGGAGGCATCCAGATATTTGCCGTAGTTTAACACGACGAGGGAATTGTCGCCGGAGCTGCCGGCGGTATCGGTATCCGCGCTGCCGCACGCCGAGAGAAGCAGGGCGGCAAACGCGGCGGTAATCAGTGCATAATGGAATTGTTTCATAAGTAAGTGGCACCTCCTTTAATGGATACCGGCATGATTCCCGGCGATTCTGTCCGAACGGCAGTTCATGACAAGAAGCAGAAGAAATGCAAACAAAAACAAAATGGTTGACAGGGCGTACAATTCCGGGCGCACTCCCTTGCGCAGCTCCGTGTAGAGCATCGTCGACAGGGTGTTGACGCCGGCACCTTTGGTAAAAAAGGTGATGGAAAAATCGTCGAGCGACATGGTAACCGTCATCAGGAATCCGGAAAATACACCGGATTTGATCTCCGGCCAGGTCACCTTGTAGAACGCGTACATCGGAGTGGCACCGAGCATGATGGTGCGGTTCTTTTTTTTCATGGCACTGATGCCGATCGCGGCAAGCGTTCCGATGACGGTCGAGACAAACCGCCCCATACGACACGTGATTTTGAATTGTTAAAAGAGAGCACGATGAGTACGAGGATCGGCAGATACAAAAATAAAAAGATGACGGCAAGATAGATGCGCTGTCCCTATTTCTTTACCATACCGCGGTACCTCCTTCGTCTTTATCCAGCACATTCATAAGTGCCATACTTGCAATGACAAACAGCATCAGCACAACGGACAGTCCGGAACCCAGATGCCAGTTGGTGCCCTGCATAAATTCCTGCTCAATGACGTTTCCGATTAAGAGCACCTTGCCCCCACCGAGCAGGTCGGAGATGACGAACGAGGTCAGTGCCGGCACAAAGACCATGACGATTCCGCTTAACACGCCGGAGAGGGTGAGCGGAAAAATGATTTTTACGAGAACGGTCAGATTGTTCGCGCCGAGATCCCTGGCGGCTTCGATGACGTCCTTGTTGATCCGCACCATGGAGTTGTAGATCGGCAGGATCATAAAAGGAAGAAAATCGTACACCATGCCGAACACAACGGCGGGCGGGGGGGTGGGGGGCTTCACATGGCCGGGGCCGGCGGCGGCAC
>ERZ859776.1064-NODE-1064-length-10840-cov-1.788410_pt1 | contig 10840 bp, 9 predicted proteins | sample MGYA00509987_ERZ859776 | MGnify/ENA primary metagenome ERZ859776 (study PRJEB30046, sample SAMN00715146) | human gut metagenome | study: EMG produced TPA metagenomics assembly of the A metagenome-wide association study of gut microbiota in type 2... | reverse complement strand
ACGGGCAGCCCGGCGGCTGGGGTGGGAACCGCCGTGTTTGTCATGTTTGTCATCAGCGGATTGTTACTGCTTTTTCTCGCAATGCTTCTTTATAAAATGGAATTGAGCGAGGCTGTGGTAAAAATCAGCATTGTGGTCATCTATGTGATTTCGGGTGTTGCAGGAGGCGTGATTGCCGGAAAAATGCGGGGAGAACAGAAGTTTTTATGGGGACTTACCGCAGGAATTGTTTATTTTGCGGTGTTGTTTCTGGTTTCTTTTGCGGTGCAGAAGGGAATGCCCGAAGAGCCGGTGAAGATTTTTACCACACTTGTTCTCTGTGGAGCGTCCGGAATGGCAGGCGGAATGATTGGCTGAGAGAATGAAAAAAGTACTTCCCATAATGAAAAAGGTGTGATATACTAAACAAGTTAATAGAATCGTGCGTAAAAGGGTACATAAAAGCGCGGAGAAAATGGAGGATAAGCAATCATGAAACATGTGAAGACATTAAATACCAAGAGATTACAGAACACAATGAAGAAGGGTGGATGTGGTGAGTGCCAGACATCCTGCCAGTCTGCATGTAAGACATCCTGTACTGTAGGTAACCAGAGCTGCGAGAACCAGAACCGCTAATTGGCAGTACAAAACAAATGAGGCGTTTTCTGATAAATCAGAGCTTTTCATGAGTGGGAGAGCTGGAGTCTGAGAAAACGCAGAGTTGACACAGGGAGGCAGACAAGACGGAGCGCGGTCCGAGGAGAGGACTGCATATGTTCCGGGTTGTCTGCCTGCCTATGTCTTATAGAAGGAGAAAGACAGTGATTCATCAGTATATAAATAATGGATATTATATCGTACTGGATGTCAACAGTGGCTCCGTCCATTCGGTCGATCCGCTTCTGTACGATGTGATTTCCTTTTTATCGGAGCGGATTCCGGATAGCGAGAAGCCGTTTCAGATTGCCCAGTCCCTGAAAGACGAGACGGCGGCAGCATTAAAAGAGAAATACAGCCAGGAAGAGATCAGAGAGGCGTTTGAGGACATTCAGGAGCTCATCGATCAGGAAGAACTCTTTACCGCTGACATTTACAAAAACTTCGTTATGGATTTCAAGAAGCGCCAGACGGTTGTCAAGGCACTCTGCCTGCATATCGCGCATGACTGCAACCTTGCCTGTCAGTATTGCTTTGCCGAGGAGGGTGAGTACCACGGAAGAAGGGCTCTTATGTCCTTTGAAGTCGGGAAGAAGGCACTTGATTTTCTGATTGCCAATTCCGGCAACAGACGCAACCTGGAGGTGGATTTCTTCGGCGGGGAACCGCTTATGAACTGGCAGGGGGTGCAGGATTTTGTGGAAGGTTATACGACGGTAGCCGTCGAGCGGACGCTGTGCCGTCTGATCGGCATCGACGGCGTGGATGCCAACGCGGTACCGCTGCCGAACGTGGTGGTGGAAGAGCTGCGGGAGAAAAACGTACTGGGCGAAGGCGCCCTGTTCTTCCTCGGCAACGCGATCGTCGAAACGGGACTCACACCCCAGCAAATCGCCGAAGAGATCGCTGCCGGCAAACTCGACATCACCCGCTCGGCCGTATGTACGGCAGCCGAGCGCGAAGCGGCGCTGAAACCGTATATCGACGCCAGCATCGCCAAAATCGCAGCCAACCGCCAGCGTCGAGAAAACTACATCGCCACCATCGGCGAAGGGCCGCGCCCCTACCTCTACGTAATCGTAGCGACGGGTAACATCTACGAAGATGTCGTACAGGCGCAGGCCGCAGCCCGACAGGGCGCCGACATCATCGCCGTAATCCGCACTACGGGCCAAAGTCTGCTCGACTACGTGCCCTACGGCGCGACGACCGAGGGATTCGGCGGCACGTTCGCCACGCAGGAGAACTTCCGGATCATGCGCAAGGCTCTGGACGAAGTAGGCGAAGAGGTCGGCCGCTACATCCGCCTTTGCAACTACTGCTCGGGACTCTGCATGCCCGAGATCGCCGTAATGGGTGCACTCGAAGGTCTGGATGTGATGCTCAACGACGCCCTGTACGGCATTCTGTTCCGCGACATCAACATGCAGCGCACGCTGGTCGATCAATATATGTCGCGCGTAATCAACGGCTTCGCCGGCGTAATCATCAACACGGGCGAGGACAACTACCTCACCACGGCCGACGCGGTCGAGGAAGCCCACACGGTGCTGGCTTCCGACCTGATCAACGAACAACTGGCCCTGCTGGCCGGCCTGCCCGAGGAGCAAATGGGTCTGGGACACGCCTTCGAGATGGATCCGATGCTCGAAAACGGCTTCCTCTACGAGCTGGCGCAGGCGCAGATGACCCGCGAGATCTTCCCCAAGGCTCCGCTGAAATACATGCCGCCGACGAAGTTCATGACCGGCAACATCTTCCGGGGACATATCCAGGACGCACTGTTCAACATGGTGGGCATCTGGACTTCGCAGGGCATCCAGTTGTTAGGTATGCCGACCGAAGCCATCCACACCCCGTTCATGTCGGACCGCTACCTTTCCATCGAGAACGCCCGCTACATCTTCAACAACATGAAGAACATCGGCGACGAAGTGGAGTTCAAGGAAGGCGGACTGATCCGCAAACGTGCCAAGGAGGTGTTGGACAAAGCTACCGCACTGCTCGAACGCCTCGAAAAAGAGGGACTCTTCTCGGCGCTCGAGAAGGGAATCTTCGCCGACATCAAACGCCCCATGAACGGCGGCAAGGGTCTGGAGGGCGTGAGCAGCAAGGGCCGCAACTACTACAACCCCTTCGTGGAGATTATGAAAAACGGCAGTCGCGCCGCAGCGAAAAAATGATATTCCGATGCTGCAAGCACGACCAAACGCCTTATTTTAACTATATTAGCATATTGATTCTATGAGTGGAGGATTATATTCAACCGAAGGCAGGGATTTCGACCAGACCCTCGACCTGAAAAAGATAAAGCCCTACGGCGACACGATGAACGACGGCAAAACGCAGTTGAGTTTCACACTGCCCGTGCCCGCCGGCGACGAAGCCATCGAAGCGGCCAAACAGTTGATGAAAAAGATGGGCTTCGAGAACCCGCAGGTGGTATTCCACCGGGAGCTGACGGCCGGTTACACGTTCTTCAACTGCTACGGAAGCTGTACCCATACGGTCGATTATTCGAATATCCATGTCCCGAAAGTCGAATCGACCAAATGGGACATGGCCGAAACGGACAGCTTCATCCGCGAGCAGATCGGCCGCCCGATCGTGGTGATCGGCGCCAGCACCGGCACGGACGCCCATACGGTAGGTATCGACGCCATTATGAACATGAAAGGCTTCGCAGGTCACTACGGACTGGAGCGCTACGAGATGTTCGAAGCCCTCAACATGGGCAGCCAGGTAACCAACGAAGAGTTCATCGCCAAAGCGATCGAACTCAAGGCCGACGCCCTGCTGGTTTCGCAGACGGTGACCCAGAAGGACATTCATATCAAGAACCTCACGGAGCTGGTCGAAATGCTCGAAGCCGAAGGGCTGCGCGACAAAGTGATTCTGGCGTGCGGCGGCCCGCGCATCTCGCACGAACTGGCCAAAGAGCTGGGCTATGACGCCGGCTTCGGCATGAACACCTACGCCGACGACGTGGCGTCGTTCATCGCCCAGGAGATGGCCCGCAGAATGCACCGCAAATAGGAAACGGTCCCGGATTCCAGAACCGCCCCGTTTCAAGACAGTACGACGAACAGACAAAAACGACATAAATCTATGGAAAAGGAACAGATCAGAGAAATCATCGCCAAACGCGTGGCGATGGAACTCAAAGACGGCGACGTGGTGAACCTCGGTATCGGACTGCCGACGGCCGTCCCCGATTACCTGCCGGAAGGCGTTCAAATCTTCCTGCAGAGCGAAAACGGCCTGCTCGGTATGGGCCCGACCCCCGCACCGGGCGAGGAAGACCCCGAATTTATCAATGCCGGCGGCGGATTCGTCACGGCCCTCGAGGGCGCCTCGTGCTTCGACAGCGCCACCTCGTTCGGCATCATCCGCGGCGGTCATGTGAACGCTTCGGTACTGGGAGCCTTGCAGGTCGATGAAAAAGGCGACCTGGCCAACTGGATCATCCCGGGCAAGAAAGCTCCCGGCATGGGCGGTGCGATGGACCTGCTCACGGGTGCCGACAAGGTGATCCTTGCCATGGAGCACACGGCCAAAGGCGCACCCAAAATCCTCAAGAAATGTACGCTGCCGCTGACGGCCAAAGGCTCCGTGAACATGATCGTAACCGAAATGGGCGTCATGGAGATTACCCCGGAAGGCATCGTGCTGACGGAAATCAATCCCGAATTCACCGTCGAACAGGTTCAGGCCGCTACCGAAGCGCACCTGATCGTATCCAAGGATCTCAAACCCATGAAAAAATAGGCCCGCCATGATCAAAACAGGAGATAAATACCGTCACGAAGTGACCTATACGCAGGAAGGCGTGATCGCTTTCGCCGAAATCACGGGCGACAAAAACCCGATCCACCTCGATCCGGAATTCGCAGCCAAAACCCCGTTCGGCCGTCCCATCGTGCACGGATTCCTTTCGGCCTCCGTATTCTCGAAGGTCTTCGGAATGCTCTTCCCGGGACAGGGCACCATCTATCTCTCGCAGGAGATGTCGTTCCGTGCACCCGTCTTCGCCGGGGAGAAATATACGGCCGAATTCGAAGTAATCGACGTAAACACCGAAAAACACATCGGTACGATCAAATGCCTGCTGCTCGATGCTGCCGGCAAAGAGTGCATCACGGGCACCGCCAAACTCAAACACAACAAAGAATTCATCTAAAAAGAGATAACCATGAAAAGACTTGAGAACAGAGTCGCCATCGTCACGGGCGGCACGGCCGGTATCGGCGAAGCAACGGCACTGCGTTTCGCACGCGAAGGCGCACAGGTAGTCGTATGGGCACGTAACGAAGCCCGCGGTAAGGAAATGGAGAAAAAAGCCGCAGCCGAAGGGCTCGCCATCACCTTCGACAAGGTCGATACGAGCGATTTCGAGGCGGTAACCGCTGCGGCCAAGCGCGTCGCCGACAAGTTCGGCAAGATCGACATCCTGATCAACAATGCCGGCATCACCAACGACAGCACGCTCAAGAAAATGACCGTCGAACAGTGGCAGAACGTGATCGACGTCAATCTTTCGGGCACGTTCTACTGCTGCAAGGCCGTGTTGAACTACATGCTCGAAGCCGGCTACGGACGCATCGTCAATGCCTCGTCGGTAGTAGGGCTTTACGGCAACTTCGGCCAGACCAACTACGTGGCCACGAAAGCCGGCCTGATCGGTATGACCAAAACGATGGCCCGCGAACTGGGACGTAAGGGTATCACGGTCAATGCCGTAGCCCCGGGCTTCATCGAAACCGAAATGGTTGCCAAGATGCCTGAGAACGTACTCGACGGCATGCGGGCCAAAGTTCCCGTAGGTCGCCTGGGTCGTCCCGAGGAGATCGCCACCGCCTATCTCTACCTCGCATCCGACGAAGCGGCCTACGTCAATGGTGCCGTTTTGAGCGTAGATGGCGGTATGACTGTTTAAAATCATTAAAAAACCATACTTATAAAATGAATTTCGAATTGACCAAAACCGAGCAGCTGTTCCGGCAAATGATCCGCGAATTTGCCGAAAACGAGGTGAAACCTCTGGCTGCCGAAATCGACGAAGAGGAGCGTTTCCCTGTGGAAACCGTAGAGAAAATGGCAAAACTGGGAATCTTCGGTATTCCCTTCCCCGTCAACTACGGCGGGGGAGGCGGCAACAACATCCTTTATTCGATGGCCGTCGAAGAGCTGTCGCGCGTATGCGCCACTACGGGCGTGGTCGTATCGGCACACACGTCGCTCTGCGCCGCTCCGATTTATGAGCACGGTACCGAAGAACAGAAAATGAAATACCTGCCCAAGCTCTGCTCGGGCGAATGGCTCGGCGCTTTCGGCCTTACGGAGCCCAACGCCGGTACGGATGCTGCAGCACAGCAGACCACGGCAGTCGATGCAGGCGACCACTATATCCTGAACGGCAACAAAATCTTCATCACCAACGCCGCTTACGCACACGTTTATATCGTGATGGCGATGACCGACAAGTCGCAGGGTACGCGCGGTATCTCAGCATTCATCGTCGAGCGCGACTTCCCCGGTTTCTCGATCGGCAAGAAAGAGAAGAAGATGGGTATCCGCGGTTCGGCGACCTGCGAGTTGATTTTCGAGAACTGCATCGTTCCCAAGGAGAATCTGCTCGGCAAGGTCGGCAAGGGCTTCAACATCGCTATGAAGACCCTCGATGGCGGCCGTGTCGGTATCGCTTCGCAAGCCCTCGGCATCGCACAGGGGGCGATGGACGAAACCGTGAAATACGTCAAGGAGCGCAAACAGTTCGGACGGACGATCGGACAGTTCCAGAACACCCAGTTCCAACTGGCAGACCTGGATACCAAAATCGAAGCTGCCCGCCTGCTGGTACGTGCCGCAGCCTTCAAGAAAGACCAGAAGCTCCCGTTCTCGGTCGATGCCGCCCGGGCCAAGCTCTTTGCAGCGGAAACCGCAATGGAAGTGACGACCAAGGCCGTGCAATTCCACGGCGGATACGGCTACACGCGCGAATACCCCGTTGAGCGCATGATGCGCGATGCCAAGATCACCGAGATTTACGAAGGTACTTCCGAAGTACAGCGGATGGTGATTTCGTCGGCACTGTTGAAATAGCGGCGGGCGACCGTGCATCCGGTTCCGGAATAAACCCCGAAGCCGGTCGTACTCCCCTCGCAAGGACACATAAGGTAAAAACAATAAAAAACAGATATTCGAATGAAAATTGTAGTTTGTATAAAACAGGTTCCCGATACGACGGAAATCCGCCTCGATCCCGTTACGGGAACGCTGATCCGCGACGGTGTGCCCAGCATCATGAACCCCGACGACAAGGCGGGACTCGAAATGGCTCTGGAGCTGAAAGACCAGTACGGCGCACACGTCACCGTTATCACGATGGGTCCTCCGCAGGCCGACGACATCCTGCGCGAAGCCTTCGCAATGGGTGCCGACCGTGCGATTCATCTGAGCGACCGCAAATTCGCCGGTGCCGATACGCTGGCGACTTCGAACGCTATCGCCGGTGCTCTCCGCATGCTGGAGTTCGACCTGGTAATTACCGGTCGTCAGGCTATCGACGGCGACACGGCCCAGGTAGGCCCGCAGATCGCCGAACACCTCGGTCTGCCGCAGGTGACCTACCTCGAAGGCATTAAATACGAAGGAGGAAACCGGCTCGTCGTCAAGAAATGGACGGAAGAGGGGTATCAGTTGCTCGAGGTGGAAACCCCGTGCGTGGTAACCGTACTCTCTTCGGCCAACCGGCCCCGTTATATGTCGGTACGCGGCATCGTGGAGGCATACGACAAGCAGGTGGAAGTCTGGGGTTTCGACAACATCTCCGTCGAAGAGTCGAAACTCGGTCTTGCCGGTTCGCCGACCCGCGTCTTCAAATCCTTCACGAAGGGTGCGAAATCCGCAGGTAAGGTCTTCGGGCGGGGGCGGGCCGAAGCAGCCGATCTGATCGTCGAGAAGTTGCAAGAAAAATTCATAATCTGATCGGCCCCGGCAACTGCGAAGCTGTAAATTACCGATCGTTCATTTACAACAGTCGTTTTCTGCACCCGGCAAAAGCCGAATCCTTTCGGTCCAGCCCGCCGAAAACGTTCACAAAAAACACAGTTACTTACCAAGATGGATAAATCTCAATATAAAAACGTTTACGTGTTCGTCGAACAGCGTGACGGAGTCGTTCAGAACGTCGCTCTCGAACTTCTGGGAAAAGCCCGCGAACTGGCCGACGCACTCCATGAGCAGGTAATCGCCCTGCTGCTCGGCAAAGGAGTCAAAGACAAGGCCGACGAGCTGATCGCAGCCGGAGCCGACGTGGTCCTTTCGATCGAAGCCGACGAACTCGCCCAATACACCACCGAGCCTTACGCACAGGCCATCACCCAGGTAATCCACGAGCGCAAGCCCAGCATTCTGCTGATCGGTGCCACCAGCATCGGCCGCGACCTCGGTCCGCGTCTTTCGGCACGCATCGGCACGGGACTTACCGCCGACTGTACCGGACTCGACATTTCGGAAGACGGCGACCTGCTGATGACGCGTCCTGCCTTCGGCGGTAACCTGATGGCAACGATCATCTGCAAGGAACATCGTCCCCAGATGTCCACGGTACGCCCCGGTGTGATGCGTGCCAAAGCGGCCGATCCGACCCGCAAAGGAAAGGTCGAGGACGTAAAAATCAATTTCGACAAATCAAAGTTCCGCGTACGGATTCTGGAAACGGTCAAGGAACAGAAGAATATGATCGACATTACGGAAGCCAAAGTACTCGTTTCGGGCGGCCGCGGTGTCGGCACGGCAGAAGGGTTCCAGACCCTGCGCGAGCTTGCCGACGTGCTCGGTGCCGAAGTATCGGCTTCGCGTGCGATGGTCGATGCAGGTATTCTCGCACACGAGCGACAGGTCGGACAGACCGGTAAAACGGTTCGTCCGGATCTCTACTTCGCCATGGGTATCTCGGGTGCGATCCAGCACCTGGCCGGTATGGAGGAGTCGGACTTCATCATCGCCGTGAACAAGGATAAATTCGCTCCGATCTTCAACGTCGCCGACGTGGGTATCGTATGCGACGTGCACAAGGTCGTTCCGATCCTGACAGAGAAACTGAAGACGATGAAAAAGTAAGTCCGGAAACTTGCTCTTCAAAATAAGGGAAGATTCGCAATGAATCCTCCCTTATTTTTTATGGCCGGTGCGAAATCCGCTGAAACCCGACCGCCCGGACCTCTCCCCTCCCACATATTCACAAAAAACAGGCAGTTCGGCCCTTGTGAAACAAATAAAAAAGCAGACGCAAGGAAAAACCTTGCGTCTGCTCCTGATATCGAGATATAATCCGCATCAAGGCAATCCGTCCTCATTCGGCACGATTGCACAGATACCCGGAATCTATTTCGCAACTTTTTTGAGGAATGCCTCGATCGTATTCTCGATCAGACAGGCGATCGTCATCGGACCTACCCCGCCGGGCACTTTCGTAATCAGCGAAGCCTTCGGCTCGCAAGCCTCGAAATCGACGTCGCCGCACAATTTCCCCGTTTCGGGATCTCGATTGACACCCACGTCGATCACCACGGCACCGTCGCCCACCATGTCCGCCGTAACGAACTTCGGACGGCCGATCGCCACGACAAGAATCTCCGCTTCGCGTGTCACATCCGCCAAGTTCTTCGTCCGGCTGTGAGTAATGGTCACCGTAGCATTCTCATCGAGCAACAGCTTGGCAACGGGAAGCCCCACGATCGTACTGCGGCCGATCACAACGGCTTTGCGTCCGGCCAGCTCCACGCCCGAATCCTTCAGGAGCTTCATGATACCCTTCGGCGTACAGGGCAGCACGCAGGGCTGTTTCTGCCAGAGAGCCGCCACATTGAGGGGGTGGAAGCCATCCACATCCTTCTCTTGACGAATCCGTGCGATCACCTTATCCGAATCGATATGTTTCGGCAGCGGCAGCTGGATCAAAATTCCGTCCACCGTATCGTCGGCATTGAGGTCGTCGATAGTTTTCAGCAACTCCTCCTCCGAAATGTCCGCCGGCTTGCGAATCGTCGTATTCAGGATACCGACCTCGTCGGCAGCCTTCGTCTTACCCGTCACATAGGATACGCTGCCCGCATCCTCACCGACCAGCACCACTACCAAATGGGGCAGCCGGCCGTATTTCTCCGGGAATGTCTTCACCTGCTCGGCCATCTTGGCCTTGCAAGCCGCCGCTAATTCTTTTCCGCTGATTACCATATACTGTTTTGATTTTAAAGATTGCTTATCCGTCCCATCCAGGGATTCGAAGGACAAATATAACTATTTTTTCACTAAAAACGAAAGAGCCTTCATACCGATATCGGATCGATAGAAAAGATTCTCGCAACCGATTTTCCGGACCTCCTCGAGCGCCCGGCACCTGGCCTGCTCCGGGTCGGCACTCCGGCAGACGACGATCATCACCCGGCCGCCCGAGGTAACGAGCCGCCCCTCTTTTATCGCCGTGCCCATATGGTACACTACGCCGTCCACCTGCTCCGTTCCCGTAATTTCATACCCCTTCTCATAGGAGCCGGGATATCCTTTCGATGCCAGCACGATCCCCAGAGTCGCAAAGTCGTGCCACTCGGCCTCGCCCGGATCCCGTCCGTCGGCTACGGCGCTGAAAATATCGTAAATGTCGCTCTTCAGGCGGGGCAGCACCACTTCGGTTTCGGGATCGCCGAAACGGGCGTTGAACTCGATCACGCGGATTCCCTGCGGGGTCTTCATCAAACCGCCGTAAAGCACGCCCGTGAAAGGACATCCCTCGTCGCAGAGAGCGTCGGCCGTGCGCTGCATCACCTTTTCCAATGCGAAAGCCTCGTCTTCCGGAGTAATGAACGGCAGCGGGGAGTATGCTCCCATACCGCCCGTATTGGGACCTTCATCGCCGTCGAACGCCCGTTTGTGATCCTGCGCCAGCACCATCGGCAGCACCTTGCGCCCCGACACGAAACACATGAACGAAAATTCGGGTCCGGTCAGAAAATCCTCCACGACCACACGTCCCTTGCCGAACTTGTCGTCCAGCAACATGTCGCGCAACGCGGCATCGGCCTCCTCCATCGTCCGGGCGATAACGACACCCTTTCCCGCAGCCAGACCATCGTATTTCAGGACGGCGGGCAGAGGGCGCGAACGAACGTACTCCGAAGCCTTCCGGTAATCGTCGAAA
>ERZ859776.1062-NODE-1062-length-10855-cov-3.100556_pt1 | contig 10855 bp, 6 predicted proteins | sample MGYA00509987_ERZ859776 | MGnify/ENA primary metagenome ERZ859776 (study PRJEB30046, sample SAMN00715146) | human gut metagenome | study: EMG produced TPA metagenomics assembly of the A metagenome-wide association study of gut microbiota in type 2... | reverse complement strand
ACCCACTTATGCGCAAGCTCATGTGGGCTTAGACCTTTTGACTCTGGCATCATTATTTTTCAGGTATAAGCAGTTCCCATCCGGGATAGATCAGCTTTACGCGGTCTGCAGAAATATTATTCAAAATAATAAGTTCTTCTAAAGAGCAGCCATTTTCGTGAGCAATCTTCCAAAGAGAATCTCCCTTCTGCACCTTATAAGTTCTATATGCACCGGAATTCGGCAAAGCAGCAGGCTGTTGCCAAAGTGGTACATTAGGTGTTGCATCTGAGGTAGGTATAATCAACTTCTGGTTCGGATAAATCCGGTCGCTGTTCTTAAGTAATTCCTTATTTGCCTCCATGAGTGCCTGAAGGCTGCAACCATTCCTACGGGCAATTTTCCAAAGGGAGTCACCTTTTTGTACCGTGTAAGTTATTGCTTCCGGTGTCGGTGCAGGGGTTACTGTGACCTGAGAAACCTGACTATCCGAAGAGTTATCTGAATCATTATTACTGTCATTATTTGAAGATGCAGGTGTCTGCGTTGCCGGTACAGGAGTCGGAGTCGCCGGTGCAGGGGTTGCCGGTGCTGGGGTCGGAGTCGCCGGTGCAGGTTCTGTTGACGGCGGCGTAGGTGTTTTTTCTGTTGGCGCCATCAGCTTTATTTCGGTATTGGCTGTCGGTGTGCCAGATACTGTGATTTCGCTATCATTGTTCCTGGTTACGGTAATACCGTTCAATGCCTCTACGGAATAGCTCTCAGGGAAATAATAGCCAGCTTCTGCTGTATACACAACATTCGTCATGGCTCCGGTCAAGCCGTTCTGTGTCTCTAAACCGGAATCTGTTTTTCGTGTCATGTGTTCTGCTGGGGTTACTGTTACCGTATAGGTTGCAGACTTTGCCGTCGGAGCCGTCAACTGTATTACGGTATTGGCTGTCGGTGTGCCGGATACTGTGATCTGACTATCATCGTTTCTGGTTACTGTAATGCCATTTTTACCTTGTACGGAATAGCCATCAGGGAAATAATAGCCATCTTCTGCTGTATACACAACATCCTTCATGACTCCGGTCAAGCCGCTCTGTATCGCTTCACCGGAATTTGTTTTTCGTGTCATGTGATCTGCCGGGGTTACTGTTACCGTATAGGTTGCAGTCTTTTCTGTCGGCTCCGTTAATGTCAGTTTAGCATTTGTTGTCAATGTACCAGACACTGTAATTTTGTTTTCACTGTTCCTTGTTACTGTAATACCATACGGAGCCCCTGATGTAGTATAGTCTTCTGGAAAATAATATCCCTCATTCGCCGTATATATAACTGAAGCTATGTCTGAACCTTGAACTACTTCTTCCTGGAGTTCTGCACCTGAGCTCATATCTCTTGTCATGTGAGCAGGCGGAACAATATAAAAATACCTTTCATCATTACACGAATTTCTGCTGGTTGCCGGATCTACTGTTATATCCGTGTCTGTCACTTTTATCCTGGCTAATAATTGATCAGGATAACAATATCCTTCGTATTGCGTCCAAAGATACATATAATAGACTCCCGGATTACTTTTGGAAATCACTCTTTCTGGCAGTGAAATAGATATTGACCTTTTGTTAGGGTGAAGCAACTCGGCGGTATACGCTACAATTCCAAATGTACTATTATCCCTATCATCTTCTTCCACAGCCACAAAATCCCTGAATCTTCCTCCATAAAATCCATAATCCGTAAAATCCCCATATCCTGTTCCTTCTACAACGGATCGCAATCTATTTGTCATGATCACAATATGCCCGCCGTCGCTATTACCTCGGATTAAAGACCCAGCAAAAGTTACTTTTTTTAAATCCCCATTGTTATCTCCATTGTTATAGTACTCCAGAGCTGGCATTTCTACACCATAATAGTCTGCTGACACCTTCACCGGCACTGTCATCAGCGACAGACATAATAACAAAGCCAGTACTCTTACACTTTTTCTTACTCTCATGTCTTTCCCTTCTTTCTTTTCGTATATATTAGTTGTTTCCCATCAACTCATCCATACAAATTATATTATGCTTTAGACGCTAAAAACCGTTTTTTGCATGAATCGACCCAAATATGTCATGAATCGACCCAGGTCTTGACTTTTCCCAGATTATTGTTATGCTGAAACAGTTGTACAGCCCATAAAAACAAGGGCTTAAAGGGCTCGCCGATTCCCGGCGTTAAATGAATCGAGTGTTCGTGACCTTCCACTCGTAAATAAAAACTTATACTTTTTCAGACATTCCAAACACCACGCAGCCAAATGTCCGAAAAACTATTAAAAATAAAATTTAAATATTTGACTTCCTATACCACCTTTGTCAGATAATTGGTCTGGAAACAAAAAGAACCCTGCCTACAAATTGCATAGGCAGGATCCTTTGAAAATTATATATTTTTTGTTATATACTGAATAAGTCGTATTATATAACTTCTGGCTTTCTCGCATAACCAGATGAATGCACAACAGATAAACATAAAACACGCAAAATTAAACATTGACTGATTACTTAAAATCTGCATTATAAATTCTATTTCCACGTTTTCACACCTTCTCCTTATCCTCTTTCTGTTTTCCATCCGCCACAGGTTCTGTTGGTTTTTCCAGAGATGCCACCATTACCGCACCATTTTCCAGTTTCGCCCCGGCACTGATGATATGCATATCCAACAGCGTTTTTACTTTTTCCTCCGTGAAGCTGGTTCTCTCATATCGGGAGGAAATCACATCATACATGGTATTTCCCTTTTCCTTATGCGTACCGATCACAATATAGAAAAGGTTGGCTAAACAGTCCTCCTCGACCATGGGAATTAAAGTGTTGGTGGTGAAAAAGTTCTTTTTATCCATTACCAGTTCCCCTGCTTCGGATAACTCCAGACCATACACCTCATCCGTGGTAATGCCTTTCAGGGCATCTTTGATCTGCTTCTCTGTCAGTTCCACGACTTCCCCCTTGGGTAAGCTGTAGGCTTCATAACAGATTGCTCTTGTTCCTAAAAAAATCTCGTTGGCTACTACTAATTTTCTGCACATAATTTTTTCCTCCTGCGTTTCGCATTTACTATTTTGTTTCGGACATTTTCTTTTCTGTCCTCCTTACATTTCATACAATAACGCCGGGAAAATGTTTTGGCAGTGGCGAGAATAGCCAGAGATTTTATAGGGCGATTAGTGATGATGTTGAAGCCTCATGTTCTCCGACACTTCTCTTGCAGACTTCGTCTTTCCCTCGTCACTCTTTTTGATGGATTCAGCAAGTTCCTTTACCAGTTCATTCTCACTTAAACTCTTAATATTGTGTGACTCTGACCGATTGTATAAGTTGTCCTTAATCATGAGTTATCCTCCTCTACAAAATAACCAATTTTGACCCTGGCAATTTTGGTGTATATTGCAGAAAAATAAAGTATGCTTTTACTAAACTATCGCTTATAATAAAAATGGAGTGTTACCAAAACGGTAAGCGGTTCACCTTTCGCCAAAATCATGACATTTTGCGAGCTTCCAGTATTATTTGGAGGTGATACAGATGGGAAATCTATTGAAAGGTACATAAGATGCTGGGAACAGTGGTAGACATTGTCGGTATTGTTGTTACGATCATCAGTATCATCGTAACGCTTATCAGTATCGTACAGACTGCACGGAAACATAAACATCAAAAAAGCAACCGCCCGACCAAGGATTGAGTTGCTTTTTTGATAAGTAACCATTAACTTAGGTGAACCGTTGCTGTACGGTAGCACTCTTTTCTTTTATTATCTTAACACTCTCTTTTGATTTCGTCAATTAATTCCCCAAAAGTGTTCCACTTTTGCATATATTTTTCTTTATTTGTATTTAAAAAGCAGGAACTGTGACGTATGTGCAAACACTCATCTCAGTTCCTGTTTTGTCTTCAGCGTCCTTCGCCGGACCTTCTGCTTAATTTATTTTGTCAACAGCATCATAATGTCATTGCTTCTTGCCACGAACTTGGTCATGGCATCGGCAGACAGGGGTGCATGCTGGAGCTTTGCCAGATCGTAGAGCTGCTCGCAGATCATTTCTGCGTTCTCGCCGTCCTGGTGCTCAGTAATGTACTGTACCAGAGGATGGTTGGCATTCAGGATCAGGGTCTCGCCCTCACCGCCGAAAGCACTCATATCCATACCGGGCATGGAGTACATCTTCATCATATCCTGCATACGTCTGCTCTCTTCGGACAGCGTGATCATAGAAGAGATCTTCTTGTTCTTCAGCTTCTCTACCTTGATCGTGATCTTGTCATTCTTCAGAGCCTTCTTCATCAGCTTGCTGATGCTCTCAGCCTGCTCTTCCATCTCTTTTTCAGCCTTCTTGGAAGTCTTGGACTTCAGGGCATCGGTCACATCCGCATCGATACGCTGGAACTTGATTCCCTCGTTCTTCTGCTCCAACTGGGAGATGAAGGGCTGATCGATATTGTGGGTCAGGATCACAGCATCCATCTTGGCAGCCTTGAACATATTGATGTACTGGCTCTGCTGCTGTTCATCCGTTACATAGTAGATGATCTTCTCCTTCTTCTCTTCCTCGGTATTCTCCTCGGAAGCCTCATCTTCCGCCTTGTCCTCTACGACTTCGGCTTCTACCTTGTTGCCGTTCTCGTCTACGGCATTCTCCCTGTTCTCTTCCTCATCCTGAGGCTTGATCTCCAGACACTCGGGCAGCGTCAGATATTTGCCGTCCAGATTCTTGAAGAGGATGTAATCATTCATCTTCTCACAGAACTTGTCATCCTTCAGGCAGCCGAACTTGATGAAGGGGCTGATGTCATCCCAGTACTTGTCGTACTCTTCCTTGTCAGTCTTGCACATACCGGCAAGCTTGTCCGCTACCTTCTTGGTAATGTACTCGGCGATCTTCTTGACAAATCCGTCGTTCTGCAATGCACTTCTGGATACATTCAGTGGCAGATCCGGGCAGTCGATGACACCCTTTAACAACAGCAGGAACTCCGGAATGACTTCCTTGATATTGTCTGCGATGAATACCTGATTGTTGTACAGCTTGATGGTACCCTCGATGGACTCATACTCCATATTGATCTTCGGGAAGTACAGAATACCTTTCAAGTTGAAAGGATAGTCCATGTTCAGGTGGATCCAGAACAGAGGCTCCTTGTAATCCTGGAATACCTTGCGGTAGAAGTCCAGATACTCTTCCTTGGTGCACTCGTTGGGATGCTTGGTCCACAGAGGCTGTGTCTCGTTGATCAGTTCGGGACGCTTTCTGATCTTCAGCTTCTTGGTTTCTTCTGCTGCCTCAGCTTCTGCATTCTCGCCCTCTGTTTTTTCCTTCTTCTCCGGCTCGATCTCTTCGAGGACTTCATCATCGGGAAGCTTTTCCTCTTCCTTGATGATCTGGGTCTCCTTGGTGTTCGCTTTGGACAGATAGATCTCCGTAGGCATGAAGGAACAATACTTCTTCACTACCTCACGGGCTTTGTACTCATTACAGAACTCCAGGCAGTCTTCATTTAAGAACAGAGTGATGGTCGTACCGACATCGGTCTTGTCTCCGTCTTCCATGGAGAACTCAGTGCCGCCGTCACACTCCCAGTGCACTGCCTTGGCGCCATCCTTGTAAGATAACGTATCAATATGTACTTCATCCGCTACCATGAATGCGGAATAGAAGCCCAGTCCGAAATGACCGATGATCTGGTCGGAATTGCTCTTGTCCTTATATTTCTCAATGAAATCCGTAGCACCGGAAAATGCGATCTGGTTGATATACTCTTCCACTTCGTCGGCGGTCATGCCCAGACCGTTATCCTTGAAGGTCAGTGTCTTCTTCTCGGGATCCACGATGACATCCACACGTCCCTTATAGCCTTCGGGCAGGGTGTATTCTCCCATCATGTCCAACTTTTTAAGCTTGGTTACGGCATCGCAGCCGTTGGAGATCAGCTCTCTGTAAAAAATGTCGTGATCGGAATACAACCACTTTTTAATAATCGGAAAAATGTTTTCACTGTTGATTGATAAGCTACCGCTTTTTGCTGCCATTTTTACCACATCCTTTTCTATAATTGCACAGTCATGGCTGACTGTTATCTAACTGATTCTAAGTGTAGGACTGCAAAATTAAAAAGTCAAGACAAATTTAGCACTCATTTGTAATGAGTGCTAACAATTCGTCAAAAATTCAGTATTTATCAGGATTTCCGCAATTCTAAAATTTTAATAAAGCGTATGGTGATCCTAAGGATCACTCCTCCGGGAAATACTTTGCATACACATCAAAAAAGTTATCCGTGGTCACCTGTTCGTCCGTGATCAGGGTGATCTCATCCCACAGTTTGTCATTGAGCTGACGCACCAGCGTATTCACAAAGCTGTCATACTCCTGTCCGAAGACTTCACGCTTCCGCTCTTCCACGATTTTTAACTTATTGGCGTCTGTCTCTTCGCGGTCCAGGGTGTTGATGCATTTGATAATGTAATAGCCCCGCTCACACTGGATGACCTGGCTCACTTCATCCGTTGCCAGATTGAATGCTGCTTCCTCGTAGGCACTCTCCGCCTCTCCCTTACCGAAGGAATAGGTGATCTCGGAATCATCGCTGTATTTGGACGCTAGCTCCGTGAAATCGTGTTCTCCGTCCACCGCCATGGCTCTCACCTCACAGGCTTTCTCGTAAGCTTTCTGGATAGAGCTTTCCGAATAGGGCTTTAAGTTGCCGTCCATATCCGTGGATGCTGTTGCAAAAAAGATCTGCTGCACCGTAATTTTGCGCGCCTCGTCATCGCTGATCTCCGGATTGATATCCTGAATGATCAGCCGGTAGACCTTATCCGCCATGGCATATTCCCGGTACAGCTTCTCCACGATCTCCTCCGTGGCGCCCATGGTCTCGATCTCTGTGTCATTCAGGGAAGAATAATACTCCTGCGCTGCCTGGACGACCTTTGCTTCCTCGGTTTCATCTAACGTGACCTCTTTTTCCTTTGCCAGCAGATACATGGTCTTGATCTGGGCGATCCGTGCCAGTACCGTCTCCTTGACATTATCCTCCAGTGTCACACCGTTTAGGGAAGTGTTCCAGATCTCCGTTCCATAGACATTCGCATACTGATTCTGTGTCGTAGTCAGATAGATCATGATCTCTGCCTTAGAGCAGGACTCATCTCCAATCCGGAACACCTCATTTTTACCCAATCCCGTAGTAAATACTACTTTGGTACCGTCATCCCCGCCACAGGCGGTCAGTCCCACGACCATGCTCATTCCAAGTACTCCTGCAACCAACATCGCTGCTACTTGCTTCTTCCCTCTGTTTTTCCTATTTTCTCTATTTTTGTTATTATTTTCTTTATCATAAAAAAACATTTCATTTCCTGCCTTTACAGTTCTCTTTTTTTCATTTCTTCTGAAAGCTTTAAAATATAATTATACCCTATTTTGATACGATATGCCATTTTTTCTTGTAAGTCCAGAAAAATATAAAAATTTCGGGCAAAGAAAAAGTGCGTGCAGCACCTTTTGTCCACACGCACTTTGCTTCTTTGTTTTCTCAGCCACACTATCCAGCTGTTTTTTCAATTATCTTATTCCATAATTTTTTCCGCCAGTCTGTCCTCTGCGGGAAGCTTTTCCACTTTTACCGCACAGACTTTGTATTCCGGGATTCTCGCATATTTATCCAATGCCGCATTCGTCAGGATATTGGCATTGCCATCCGGAAAATGGAACGGCATCCATGTCTCCTTCGGGGATACCTTTTCTCCCACTCTCGCAGTCGTGATCAAAGTGCCTCTCCTGGAAGTAACTCTTACCTTTTCTCCATTTTCAATGTTAAGCCTTACAGCATCCTCCGTATTCATCTCAATGAAGGAATGACCTTCCTTCTCCATCAGTCCCGGGGTCTTGCCGGTCATGGCCCTGGTATTGTAATGGTACAGGATACGTCCTGTCATCATGATAAACGGATACTCCTCATCCGGAAGTTCCGCACTGGGCACATATTCTGCGGGGTAGAACCATCCCAGTCCTCTGGAGAACTTACCCACATGTAAAATCGGTGTGCCGGGATGTTTCTTATCCGGGCAGGGCCACTGGATACTCTCACCCTTATCCAGTCTTCTATGGCTGATACCTGCAAAGCTGGGGGTCAGGGACGCGATCTCATCCATGATTTCTTCGGAAGTTAGCTGGGCTTGCGGATATCCCATGCGGTTCATCAGGTCGATAAAAATATCGGTATCCAGGCGCATCTCGCCTTCCAGTGTCACCGCTTTACGCACACGCTGTACTCTTCTCTCCGTATTGCTGAAGGTACCTTCCTTCTCCGCATAACTGGTACCGGGCAGGATCACATCCGCATACTGCGCTGTCTCTGTCATGAACAGGTCGGACAGTACCAGGAAATCCAGGCTTTCCAGCGCCTTACGGATATGATGCTGGTCCGCATCCGTTACGACCGGGTCTTCACCGAAGATAAAGAGTCCCCGGATCTCCTTACGGATTGCCGCAGGGAACACATCCGTTGCATGTACGCCGGGTTTTTTGTTCAGCTCCACACCCCATGCTTTTTCAAATTTAGCAATCACCTCGGGATTTGTCACTTTCTGATAACCGGGAAGATCACCGGGCAGTGCACCCATATCGCAGGCACCCTGCACATTATTCTGTCCACGTAAGGGATTGACGCCACAGCCGCTGCGTCCCAGCTTCCCGACTAACATCGCCATGTTGGACATGGACATAACACCTTCGGTTCCGGTGGAATGTTCCGTTACGCCCAGACAATAGATGATCGGAGCTTTCTTCGCCTTAGCATACATCAGTGCCGCCTCCCGCAGATGATCTGCATCGATATGACAGATCTCGGCTACACGCTCCGGAGTATATTCTTCCACAATCTTTTTTAATTCTTCAAAGCCTTCGGTTCTGGTGCGGATGAATTCTTCGTCTGCCAGTCCCTCATGGATGATCACATTCATCATACCGTTGGCAAATGCGACATTCGTACCGGGTTTTAATTTCAGATGAATATCTGCCTGTCTGGACAGACCGATATCTCTGGGATCTACCACGATCAGCCGGGTCCCCCGCTCTACCGCCTGACGGATCTGCATACCGATGACAGGATGTGCTTCCTCCGGATTGGAGCCTACCAGTATGATCACATCCACATCATTCGTAATATCACTGATAGGATTGGTCATTGCTCCGCTTCCCAGGGTCATGGCAAGTCCGGCCACGGTTGCGGAATGACAGACTCTGGCACAGTTATCTACATTATTGGTGCCAAACGCACAGCGGACCATCTTCTGCAGCATATAGCAGTCCTCGTTCGGAGAACGGGAGCAGGCAAAGCCTGCCAGTGCATCGGAACCATACTTTTTCTTGATCTCTGTAAATTTCGCTGCGATGAGATTCAGTGCCTCATCCCAGGTAGCACGCTCAAACTCTCCGGTCTCATGATTCTTGATCAGAGGATATTTTAATCTCTCCGGCGAATGTACGAAATTAAACGAGCCAAATCTGCCCTTAACACATAACAGTCCCTTGTTGGAAGGTCCGTTTGCCGGTTCCACATCCACGATCTCGTTATCCTTTACCACCAGATAATACTGACAACCGGTAGCACAGTGGGGACAGGTTGTCAGAACCTTTTTCACCTTGCCGACCTGGTACTTTTTACGGTTTTTGGCTACCAGTGCTCCGGTAGGACATACTGCCGCGCAGTTACCACAGGACTCGCAGTCTGTCTCCTTCCAGTCCGGTCCGAACGGAGCATCGATCAGCGTTCTCGTACCGATCTTACTGTTATGCAGGGTGCCGTTACAGGACACCTTGTTACAGGTGCTGACACATCTCTGACAATTGATGCACAGCTCCGGATAATACGTCAGAAAAGGGTTCTCTTTTTTCGCTTCGAATTTGGCTGCACTTCCGGGATAGCAGGATTTCGTAATGCCATATTCGTTGGACAGATCCTGTAATCGGCAGTCACCGGATTTGCTGCAGGAGAAGCATCTGACATCATGGTTGGCAAGCAGCATGTTCAATACCTGCTTTCTGCTGTTCACCACTCTCTCGGAATGAGTGTTCACCACCATTCCCTCTTTTACTTTTGTATTGCAGGAGGTTACCAGATGTCTGCTGCCTTCCACCTCCACAACACACATCTTGCAGGCTCCTACCTCATTGACATCCTTCAGGTAGCAGAGTGTGGGGATCTTGACGTCCGCCTCCTGTGCAGCTTCCAGTATGGATAAATTCTCATCTACGGAAATCTGTTTTCCATCTATGGTGATCGTTACCATTATACTCTGCCTCCTTCTACCACTCCGCATCCGAAATGATCACATCTTAAGCACTTACCGCATTCCTGCATCGCCTCATCATAGGACATTCCGTTTTCCACCGGTTCGAAATTGTTCTTACGTTCTCTTGCGGAACGGTCTGTCAGATGCACTCTGCCGTAATGGGTTCTGTCATTTTCTCTGGGCTCCGGGATCTTAATATCCTCCAGATATTTATGATGATACCCAAGGTATTCATCAATGTTCAGTGCTGCTACTTTGCCGGCACCAATAGCCTTAATTACGGTTGCCGGGCCGAATACACAGTCACCGCCGGCGAAAATCTTGTCATAGTTCTTAAGCCTGGTGGTATCTAATGTCTCAAATGTCTTTCTTCTGGGATTCACATCATACTCTGCAAAGGGTGCAGAGACAATATCCTGACCGATGGCCATAAGTACCACTTCACAGGGCACCTCGATCTTAGGTTTATTTGCCACCGTTACAGAAGGTTTTCCCTGCTTGTCATACACACTGATGATCTGGGGCTGTGCCACAAATCCAC
>ERZ859776.1061-NODE-1061-length-10862-cov-2.731840_pt1 | contig 10862 bp, 6 predicted proteins | sample MGYA00509987_ERZ859776 | MGnify/ENA primary metagenome ERZ859776 (study PRJEB30046, sample SAMN00715146) | human gut metagenome | study: EMG produced TPA metagenomics assembly of the A metagenome-wide association study of gut microbiota in type 2... | reverse complement strand
CAAGCGGTCAATACTATTCTGCTGTCCGACGGAAATCAACAGTTCACAAACGGTGCCATTTTCCGGTAACTTTTCTGCCAGGTACTCTGCCCATTTTTCTCCCATGGAATAGTCACTGGAACCAACAAAATACCAGTCCATGTCTGCAATATCATCCGTAATCGTCGGATAGAAATCAATAAAGATAATCGGCTTCTTTGCTTCATAGAACTTATACAGATTGGATTCGATTCCCGGATATGCCTGAATGGAGATAACGTCCACATCATTATTCCAGAAAGTATCAATTGTAGCGATCTGTGTATTCATATCCGAATTACCATCCAGTACGGAAATATCAAAATCCGGGAACTGATCGGCATACAGCAGGAATCCGTCTGCCATTCTCTTACAGCTTTCATCAAAGAAGGCCAAAGAAGAATATCCTAATTTCCACTTTTTTTCTCCGGTAGTTGTCTCCTGGCTGCCTGTAGCATCCACTTTCGTCTCCGCTGTGCTGTCCGTCGATGAGGTGTCTGCATTTCCACATCCCACCAATGAAGTTGCCAGCATTGTAATGCACATCAATGTTGCTAAAAATCTTTTTTTCATACGTTCCTCTCCTTTTCGTTTCTTTGTATTTTATTTTGCTTTCATAATTGTGTCTCTTGTTACCTTGTCAATCAGAATTGCTACGAAAATGATGATACCTTTTACAATATTCTGATAGAAAGGAGATACGCCTGCCAGGTTCATCACATTATTGATAATTCCAACAACCATGGCTCCTGCAATCGTTCCTATGATGGTTCCCACGCCACCTACAACACCTGTTCCTCCAAGTACTGCTGCGATAATGGTATCAAAAGTAAGGTCTGTACCATTCGGCTGTCCGCTGTTCGCACGCGCTGTGTACAGCACTGCCGTAATTCCTACGAAAACACCCATACAGATGAAATTGATAAAGGTGATCTTCTTTACATTGATTCCGGATGCTCTGGATGCATCCTTATTTCCTCCAATGGCATAGAGATAACGGCCAAAGGATGTCTTATTCAGAATAAAATGTACAATTGCCGCAAATACAAGCATGAAAAGAATCAAAATAGGAATTACGCCAAATACTTTAGATTGCGCCAAAACGGTAATTCCGGGAGTTCCGTATACCGGAGTTCCATCACAGAGCAGATAGCCGACTCCTTTAAAAATAAACTGTGAAGACAACGTTGCCACAAAGAAATTCAATTGCAAATAACTGATTGCAAAACCGTTGAACATTTCACCGAGCACTGCTACGCCAATGGCTGCAAGAATTGCTATGAAAATGCTGTTGGTTGCTGTCAATGCCACCGCACAGGCGACGTTTGCCATGATCATACATTGTCCCGCTGACAGATCCATATATCCGGAGATCAGAAGCATTGTCATTCCGCAACCCAGAATTGCCGTAAGTGCATTCTGATTTAATACACTCAGGATATTGTTTGCCGTCAAAAAATTCTGTGTACAGAGTGATGCACCTATAAACACAATCAACAGGACAAAGAATACACCATAATTAGAGTAAAACACTGCTAATTTTCCTAAATCTAATTTTTTCTTCTTCATTTTCTTCCTCCGTTATCCGATAGCAGTTGCATATTCCATAATCTTTTCCTGATCGAAATCATCTCTGTCCACCACACCGGTGATCTGTCCCTGACACATTACAGCTATCCGATCGGAAACTCCCATTACCTCTTCCATATCCGAGGAGACCAGAATAATTGCAACTCCTTTTTTGGCAAGTTCTCTCATAATTCGATATATTTCGGATTTTGCCAGGATATCGATACCTCTGGTAGGTTCATCCATGATCAGGACCTTAGGATTCATCATCAGCCATTTTGCAATGATAACCTTCTGTTGATTACCTCCCGATAACTGGTTTGTGATCACATTGATGGACGGTGCCTTAACTTCCAGTTCCCGGTAGTATTTATCTACATCCTTGGCTTCCCGCTTCTTATTCAGGATTCCCTTCGTCGAATTTCGATAAGTAGAAGGAAGTAACATGTTTTCATAAATAGACCGGATCAGCACCAGACCATCCTTCTTTCTATCTTCCGTAACCATCATGATTCCCTGATGGATCGCATCATGGGGTTCTCTGACATGAATCTCTTCACCATTCAGGAACACACTTCCGCTCTCTGCTCTGTCCAATCCGAAAATGCATCGCATTGTCTCTGTCCGGCCGGCACCGACGATTCCTGAAAATCCAAGAATTTCTCCCTGATGTACTTGGAAGCTTACATCGTTTACCATCTTTCCGCAACGCAGATTTTTCACATCCAACACCACATCACCAATTTCATAATCCTTGGCCTTATATACCTCTTTGATATCTCTTCCGACCATCATACGGATCATTTCCGCTCTGGAAATATCTTTGGTGGCTTTCGTTCCGATGTATTTTCCATCTCTCATGATTGCAACTGTGTCGGTAATCGCATATACCTCATCCAGCTTATGTGTTATGATAATTACTGAGATTCCCTGTTTTTTCAATTCCCTGATGAACTCAAACAGTTTATTAACTTCTTTCTCCGTCAGAGACGAACTTGGTTCATCCATAATAATAAGTTTTGCATTATAAGAAATCGCCTTTACGATTTCCACCATCTGGCAATCGGCAATGCTCAGCGTCTTCATCTTCTTGCGCGGGTCATATTGCAATCCGCATTTTTGAAATAACTCCTCGCTCTTTCTATAGGCTTCCTTCCAGTCTACGATACCCGGCATTTTTCTCGGAAACCGAATTCCCGAGAACAGATTCTCCGCGATCGTAAGTTCCGGAATCGGATTTAACTCCTGAAAAATCATGGATATTCCCAGCTTCAATGCATCCGACGGGCTCTTGATACTTACTTTCTCGCCGTCAAAAATGATCTCTCCGCTATCCGGCTGCTGTAATCCGTCCAAGATTTTCATCAAGGTCGATTTTCCTGCTCCGTTTTCACCAAGCAGGGCATACACTTCACCCTTTTTAACGGAAATACTGACATCATCTACTGCACGTACTCCGGGAAATGTTTTTACAATATGATTCATTTCCAAAATGGTATCCATCTTTTTCCCTCCTATCTACAATATTCTATTTCACCTTCCGGATTTCTGCGAAAATAGGAAAACCATTCATTCCATATTGCATACGCCATCTCCGTGGTATACGCATGAGGAAGTTTCTCCATCTCCGTAAAACGAACCATTGGATTCTTCATTCTATCGGAATAAGTTCTGTTGCGGAATCTTCCGTTGACACGAATGTCCGGATTCTCATAATCCGCATCATTGACACTGCACATCAGTCGCAGCATGTGAGCATTGGGCCGATCCTCAGACATATCGCATGCACAACCGATATCCAATTCCCCTTTCAACAGCCAAAACGGTATTTTCACATCCGGTGCCTCTTCATACGGTATAATTCCCAGGTCTCCATGTGTCAGTCCTACCGGTGCCGCCGCTGCAAAACGTTCCGGTATCTTATTCACCAGAATCTGTGTCATTACAGATCCATTGGAATGTCCTGTTACATATACTCTGGATTCATCAATCGGATATTTCTTTATGACCTCATCCAGTACAAATTCCAAAAAAGCCACATCATCCACATCATTTTGCAATCCCCATTCTGCCGGACCGTTTCTCCACATCGGTAACGGGGTACAATTACTCTGTGTCATTCCGGGATATGCTGTGGGAAATACTGCAAAAAAATCTTTTTCCTCTGCCACATCATACCACTGGGTATTCTGAGCAAACATCTCTCCTGTGCATGAATATCCGTGAAGAGCCATCACCAACGGTCTTTTATGGCAGACACCGTGTCTGTATCCCGTCGGCGCATATACATAATAATATCTCTGTAATCCCTGATATTCGCACAGATATAAGATAAGTCCCATATCCTCGGGTGAACGGGTATATCTCAAATGTCCGTTTTCCTGTCCGAACCACCTTCGGTATTCCAACAGAAAACTGAGTATTTCCTTCTGCAGTGACTCGGTGATTCTTTCCGGTTCCGACGCTTCTGTAACACGAAGCTGCGCACAGCACTCATCATTTATGGTGCGTGAAAATCTCTTTGTATTTTGTGGAAAAATCGTTGTCCCTTCTGAGGATATCTCCCGGTCACTGTTTCGCAATGTTTGCCTGATATATCCAACCGTTTGAGAAGGTTGCTCGAATGGTCTCTTTACCAGCCATCCGCAGACCGGATAGTCCGACTTTCTCAGTTCTTCGCGGCCGATACTTTTCATTTCCTGAATTTGTGTCAGCAGATCCGGATGCAATTCTATATCTCCCAGGGCTGCAAAAGCTGCAATTTTCTCCGGCTTTGCCAGGCTATAAGCCACTGCCGGATACGCGCCGGAACCTACTCCATAGAGATAAACAGATGCTTCGTTAACGCAATACCATTCCTTTCTGCATAAAAACAGTAATACCTCATCAATAGCATCTATCTCTTTTTGGATTTCTCTCCGTCTCCATCCGTGTTCATTTGCTTCCAGCACTATAATTGCCGTCTGCTTCTCCTCTGCAAATTTCTTCCAAAAGCTGTTTCCTTCCAAATAGTCTTCCGCCTTTTCGCCCGCATCGGTAAGTATCAGGATTCCTTCTCCGGCTGCCGGAAGGCGTTTCGGAACATAGCTGACAACTCTTCTCTCCTCTCCGTTAACGGAAAGATTCTCTTCCAGCACTCCGGTGTGACCCGGTCTATACGGAAAAGCAGGATCTACTTTCGGCTGTACTGTCTGACATACCGTATTCAGAAAATCACATGTTTCCAAAACTGAGTTTTCGTCTCTTAGACAATAATCTCGCATTTCCTCATCTCTCTCTCGTTGTTTGTTGTGATTTTATTATAAAAAAATGTCCCGTTGGGCTCAACGGGACAAAATTATCATTTCAAGGTCTATTTTACGATATTCAGATTTTTAAATACGACACCGACAATATGAATTATTACAGATTTATACTTCCGTGGGAAAACAATCCTGTCGGTCCCTGGGGAGATTCTTTGGGATCCTTAGGTTCTTCAGAATTCTCTGTCTTGTTTTCGTTTTTTTCCGTAGCTGCATCATTCTGAGAAGTCTCACCGGCAATTTCCTTCGTCGTATTATCCGCAGTTGTCTGCTCTTTTGTTTCCTGCTGACTGTCCTCAAAAGCAAGCGGCTGAAATGTAGGATCTGTGGAAGTCATGACCTGATCACCGATCGTCACATCAATTGCTTTTCCCTTTGTAGCCTCCTCTGCTTTCGCTGCAGCTGTTCCGGTGCTCTCTGTCTCAGCCTTTTTTGTCTCGGCATTTTGACCGGCAGTGCCTTCCGCTGCGTCCTTCTTCTCCTCCTCAGGCTCGGGCAATCCTTTTTCCTTGCGGAAGATCTCCATGAATTCCTTACCGGTAATGGTCTCGCGCTCGATCAGGAACGCTGCCAGCTTATCCATCAGGTCTCTGTTCTCACGAAGCATCTGCAATGCCTGATCATAGCTCTCCTTAATCATGGCAACGACTTCTTCATCAATGGCCGCTGCAGTCTCGTCGCTACAATTTAATGCGGTTCTTCCCTCCAGATACTGGCTCTCTACGGTAGCCAGACCCACGAGTCCGAAACGCTTGCTCATACCATATCGTGTGATCATGTTACGGGCAATGGCGGTAGCTTTCTCAATATCGTTGGCTGCACCTGTGGTCACGGTATCAAATACCACTTCCTCAGCGGCACGTCCACCCACCAGTCCTACCAGCATATCCCGAAGCTCTGCCTCGGTGTTGAGGTATTTTTCCTCCTCCGGTACCTGCATGACATATCCCAGCGCACCCATGGTACGGGGTACAATGGTGATCTTCTGCACCGGCTCGGAATTTTTCTGCAAGGCACTGATCAGTGCATGACCGACCTCATGATAGGATACGATACGACGCTCCTCTTTGCTCATGATGCGGTCCTTTTTCTCCTTACCTACCAATACCTGTTCTACTGCTGCGAACAGATCCTTCTGGCTGACGAATTCTCTGCCTTCCTTGACGGCATTGATGGCAGCCTCGTTGATCATATTGGCGAGATCGGAACCTACCGCACCGCTGGTCGCCAATGCAATAGCATCCAGATCTACGGTCTCATCCATCTTCACATCCTTGGCATGTACCTTCAGGATCTCCACACGTCCCTTGAGATCCGGCTTGTCTACGATGATACGACGGTCAAAACGTCCGGGACGTAACAGCGCCTTGTCCAAGATCTCCGGGCGGTTGGTAGCTCCCAGGATCAGAATTCCCTTGGAACTGTCGAAACCATCCATCTCGGACAGCAGCTGGTTCAGAGTCTGTTCCCGCTCCTCGTTGCCTCCGCCGTACTTGGAATCACGGCTTCGTCCGATGGCATCGATCTCATCGATAAATACGATACAGGGCGCATTCTTGGTCGCTTCCTTAAACAGGTCGCGGACACGGCTGGCGCCCACACCTACATACAACTCAATAAAGTCGGAACCTGTCAGGGAGAAGAACGGCACATGTGCCTCACCTGCCACTGCTTTGGCAAGCAAAGTCTTACCGGTTCCGGGAGGTCCCACTAACAGGGCTCCCTTGGGAAGTTTCGCACCAATCTTGGAATATTTCTGGGGGTTGTGCAGGAAATCCACGACCTCCACCAAAGATTCCTTTGCTTCGTCTTCGCCGGCCACGTCCTTGAAGGTAACACCGGTCTCCTTCTGTACATATACTTTGGCATTGCTCTTGCCGACACCCATAGGACCGCCGCTGCCACCCATTCTGCGGAACAGGAAGCCTGCCAGTACCCAGAGAAGTACCAAAGGAAGCACAAATGTGATCAGGAACTGTACCACTGTATCCAGTACATCGCTGCTGATTCGGGTTCCCTGCACATCGTGCTCCTGCAGTCTCGCTGTCAGAGTATCCAGATCCTCCATCAGCATCGTGTAATACACGGTCTGGGAAGACTGCATTGCCTTCTGTGTGATTCCATAGAAATTAATATAACTGTCCGGCTCTGGTGTCGGTGTTGCCTCCTGCTTCAGCCGCACCGTGATCACGCCGTTTTCCTTATTGACATTTACCGCTTCCACCTTGTCTGCTTCCAGGTCCTTCAGAAATTCGGTATAGGGCACCTCTGTGCTCTTATCTGTGCCGAATACAGCGTTGTACAGCATCAGCGCAAAAATAATGGTAATGAGCGCAGACAGAATCATCATCAGCGTGCTGGGTCTCTTCGGGGGACGGTTCCCGCCTCCGTTACCGTTATTGTCATTGCCTCCGTTGCCGTTATTGCCGCTGCCGGGTGCTCCGTTGCCGGAACCGTACCCGTTATTATATAGCCTGAATATATTTTTCATGTTATCTCCATTTTCTGTGTTATTCTATTGTCCCCGTTTTTATTCCTGTCTATCGAGGCAATAAACCCTCTGCAACTATTCAGAACCCACATTCGCCATATAAATCATGCCAAATGTTCTTACGAATGCAAGCATTCGACGTACATATTGACCTGATTTACATGATCCTGAATAGTTACAATCTATTCTATTATAGAGATAACCTGCGGATAAATCAATAGCACAAAAGTGAAAAAACCATGAAAAGCAGGCTATTCACACTATTTATCCATGAATCTGAAATACCGTCACTTCTCCAAAACAGGATTCGTTTGACACATACTGTGGAATTCTCTCCGAAAGCATATCTTTTGGGTCTATATGCAGACAAATACCCGAAATCCGCAAGAAACGAACTTCGGGCATCTGCCTGCAACAAACAACTCACAACAAACAATTATAGACTCACGCCCTTCAGAATGACCTGACGGCGTGGCGCTTCCAGCAATGGTTCCGTCTGCCAAGGTAGCCAGTGCTCTACGCACGGTAACCTCCTGACCGCCCAGGGTATACTGTCCATCCTCCATACCTACGGCACGCATGCTGTCACTGATGAGGATCATACGGTGTGCACCGAACAGGCGGAAGGTATTCCTTACCATACAGGGATGGATATGGATGCCATCGCAGATCAGCTCCGGCATGACTTCCGGATCATCCGCTGCGGCTCCCACCACAGCAGGCTCTCTGTGGGTCGGTACGTCCCACAGCAATACATTCTCCCCACGGGGAATGACCATAGTCTGTGAGGCTGCCAGGAGATGGAATGATAATCCTTCTTCTCATTATCTCTGATGTATACATAGAATCCCGGCCCGTCCATGGGTACCCCATTCCCTCGGAAACGGCTGATCCTGTGATACTCGGGAGTCTTGTAGAACGCGTCCCTCCCGTATATAGTTTTTTGCTTTTTCAGAACTTTTTTGTTCTGTTTTATTACAATTTCATTATAGGAAAGGAGCTCTTTGTTTAAAATTGCTCATTATGTGATTATTTGCTCAAATTTGCCCACTAAGTCAACTTATGTGCAAATATCTTTTTTCAAACACAGCAAAAAAAATGGTGGCCGATATTATCGACCACCATAAAAAACTGACACCTTTTTATTTTGCCAAAGGTCCGACAGCACTCTGTGTACTTGGCAATGCAAGAGACTGTCCTGCAAAAGTAATCCAAACAATAAACAATGCACATACAAATGCACCAACTATAATGCGTCTCGTTTTTACGCTGAAATGCGTAGAAAGGATACTGTTAATTCCGAACATAGGGATCAACGAATAACAGATGCATGTATATGCACAGTTACCCATGAAATACGGCGTTTCTCTGTATAAGAAAGTAGGTTTCATACGAACAAAATATACCAGATTCCAAATGGCATACATAATAGTCAATCCGCCGACACCCTGTAATACTCCAATCAACTGATTGCGTACCATATTTTTCCCCGTTGCTTCCTGTTCAACGCCGGAATCATCTCTGAGTATCGCAGAAAATGCAAGATTTCCAATCAGGAAGGACACAAAGAACGGTATAAAGTACTCAACAAAATATACCAGACGGTCCAGGCGGAAAGTACGTATACAGGAAATCGGTGTAGACATTTCAACATTTAAAAGATTTTCCGTAATGCTGAGTCCTGCAAACATAATAACGACTAAAACGACTGCATATAATACTGCTTTGCCGATATATCCAGCTGCATTCTTTCTGTCAGCAAAGGTAAGACCGTATACCCGTAAATTGCCGCCATGCTTTTTTCCGTACACGAAATGCCATATCAGGAATACAATCAACATTAATACGGTATTCGCAATTGTCCAGAACAGATAGCCGAAAGAGCTCGGATTAAACGGGAAAAGTGCCGTCTGTTTCATTTCATTTTCACCAAAGACATACATCGGTGTAAATGTAATTACCGGAATCAGTGTAAATATAATGATAAAGAACAATTTATACAAAGGTCCTCTTGTTCCCTGAAGCTTTTCTGTCGGAGCACTCTGCGCAGCGGTTAAAATGCGGAAAGGAGCGGCATTTAACAGTAACGTCGCAAGAGATAAGAATGTGATTACAAAACCGATTGTCTGTACTATGCCTCCAAAATATCTCATAGGCCAAATTTGATTGGTTGCATCGATCCAGTAAGGTGCCTCCATGGATTGATTAAAAAAGTCAAGTGCATTCCTGACCGTTGTTTTACTGTCTACGGTAGTAACATGTGTACAATCTTCCATGGTATAGAAGATACGCATTGTACCTTCTTCAAAGCTTCCTATTCCGACATTCAAATAATCGGAAATATTTCTTCCGCCCCATCTGTCATTAAATATAGTTTCAGCGGCATCACCTTTCAGATAATCATAATTCCATTCCGTACCATAGATATGGTGCAATAAATCCTGCGCACCTTCATCATATCGTGACATTGCAATTCCAATATTGGTGTGCGGTGCAACATCGTCAAGACTACCGCCGGTTACTGCCGGAGATACAAATCCATTTAAAAGAATACCTTTCACCTGATCGGGATAAGTCTTAGCAATACCGATGGCAGCGTTACCGCCTTTCGAATGCCCGGTAGCGCCAAGCTGCGTATGATCAACAAAATCCAGTGTATTCAGGTATGTAGCAGCTGCAATTCCACCATAACTTCCGTCTCCTTCCGCATCCGGTACATAATCCGAATCGCCATGGCCTTCCAGTTCCAGTGCAAGTACAACGTAACCGCGCCGTGACAATTCAATGTTTAAAGATGCCAAGCAAGAAGTGTAACTATTATTTCCGTGAGAAATAACGATCGCCGGTGCCGGAGTATCGGCTGTTGCATTTTGCGGAACATATAAATATCCGCTGATAGTGTAGCCAGCATTATCTTTAAAAGTGACATGTTTCACGGAAACAAGGCCAAAACAGGATTGGATCAGGGAAGCAAAGATTGCTCCGGAAAGAAATAGTACCAAACCGATTGCCAACCATTGCTTTGTTCTTTTTAGTTTTTTTGTAGAATTCATAGCAACCCTCCTAAAAATATGATATACTGCTTTATGTGAACGTTCACATAAAGCAGTAAAAAAATAAATCGTATGTGAACGTTCACACATAGTATAATTGATGCATATCTTTTTAACAATGTTAATTTTGTACCAAAAAATAATTAAAACTTTGTAAATAAGACACAAAAAGACATGCCAATGAGGTTCAAGGAAAAACATGAATATTAATGACATTGCAAAAATGGCCGGCGTATCCCGCACTACCGTGTCCCGAGTATTTCATGGAGGCTATGTAAGTGAAGATGCAAAAAACAGAATTGAACAAGTGATCCGTGAAACGGGATATGTTCCAAATGTACGCGCTCAGGCACTCCGAATGAAGCGTAATCTCTTATTGGGCGTCCTGGTTCCCGGTTTTGACGCTGATCATGTCAGACGTGTATTGCA
>ERZ859776.1059-NODE-1059-length-10875-cov-3.114972_pt1 | contig 10875 bp, 9 predicted proteins | sample MGYA00509987_ERZ859776 | MGnify/ENA primary metagenome ERZ859776 (study PRJEB30046, sample SAMN00715146) | human gut metagenome | study: EMG produced TPA metagenomics assembly of the A metagenome-wide association study of gut microbiota in type 2... | reverse complement strand
GAGTATGACAGAACGTGAAGGATGTCCTTCTTTCGTGTTTTACGAAGGACCTCCCTCGGCTAATGGTATGCCGGGTATTCACCACGTGATGGCACGTACCATTAAAGATACTTTCTGCCGCTATAAAACCATGAAAGGGTTCCAGGTAAAACGCAAGGCCGGATGGGATACTCACGGACTGCCTGTGGAACTGGGTGTGGAAAAAGCATTGCATATCACCAAGGAGGATATCGGAAAGACCATTTCTGTTGCCGAGTACAACGCGGCTTGCCGTAAGGACGTGATGAAGTTTACCAAAGAGTGGACAGACCTTACTCATAAGATGGGTTACTGGGTGGACTTGGAGAATCCATACATCACTTATGACAACCGCTATATTGAAACGTTGTGGTGGCTTTTGAAGCAGCTTTATAACAAAGGTCTGCTGTATAAAGGTTACACCATCCAGCCTTACTCTCCGGCTGCCGGAACAGGATTGAGTTCGCACGAGTTGAACCAGCCGGGCTGTTACCGTGATGTGAAAGACATTACTGTGGTAGGACAGTTCAAGATGAAGAATCCGAAACCCGAGATGGCGGAATGGGGAACTCCTTATTTTCTGGCGTGGACAACTACTCCGTGGACATTGCCTTCGAATACGGCATTGTGCGTAGGACCGAAAATAGACTATGTGGCCGTGCAGACTTACAACGGATATACCGGAGAAAAGATGACTGTAGTATTGGCAAAAGCCTTGCTCTATACTCACTTTAACAAGAAAGCGGAAGAACTTGCCTTGGAAGACTATAAGCCGGGTGACAAACTGATTCCGTTCAAAGTAGTGGGTGAATATAAAGGACCGGATCTGGTAGGCATGGAATACGAACAGCTTATTCCTTGGGTGAAACCGGTGACGGTAGATGAAAACGGAAAATGGCAAGAAGCGGCCGGTCAGGCATTCCGTGTCATTCTCGGTGACTATGTAACTACCGAAGATGGTACGGGTATCGTACATATCGCTCCGACATTCGGTGCGGACGATGCTTTTGTAGCACGTGCGGCAGGTATTCCTTCTCTGTTCATGATAAACAAGAAGGGTGAAACCCGTCCTATGGTGGATCTGACTGGTAAATTCTATCTGTTGGACGAACTGGACGAGACTTTCGTAAAGGAATGTGTGGACGTAGAGAAATATAAGGAATATCAGGGTCGGTGGGTGAAGAATGCTTACGATCCTCAGTTTACTGTAGATGGCAAGTACGATGAAAAAGCTGCTGCCGCCGCCGAATCACTCGATATCTATATCTGTATGATGATGAAAGCCGGCAACAAGGCGTTCAAGATAGAAAAGCATGTGCACAATTATCCGCACTGCTGGCGTACTGACAAACCGGTGCTCTACTATCCGCTGGACAGTTGGTTCATCCGATCTACCGCAGCCAAAGAGCGCATGATGGAACTGAACAAGACTATCAACTGGAAACCGGAATCTACCGGGACAGGCCGTTTCGGCAAGTGGTTGGAAAACTTGAATGACTGGAATTTGAGCCGTTCTCGTTATTGGGGGACTCCGCTGCCTATCTGGCGCAGTGAAGAGGGAGAAGAGCTTTGTATCGGTTCTGTAGAGGAATTGTATAATGAAATAGAAAAATCAATAGCTGCCGGATTTATGACCGCCAATCCTTATAAGGAAAAAGGTTTTGTTCCGGGCGAATATAACGGGGAGAACTATGATAAGATAGACCTTCACCGTCCGTATGTGGATGATATCATCTTGGTGTCTGAAAGCGGCAAGCCGATGAAACGTGAGGCCGACTTGATTGATGTGTGGTTCGACTCCGGTGCGATGCCTTACGCGCAGTTGCACTATCCGTTCGAAAATAAGGAAATTGTGGACAACCGTACTTATTATCCTGCGGATTTCATTGCAGAAGGGGTGGATCAGACCCGTGGCTGGTTCTTTACGCTACATGCTATCGCTACGATGGTATTCGACAGTGTGGCTTACAAGAACGTAATCTCTAATGGCTTGGTTTTGGATAAGAACGGAAACAAAATGTCAAAACGTCTGGGCAATGCGGTGGATCCGTTCGGCGCTATCGAACAGTATGGCTCCGATCCTTTGCGTTGGTACATGATTACCAATTCTTCTCCGTGGGATAACTTGAAATTTGATACCGATGGGGTGGATGAGGTTCGTCGTAAATTCTTCGGTACCTTATATAATACCTATTCGTTCTTTGCACTTTATGCCAATGTGGATGGTTTCGCTTATCAGGAAGCAGAAGTGCCGGTAAATGAACGTCCCGAGATAGACCGTTGGATTCTGTCTGTTCTGAATTCATTGGTGAAGAACGTGGACGCTTGTTACAACGATTACGAACCGACCAAGGCAGGACGTCTGATTACAGACTTCGTAAATGATAATTTGAGTAACTGGTACGTGCGCTTGAACCGTAAACGTTTCTGGGGTAATGCTATGTCACAGGATAAGCTGTCCGCTTATCAGACATTGTACACTTGTCTTGAAACAGTGGCTAGGCTGATGGCACCTGTCGCTCCGTTCTATGCCGACCGTTTGTATACAGATTTGATTGCCGTTACAGGTCGTGACACCGTGGTTTCTGTACACTTGGCCAAGTTCCCGGAAGGTAATGAGGCATTGATAGACGGAGAACTGGAAGCGCGTATGCAGATGGCTCAGGATGTTACTTCTATGGTATTGGCATTGCGCCGTAAAGTCAATATCAAAGTGCGCCAGCCGTTGCAGTGTATCATGGTTCCGGTGGTGGACGAAGAGCAGAAAATGCACATCGAAGCCGTAAAAGACTTGATTATGAACGAAGTGAATGTGAAAGAAATCAAGTTTGTAGACGGAGCTGCAGGCGTATTGGTGAAAAAGGTGAAATGTGACTTTAAAAAACTGGGTCCGAAATTCGGCAAACAGATGAAAGCTGTTGCCGCAGCCGTAGCTGGAATGTCGCAAGAAGCTATTGCCGAATTGGAGAAAAATGGTAAATATACCTTTATGCTTGATGGTGCGGAAACGGTTATCGAAACAACGGATGTGGAGATCTTCAGTGAGGATATTCCGGGATGGCTGGTTGCCAATGAAGGCAAACTGACTGTGGCTTTGGAGGTTACCGTAACCGAAGAACTGCGTCGTGAGGGGGTTGCCCGTGAGTTGGTAAACCGTATACAGAATATCCGTAAGAGTAGTGGTTTTGAGATAACAGACAAAATAAAAGTGGCATTATCTAAAAATCCTCAAACCGATGATGCGGTAAATGAATATAATACTTATATTTGTAACCAAGTTCTTGCTAACTCCTTGGAATTAGTGGATGAAATGAAGAACGGTACAGAATTAAATTTTGATGATTTCTCACTTTATGTGAGTGTCGTAAAAGAATAATTAACCTTTTAAAACTAAGTTATATGGCTGAAAAAACTAGATATTCAGATGCGGAACTTGAGGAATTCCGTGCTATTATCATGGAAAAACTGGAATTGGCTCAGCGCGACTATGATAGACTGAAAAGTAGTATCATGAATAAGGACGGTAATGATACGGACGATACTTCCCCTACTTATAAAGTTTTGGAAGAAGGTGCTAATACATTGTCTAAAGAAGAAACAACCCGGTTGGCGGCACGTCAGCTGAAGTTTATCCAAGGATTGCAGGCGGCACTGATACGTATCGAAAATAAAACTTATGGTATTTGCCGTGAAACCGGTAAGTTGATTCCGAAGGAAAGGCTTCGTGCAGTACCTCATGCAACACTGAGCATTGAGGCAAAGAACGAAGGAAAGAAATAAAATAGTGGTTAATGGTTAGTGATTAATAGTTAATGAGTTTCACTGTCATGTTACAGTATTAACCGCTAATCATTAACCATTAATTAATTTTCAATTTAATAAATGAAGAAACTACTCACCAAGGGGCAGCTCTCTGTTCTTATTGTCTTTGGAATTCTGATTATCGACCAGATAATAAAGATATTGGTAAAGACCAATATGTACTGGCATGAGAGTATCCGCATAACAGATTGGTTTTATATCTATTTTACAGAAAATAACGGCATGGCTTTCGGTATGGAAATATTTGGAAAGTTATTCCTTACTACCTTCCGTATTGTAGCTGTGGGATTGATTATCTGGTATCTGGCAAAAATCGTGAAACAGAATTATAAGACTGGTTATATTGTATGTATCTCTTTAATTTTGGCGGGGGCTATCGGTAATATTATAGACAGTGTGTTCTATGGAGTTATTTTTAATGAAAGTACTCATAGTACCATCGCTTCTTTTGTTCCGGTAGGTGAAGGGTATTCGGAATGGTTACATGGTAAAGTGGTGGATATGTTCTATTTTCCCATTATTGAAACCAACTGGCCCGAATGGATACCGGGAATAGGAGGGGAACATTTCATATTTTTCAGTCCGATATTTAATTTTGCCGATGCCGCCATCAGTTGCGGTATTGTGGCGTTGTTGTTATTTTACGGTAAATATCTGAATAAGAATATTCACCCGTCAGCAGAAGAAATTAAAGAATAAATGATGCGTCGCAAGAATATTACTTGGGTGTGGCTGCTGGGTGCGGCTTTTATGGTGGGGTGTGGTAAGCAAGTGCCTGAAAATATTATCCAGCCGGACAGGATGGAGAATATCTTGTACGATTATCATTTAAGTATCTCCATGGGCAATAATCTGAGTTATTCTGATAATTATCAAAAGGAAGCATATAAGAACTATGTTTTCGAGAAGCATCATATTACTGAAGCTGAATTCGATTCGTCCATGGTGTGGTACACACGTCACACAGAGGAACTTGCCAGCCTCTATAAAAAGCTGGGGGAACGCTTCCGCAGTGAAAAAAAACACATGCAGGAGTTACTGGCATTGCGTGAGAATAAACCGGCTGTATCGTTGCCGGGAGATACTGTGGATGTATGGTATGACCGTAAACTTTATTGGCTGACAGATGTTCCGTTGGCGAATAAGGTGACTTTTGAGATTCCCGCTGATAGTAATTTCAAAGCAAAGGATGCTTTCCTGTGGTCGGCTGATTATATATTCCTTTCGGAAGGAGAACGGAGAGCCACTATGGGGTTCAATATTTTGTTTGATAATGATTCTGTGGTGGGACGTGTGAAGGATATCACGTGTTCTGGTGTGCAGACCTTGTATATAAAGCCTGATTCTGCTTTTGCCATCAAGAGTGTGAACGGATTTATTTACTATATGGATAGTGATTCGTCAACGAATAAGCCGGGACTGATTATCAATAATATTACTTTGACCCGTTATCATGAACCGGTAGATACAATGACAGTTGCCGGAAAGGATAGTTTGGCTGTGGAACGGCGTGTTGGAACAGATTCGATGGTAACAGAGAAAAAAGCAGATTCGATTCAATCGGTGGATATCAGGAAAAATGTTCCCGTCCGTATGAATCCACGTGAGATGAAGGAGAATAATGCGGCAGATCATTCTCACTCAGATCGTCCTCAGAGAATCAAGCGCAGAAATTAATTATTTTTTGTGGGTATGAGACGTTTTGCTTGTCATTATCTTTATGTTTCGGCAGATGGCTGTTATTCTAAATATGTAGTGGAGTTGGAAGATAGCGATAGAGTGCGTGCATATTTTCCATTGAAGGAGGAGATTAGTGCGACACAATGGATAGGCGGAGTGATTATTATTTCTCCGATGTATGAGTTGGATATTTGTTCCGGAGAGAAATTTGTTGATTTCCTGCACCGTGCCATGCTGGAAACAGAACTTGAGCAACCTGTATATGCATGGCATATAGCTGATTTTGATTTGCCGGGAAAGGAGTTTACAGCAGGAAGCAGACTGGTACGCTTATAATGTATGCTTTGGGTAGAGCTGTAGTATTTCTCATTCAGAAATTATTGGATATGCCGATGGAAATATGAATTTTAAGGTAATAAACGTCTTCTGAACTCCGAGCAAACCACTGCTGTGGCAATTGCCACATTCAATGATTCGGAGGTTTCCCGTTCTTGAGGATAATTGGGAATGTATAACTTCTTGTTTATCAGCTTCTCTACTTCAGGACTTACTCCTTTTCCTTCGTTTCCCATGACAATCAATCCATGAGCCGATAGGGATTCTGCATAAATAATGTTCCCGCTTAAAAAAGTGCCGTATACAGGAATATCGGCCAGGCTTTCAATAAGCTGTGGTAAAGAACAGTAATGAACTTTTACTCTAGCCAATGCCCCCATGGTTGCCTGTACGGTTTTGGGATTATACACATCTGCTGTCCCTGCCGAGCAGAAGATATGTTCAATGCCAAACCAGTCTGCCAAGCGGATAATGGTTCCCAGATTTCCGGGATCTTGTACATCGTCCAACGCCAGGCATAGAGAACTTTTAATAACTTCCGGATTTAAATCATAAGAAGGTTGTACAAAAACGGCCAATACCTCTTGGGGGGTCTTTTGAAGGCTGGCACGTGACAACTCTTCTTGTGTTACTTCAATAATTTCGTTGGCCGTGACAGGGTGGTTTATTTTCAGCCAATTGGAAGTGGCAATCAGTAACTTGCAGGGGAAGTAGCCTAATAAATCGCCTACCAATTTATGTCCTTCGGCCACAAAAACTTGTTCTTCTTTGCGTTTTTTTTTCAGTTCCAACGAACGGATATATTTTATTTTGTTTTTGCTCAGCATGATAATTTCTATTTAATAACAAATATTTGGAGCAAAGCTAAGAAGATATTTTCAATTAATATCTATCTTTGTAGATAAATTTGCGAAGGTTACGGATTTGTATGAAGAAAAGCGCATGCCCATATATATGCACATTTATTATAGCACTATGCACCTCGTGTTCGGTCAGTAAATTTATTCCTGAGGATAAATATTTATTGGATGAGGTCAGGATTGTATCTGAGACGAAAGAGGTGAAGCCGTCACTATTCAATTCATATATTCGTCAGAATCCTAATGCCAAATGGTTTAATTTGGTTAAGATACCTATGCGCACTTATTGCGTCTCAGGCGTGGACTCCACTAAATGGATTAATCGTTTTTTTAGGAAGATTGGTGATGCTCCGGTAATCTATGATGAATCTGTTGCCCTGAAATCCCAGGAGGAAATAGAGAAAGCGGTACGTAATATGGGGTATATGGGGGCTACTGTGCACTTGGATAAAAAAACGAAGAAGAACAAATTAAAATTGGCTTACCGTATTCATGCCGGGCATCCTTATAGGGTACGTCATGTGGTGTATGATATAGATGATTTGGTTATCAGTAACTACATGCGGCAGGACTCTGCCCAAAGTTTGTTGGCGCCCGGTATGTTGTTTGATGTGAATGTGCTGGATACTGAACGGCAGCGGATTACCAAATTATTGCAAAATAAGGGGTATTATAAGTTCAACAAGGATTTTTTGGTCTATCAGGCGGATACGGCTAGAAATACCTATTTGGTGGATTTGACTCTACGATTACTTCCTTATCAGCGTAGAAAAGAAGATTTGCCGCGGAAGCATAGACAATACAAGGTGGGGGAGGTGAACTTTCTGGCGGATGATGAAATCATGTCGGTGCAGGAAGGAACTTTGGAAGAATTTGACTCTTTGCGATACAAAGGATATAGTATGTATTACAAGGGAAAGGCTTTTCTCCGTCCGCAAGTGTTGGTTGATTTCAATCGTATCCGTCCGGGAGAACTGTATAGTGAACAGGATGTGCAAAACACCTATTCCAATCTGGGGCGTTTGCGTGCCTTGAAATACTCTAATATTCGTTTTCGTGAAGTGAATGGAGAAAATGGTACGCAACTGGACGCGTACGTATTTTTGGCAAAGAACAAAAATAAATCCATGGCGTTTGAAGTAGAAGGAACTAATTCGGCTGGTGATTTGGGAGCGGCTGCCTCGGTTTCTTTTCAGCACCGCAATGTATTCAAAGGTTCCGAAACTTTTATGATGAAAGTACGTGGCGCTTATGAGGCCATTACGGGATTGGGGGTGGCTTCACAGGATTATGTGAATGATAATTACATGGAGTATGGGATAGAAAGCAGCTTGAATTTCCCTCAGTTCATGTTTCCTTTTCTATCATCGAATTTTAAAAAGAAAATTAGAGCTACTTCAGAGGTCGGCTTAAAGTTCACATCGCAAGTTCGTCCGGAATTCTCGCGTACACTGGCTTCTGCTTCATGGAGTTATAAATGGACTGACAGGAAACGTATGCAACACCGTTTGGATTTGGTAGATGTCAATTATGTATATATGCCTAGAAAGTCATCGGCTTTTCAGGAATATTTGGACAGCATGAGTCTGAGGAATTCAGCTTTGAAAGCCAGTTATGAAAATCAGCTTGTTGTGCGTACAGGGTACAGCTTTACCTATAACAGTGCAGGAAACGTCATGATGCGTACACCTACTAAAAATTCCTATTCTATTCGTGCCAATATTGAAGAGGCTGGTAATTTACTATATGTTGCTTCCAAATTGGTTCACCCTAATCCGAAAGATGGAGAAGATTATGTGCTGGCAAATATTCCTTTTGCTCAATATGTGAAAGCAGATTTTGATTTTGCAAAGAATTTCATGATAGATCCGCGTAACTCATTTGTGTTTCATATAGGAGTGGGGGTGGCCTATCCGTATGGTAACTCCAAAATGCTTCCTTTTGAAAAGAGATATTTTTCCGGTGGCGCGAACAGTGTACGTGGGTGGTCTGTGCGTTCTTTGGGGCCTGGTGTTTATAAAGGTAGTGAGGATGGGAGAATGGACTTTATCAATCAGGCTGGTGATATTAAATTGGACTTGAATATAGAATATCGTACTCATTTGTTTTGGAAATTGAATGGAGCGGCTTTTGTGGATGCCGGTAATATCTGGACTATTCGTGATGACTCCGGACAGGAAGGTGGTTTATTCAAATTTAACGAGTTTTATAAACAGATAGCTGTAGCATATGGTTTGGGAATCCGTTTTGATCTGGATTATTTGATTTTGCGTTTTGATGGTGGCATGAAGGCCATAAATCCTGTGGAAACAGGTAAAAAACGATATCCTGTTATCCGACCGCGCTTTAGCCGTGATTTTGCTTTTCACTTTGCAGTAGGTTATCCATTTTAAAGAAAAATATATAATATGATGAAAGAAAGAAAGAGAACATATACTGAGGAAGAGGTTAATGAGTTGAAAAAATGGTTTGATTCTCAATCACTTCCTCCAACAATGCAGATAGATAAGGCTGCTTTTACTCCTAATTTAAAGGATACGGTAGATATGCTGTTTGAGCAGGCCTATGTATGTTACGAAAATCCTAAAATGCAGGGATGTCTTTATTTGTTAGAGAAAATTAAGAGCAATTTGGAAAAAAACGGGGCAGGAGCGTGAGCAATTAGCATTTCATATTGTTATCAAGGTATTATAATTTAATACTGACAGTATGAAGAAGAATTTATTATTGTATGGTGTATTTCTTTGCGCCCTCTCCATGTCCTCTTGTTCCGGTGGTTCCAAGAGTAGTCATGTTATGGATAGCAGTAGCATGAGTGTGGAGAATGCGAATGAAGTGATGAAGTATTATGATACCTCATTGAAAATCTTGAAAGACTTAGTTAATGAGAATGAGATAAAAGCGGTGCTGGGCTACTTGGATCAGAAGATGCCGGTAGATTCTCTGCCTGTGGTATCACAGCCTGTGGTTTCTGTTCAAGATACAGTGTTTGTTTCTAATCCGGGAAATTACTTCAACGAGAATGACCGTCAGAATCTGAAGGAAAATTATGGCCGTTTGTTCCGGTCGATTTCTGCATTTTATGAGAACTATAAGACTTACCGGCTGTATATGCAGGATCAATCATATAAAAAGGATAATAATGTTTTGGCGGATAAAATAAGAAAAGAGGAGCTATTATTGAGTATTGCTTTATCTGAATACAAACAGGTTATTTTTGATATATTAACTCCGATGGTTGAGGGGGCTAAAATAACTCTGACTCCTATAAAGGGAGATGTTAAAGATAAATAGAAGTATAACAGGCAGCTGGAAGGTTGCCTGTTTGGATTGTATTATGTGAATTAAATCCTTGTTGTTCTCTGCTTTGTTGTTAAGGAAGCTATTTCATTTCCAATCTTCTTGATTTTTTCTCTTAAATATTTTCAGTCTGTTCAAGAACTATTTTTAGATATATCTTTTATACGTTCCCCTTTAGAGAAACTTGACATTCCGGTAGGAGATGCTTGCTTGTAGATTTCTATTGTTTAAGTTTATGCTATAATGATGAAAAAGCCAAAAGGGTATGTATATAGGATAAATAGAACTCAGATGGATTGCTGATATTGTTTTAATTGTCCATTTAATGGGTTGAATTTAATAAAATTGTTAATAACTTTCACATAACTTTTCTATAAATAATGTGAAGTTTAATAAGGTGTTTTTTATCTTTGTAGCAGATTAATTGTAAAAAAGTGCTGTAATATTATTTGTTATGGAAAAATCGTATGTTATAAATAGAATTAAAGAATTATGCAATAAAAAGAATGACAGAGAGATAGCTTTGGATTTCTCTTATAATAATAGGATATTCCATGCAAAATATTTATTTTTAGGCAATGACCTTTATATTACAGATACATTAAATGTTATTGAGTTAAAGGATTTGGATATGGGAGTTTTGAGCAGACTTAGCGAATTATTAAAAATATAAGATAACTGATTTTCCTTGTGCAGTCATTGATGGCTGTACGCTCATTTGTATTTTAAAGCGGTGGCCCGGGAGGGGTAGCCGCTTTTGTTTGATGGACTTATAACAAAAAAGGAATAACTTTTGTTACTCCTTTCGTACACCCTCAGGGATTCGAACCCTGGACCCACTGATTAAGAGTCAGTTGCT
>ERZ859776.1058-NODE-1058-length-10878-cov-2.688441_pt1 | contig 10878 bp, 8 predicted proteins | sample MGYA00509987_ERZ859776 | MGnify/ENA primary metagenome ERZ859776 (study PRJEB30046, sample SAMN00715146) | human gut metagenome | study: EMG produced TPA metagenomics assembly of the A metagenome-wide association study of gut microbiota in type 2... | reverse complement strand
TAAGGATGGCTTCGCTGCTGCCATGGAAGAGCAGAAACAGAAGGCAAGAGAAGGACAGAACTTCTCCCAGAAGCTGACTACCGCTGCAGGTGTATTTGATGGACTGGATGACAAGATTACCAGCAAATTTGTAGGTTATGATACTCTGACCGCAGAGGGCAAAGTAGTAGGACTGGCTTCTGAGACCGAACTGGTTAAGACCTTAAATGAGGGAGAGACCGGTACCCTGATCACCGATGTGACTCCGTTCTATGCTACCATGGGCGGACAGAAGGGCGATTTTGGTGTGATCCGCACCGAAAACGGTACTTTTGAAGTGACCGAGACTGTGAAGATCGCAGGCGGACGCATCGGACATGTGGGTAAGGTTGTATCCGGAACAGTTACTGTGGGAGACAAGGCAGAGCTGGCAGTGGATACCGACAACAGAAAGAGCGTATGTAAGAATCATTCCGCAACCCATCTGTTACAGAAAGCATTGCAGATCGTACTGGGCGACCATGTAGAACAGCAGGGTTCCTACCAGGACGGCGCAAGAACCCGTTTCGACTTCAGCCACGGACAGGCTATGACTGCGGAAGAGCTTGCTAAGGTAGAGGCTCTGGTCAATGAGAAGATCGCAGAGGATATTGCAGTAGTTACTGATGTCATGAACATCGAAGATGCGAAGAAGAGCGGAGCTATGGCTCTGTTTGGTGAAAAATACGGTGAGACCGTCCGCGTGGTATCTATGGGAGATTTCTCCAGGGAACTGTGCGGTGGTACCCATGTAAAGCACACTGGAGAGATTGGCTATTTCAAGATCCTGTCCGAGAGCGGTGTCGCAGCCGGCGTCAGAAGAATCGAAGCACTGACCGGTGCCAATGTCATGGCATACTATCAGGCAATGGAAGAGAGCTTCCATAAGGCAGCCGCAGCAGCCAAGGCAACTCCTGATGCTCTGACCGAGAAGATCCAGCATATGCAGGCAGATCTGAAGACTCTGACCGCAGAGAACGAATCCCTGAAGGCAAAGATGGCGCAGTCCGCACTGGGCGATGTGCTCGATCAGGTGGTGGAAGTGAAGGGCACAAAGCTTTTAGCAACCAGCGTAGACGGTGTGGATATGAATGGCTTGAGAGATCTGGGCGACCAGCTCAAGGATAAGCTTGGTGAAGGCGTTGTTGTACTGCTGTCTGCACAGGATGGTAAGGTAAATATGATCGCTATGGCAACTGACGGTGCTGTAAAGGCCGGTGCTCATGCAGGTAACCTGATCAAGGGAATTGCCGCACTGGTAGGCGGTGGCGGCGGTGGACGCCCTAATATGGCGCAGGCCGGCGGTAAGAATCCCGCAGGCATTCCCACAGCGATCGCGGAAGCGTCCAAAGTACTGGAGGGTCAGCTCGCATAATGGAACGAGAGAATCTGAAATCCCGTTTAGGCTTTATCCTGTTATCTGCCGGCTGTGCCATTGGTATCGGCAATGTATGGAAGTTCCCGTACATGGCCGGTCAGGGTGGCGGTGGCGCATTTGTATTGTTTTATCTGATCTTCCTGGTGATCCTGGGTCTGCCTATTATGACCATGGAATTCGCTGTGGGGAGGGCAAGTAAGAAAAGTCCCGTAAAGGCTTACCATGCACTGGAGAAGCCTGGACAGAAGTGGCATATCCACGGATATTTTACACTGGCAGGCTGCTATCTGCTGATGATGTTCTACACTACGGTAGCAGGCTGGATGCTACACTATTTTTATATGACGGCTACCGGCAGACTTTCCGGACTTTCCGCGGATGCGGTGGCGGAACAGTTTACCCGGATGCTTGCAGATCCGGGGGTCATGATGTTCTGGATGGTACTGGTGGTGATCATCGGTATCGTTGTGTGTGCCGGTGGACTGCAGAACGGTCTGGAGCGTGTGACGAAAGTCATGATGATCGCCCTGCTTGCCATCATGGTAGTACTTGCCATCAACAGCTTCTTCATGGAGGGAGCAAAGGAAGGTCTTAGGTTCTATCTGGTACCTGATTTTGGACGTATGCAGGAAGTCGGTGTGGTAGCTACACTGGTAGGTGCCATGAATCAGGCATTCTTTACCTTAAGCTTAGGCATTGGTGCTATGGCGATCTTCGGAAGCTACATCGGCAAAGATCATTCCTTAATGGGTGAGTCCGTCAGAGTTGTGGTACTGGATACTTTTGTGGCAATTACCGCAGGACTGATCATTTTCCCCGCCTGCTTTACCTACGGCGTGGATCAGACCTCAGGCCCCAGCCTGATCTTCATAACCCTGCCGAATATTTTTGCCAACATGCCCTACGGCCGCCTGTGGGGAAGCTTATTCTTCCTGTTTATGGCGTTCGCAGCACTGTCCACGGTGCTGGCTGTGTTCGAGAATATCATCTGCTGTGGTATGGAGCTGACCGGTGCCAGCCGCAAAAAATCTTCTCTGGTGAACCTGTTCCTGATCATTGCATTGTCCGTACCCTGCGTACTGGGATATAATGTATGGAGCTGGGATGGCTTTGCCGTCTTCGGCGGAGCAGTACTGGATTTTGAAGATTTCCTGGTAAGTAATCTGTTCCTGCCCTTAGGATCCCTGGTATACCTGCTGTTCTGCGTGACCAGATACGGCTGGGGCTGGGAGAACTATAAGGCAGAAGTAAATACCGGCAAGGGCTTAAAAGTCCACGACTGGATGCGCGGTTATCTGACATACGGACTGCCACTGATTGTGATCTTCATCTTCTTGTTCGGAATTTATGATAAGTTTTTTAAATAAGATTTTGAAGATCCAGTAGCTCACATAAGAATAAGGACAAGCAGACTCTAAGCAACCGTCGGTACTTAGCGAGGGTATTTTCCTCGCTTATGTACCGTTACGGTTAAGCGTCCGAAGCGAAAGCGGGTCTGCGGTTCTTATTCTTGTGTGAGCTACGTGGAATAATCTATATAAAAAATTAAAAAAGTAGTTGACGAATGTATTTTTTATGCTATAATATCAAATGTGTGTAGAACAACTGCGCATTAGAATAACCCAGTCAGTCATGTTACTTGAAGGGACTGAAGGGAGGTCGGGTGTAAGATGTCAAACGTAATCGTAAAAGAGAACGAGACTTTAGATAGCGCTTTACGTCGTTTCAAGAGAAGCTGCGCTAAGGCTGGTATCCAGCAGGAGATTCGTAAGAGAGAGCATTACGAGAAGCCTAGCGTAAAACGTAAGAAGAAGTCTGAAGCAGCAAGAAAACGTAAATATAACTAATGTTAAACAACAGTCCTCGGCGTGATCACCGGGGACTTTGTACTTGTGAGGGAAATCAAATGTGGAGTTATGAAATACTGGGAACAGATATCTATCATCTGTTAGCAGCATTTGTATTGTACAGTGTTCTCGGATGGGCACTGGAGTCTGCATATATGTCATTATGTAATCGTAAGCTTACCAACCGGGGATTCGGCAAGGGACCGTTCTGTCCGATCTATGGTTTTGGCGGAGTGTTGGGATATCTGATCTTGAGTCCTCTGCGTGACAAGCTTGTGGAATTATATATTTTGGGAGCTATCCTGGCAACTGTCTTTGAATATCTGGTGGGGGTCGGTATGATCCATTTCCTGGGAGAGCTATGGTGGGATTATAACAATAAGCCCTTCAATTATCGTGGGATCATCTGCCTGGAGAGTACCGTCGCCTGGGGATTTTATGCGATAGGAATCGTGCAGTTTGTTCATGATGCCATGTATCATGTCATTGACAGGGTACAGCTGCAGATAGGAACCCGCCTGATCCAGGGCATTCTGGTGCTTGTAGTGATCGATTATACGGTACAACTGATCAAGGTATTCGACATTGACGTCCGCAGTAAGGGAGAAGCACTGAAGGAACGCTGCCAGGCATTGATCGCCAGATGGTAAGACGTAAAACATCAGGTTTGCAGGTATATACAGGACCACACGACCATATCTTTTAGAAAAGGATAGGGGAGTGTGGCTTTTTTATGCAAAAAATCAGGAAATATATCTGTACATGGATTTTACTTTTCAGTGTCAGTATGCAGGTATTCTGGTGGAGCGGAATTGATGTATGTGCGGAACCGGCAGCGATCGAAGCTCCCAGCGCGGTGCTTCTGGAGAGCTCCACCGGGAAGGTGATCTTTGAGCAGAATGCAAGAGAACGCCGAAGCCCTGCCAGTATTACCAAGATCATGACATTGCTTTTGACTTTTGAAGCTCTGGATCAGGGGAAAATCAAATTGGAGGATCCGGTGACGGTGAGTGCCTATGCCAGTTCCATGGGAGGTTCCCAGGTATTTTTGGCAGAGAATGAAGTGCAGACCTTAGAGACCATGATCAAATGTATCGCGGTTGCTTCGGGCAATGATGCCAGCGTGGCGGTGGCGGAATACATAGCGGGAAGCGAAGAAGCTTTCGTGGAACAGATGAATGCGAAGGCTGCGGAGCTTGGCATGACGGATACCCATTTCGAAGACTGCTGCGGACTGACGGATTCCGACGGTCATTATACTACGGCAATGGATGTGGCAGTCATGTCCAGGGAGCTTACGGTAAAATATCCGAAAATATTTGAATATACCGGAATATGGATGGAGGACATCACCCATGAGACCAGACAGGGAAGCTCAAAGTTCACGTTAAACAGTACCAATAAATTGCTGAAACAGTATCCGTTTACTACGGGCTTGAAAACCGGATCCACTTCCAAAGCAAAATTCTGTCTGTCCGCCACGGCAACGAAGGATGGCATTGATCTGATCGCGGTGATCATGGGGGCACCGGACTATAAGGCACGTTTTAAGGATGCCAGGACATTGCTTAGCTACGGTTTTAATATAAGCGATCTGTATCTGGATGAGAATACAGATATCTTGCCGAATATGCGGGTGCAGGGCGGTGTAGAGGATACGGTGCCAGTGAAATACCAAAGCGAATTCCGGTATCTGGATACGGAGGGGAATTCTCTGGACGACGTGGAGAAAAGAATTGAACTGCCGGGGATTGCCATGGCACCGCTTGCGGAAGGAGATACGGCAGGCAGGGCAGTCTATCTGCGAAACGGTGTGGAGATCGGCAGCGTACCGATTCTGTATGAAAATGCGGTGGCAAAGGCGTTTTATAAGGATTACCTGCGAAAAATAATGGAATTTTATCTTTTGTAAGGCAGAAAAATATGTTATACTAAAGAACATATTGGCAATAATCTGGCAACATACCATGGGGGCAAAAGAGTTGGATGTAGTGATTACCGTGATCGCAGTAATCCTTGTGATAATGCTGTGGATAATGCTGTACGACAGTAACCGTTTTGTAGTGCGGCATTATTCCCTGCGGGATCAGAGAATCAAAAAGTCTGTGAAGACAGTGGTTCTGGCGGATCTGCACAATAAAAGATACGGAAAAGAAAATGAGAGGCTGCTGCAGGCAATCGATGAGATCGGACCGGACATGGTCCTGATCGCCGGGGATCTGCTGACGGCGAAGCCAAGGGCAACACTGGACGTGGCGGTGGGATTCCTTACGGAGCTTGTGAAGAAGTATCCTGTCTATTACGGCAACGGCAACCATGAACACCGCCTGAAGCTGTATCCCGAAAATTATGGGGATATGGCGGAGCGGTATGAAGAAGCTCTTACGAAGATCGGTATTCACAGGCTTGTCAACGAGCACAAGCTTCTTCCAGAATACGGGATCTGCATCTATGGTTCTGAGATAGACAGGCTGTACTACAAACGTTTTGGAATACAGCCCATGAATCCGGAATATCTGCCGGGACTTTTAGGACAGCCCTCCGAAGCATATTTCAATCTATTGATCGCGCATGACCCGGATTATTTTCCGAAATACGCAGACTGGGGTGCAGACCTGGTGTTATCCGGGCATGTCCACGGCGGCATGGTGAGAGTCCCTTTTTGGGGCAAAGGTGTGGTGTCTCCCAATATCAGACTTTTTCCAAAATACGATGGCGGAGAGTTTACAATAGGGAAGAGCAGAATGCTCTTAAGCAGAGGACTGGGAATGCACACGATCCCGATCCGGCTGTTCAATCCGGGCGAGATCTTAGAAGTGGAGCTTATGCCTGACGAGGGGGAATAGGAGTTTTATCACATGGCAATATCTGTAAAACTGGAAGCATTTGAAGGTCCACTGGATCTATTGCTTCATTTGATCGAGAAAAATAAAATAGACATCTATGATATCCCTATCGTAGAGATCACGGCACAGTATCTGGATTACATTAAACAGATGCAGCGGGAAGATATGAATGTCATGAGCGAATTCCTGGTAATGGCGGCGACACTGATCGATATCAAGTGCAGGATGCTGCTGCCCAAGGAAGTGAATGAGGACGGCGAGGAAGAAGATCCCAGAGCGGAACTGGTCCAGAAGCTGCTGGAATACAAGATGTACAAATACATGTCCTTTGAACTCAGAGACCGTCAGGTGGATGCTGCCAGGAATATGTACAGAGAGCAGAGACTTCCGAAGGAAGTGGAAGCTTACAGACAGCCCATAGATTACGAAGAACTCATCGGTGATATGAATTTGAACAAGCTTCATGAGATCTTCAGATCTATCGTGAAGAAGCAGAAGGACAAGATCGACCCCGTCCGCAGCCAGTACGGCAATATCGAGAAGGATGAGGTAGATATGGACATCAAGATGCTGTACGTGGAGGCTTATGCCAGAGAACATAAGACCTTCAGCTTCCGGAAGCTTTTGGAGAAGCAGAACAGCAAAATGGAAGTGATCGTTACATTCCTGATCATTCTGGAACTGATGAAGACCGGCAAGATCAACATCAGCCAGGAAAATATATTCGATGATATTATGATTACATCTAACGTTTAGGATATTGTGAGGTTTTAGCATGGAACGCAGTAAAGCAGAAGCAGTGATAGAGGCCATTCTTTTTACCATGGGAGATTCCGTGGAGATCAGCAGGCTTGCGGAAGTGATCGAAGAGGATGTGAAGACGACAAAGTCTATATTAAAAGACATGGCGGCACGGTACGGGGAAGAGAACAGAGGTATCGGCCTGACGCAGTTCGACGATTCCGTACAGCTGTGCACCAAGGCGGATATGTACGAATATCTGATTAAGATCGCGAAGACACCGAGAAAAATGACTCTGACGGATACGGTACTGGAGACGTTGTCCATTATCGCCTATAAACAGCCGGTAACGAGACTGGAGATCGAGAGAGTCAGAGGCGTCAGCTGTGATCATGCCATTAACAAATTGTTAGAATATGATCTGATCGCGGAACTGGGACGTCTGGATGCTCCCGGAAGACCCTTACTGTTTGGTACCACGGAGCAGTTCTTACGCTGCTTTGGCGTGAAGAGTCTGGAGGAACTGCCGGAACTGAACCCGGTACAGGTGGAGGAATTTAAACAGCAGGCAGAACAGGAAGTACAGCTTACTTTGAATATATAAATGATCCTAACATCATATCATTGAATAGGACAAAGAACCGGCCTCATAGTAATAAGTAACCCTTTTTTGGGAGCAACGATTATGCGAGGCTTTTTTTGTGCCCTTTTTGCGGGAATTATGTGTCTGGAAAGTCTATGTGGATTACAATTCCGTGAAGATATTATAAAAAAACACGAACCGACATCCGGGATTCTGTATGAGACCGGGGAAACCGATCTGCCACAGGAGCTTATGCTGTATGCACAGGGAGCGGTGCTTCTGGATGCGGACTCGGGACGTGTGCTATATGGAAAAAACGAAACTACCCCCATGGCTATGGCGAGTACCACCAAGATCATGACCTGTATTTTAGTGCTGGAAAATGCAAAGGTGGATGAAACTGTCAGTGTCTCTGCCTATGCAGCCACCATGCCCAAGGTAAAGCTGTATGTGAAATGTGGGGAGCACTATACCGTGAGAGAATTATTGTTTTCCCTGATGTTGGAAAGCCATAACGATGCTGCTGTGGTGCTGGGGGAATACATCGGCGCAAAATTGTTGGGCGAGATGGGGGAGATTTCAGAACATACCGGCGAAGAGAGCAGGGCAGCAATACATAGATTTGCGCAGGCGATGAATGAAAAGGCGGAAGAGATCGGCTGCGAAGATACCTGGTTCATCACGCCAAACGGGCTGGATGCCACGGAGACTCTGACGCTGCCGGACCAAAGTACATTAGAGAAGGAACACCATACCACAGCAAAAGATCTGGCGGAAATCTTAAGGTACTGCATAAAAGCTTCCCCGCAGAGGGATTTGTTTTTAGAGATCACAGGGACACAGGATTACAGTTTTACGGAGAATGGGCGATCCTTTCAGTGTCACAATCACAACGCTTTTTTGAAGATGATGGATGGAGCATTCACCGGCAAGACCGGATTTACGAACAAAGCGGGATACTGCTATGTGGGAGCACTGAAACAGGGCGGAAAATGCATGATCGTGGCGCTGCTTGCCTGCGGATGGCCGAACCATAAGACCTATAAATGGAGCGACAGCAGGGAATTGTTTACCTATGGATTGGAGAACTATAGGTATCGAAACTTTGAAGAAGAACCGTTTTCGGGCAGAGAACAGCTGCTTGTGCCGATTCCGGTGCTGGGGGCAAAGAATGATGCATTGACAGAGGAGGTCCTACTACCTGTGGAACCGGATCCGGAGGCGGAAGGCGTGGATGGACTCTTAATGCGCCCTGACGAGAATGTGGAGATTCTCTACCGTAAGGAACAGTACCTTACGGCTCCCGTGGAGGCAGGAGAGTCCGTGGGAGAGATCAGCTATCTGGTAGATGGCAGGGTATGGCGCAGAGAGCGCCTGATCGCAGCAAAGGATGTGGAAGCCATAGACCTCTTATGGTGTGGCAGGCAGATACTCCTGCGCTTTTTGGTGAGATTCCCTATGAAAAAATGACGGAGAAATTGTTCAAAATAAGAAACAATGTATAATTTTTGTAAAAATCTGCAATTCGTTCTTTGCGAGTTGCAGATTTTATGTTATACTAACGACTGTTAATCATGGGGGCATTTGTGCTTCTATATTAATAGAGTTTTCTATTTTTATTTTATTATATTATCAACGGAGGGCTGAAACATATGAGCACTACTTCAAAAGCGAGTCAAAGAATAGCAGCTTTACTCGATGACAACAGTTTCGTTGAAATCGGCGGACTTGTGACCGCAAGAGCTACGGATTTCAATCTGAAACCCAATGAAACTCCTTCTGACGGTTGTATTACCGGCTATGGAGTGATCAATGGTAATCTTGTATATGTATATAGCCAGGATGCTTCCGTACTGAACGGAACCATCGGTGAGATGCATGCCAAGAAAATTACAAACCTCTACGATCTGGCTATGAAGACCGGAGCACCTGTGATCGGATTGATCGAGTCTGCAGGTTTAAGACTGCAGGAGGCAACCGATGCACTGGCTGCATTCGGTGAGATTTACTTAAAGCAGACCATGGCTTCCGGTGTGATCCCTCAGATCACCGCTGTATTCGGAACCTGTGGCGGTGGCTTAGGTCTGTTCCCTACCATGACAGATTTCACTTTCATGGAAGAGAAGAACGCCAAGCTGTTCGTGAATGCTCCCAACGCTTTGGACGGCAATGTGATCACCAAGTGTGATTCTTCTTCCGCTAAGTTCCAGGCAGAAGAGAGCGGTATCGTTGATGTGGTAGCTGACGAAGCAACCATTCTGGAGAAGGTAAGAGAGCTGGTAAGCTTCCTGCCTGCCAACAACGAAGATGATGCAAGCTTCTTAGAGGACTGCACCGATGATCTGAATCGTGTGAACCCTGAGATCGCAGGTTGTGTCGGCGACACTTCCGTTGCCCTGTCCATTCTGGCAGATGACAACAATTTCTTCGAAGTAAAGTCCGGATATGCTAAAAATATGGTAACCGGTTTCTTACGTCTCGATGGTGTTACCGTAGGTGCGGTAGCTAACCGTTCCGAGATCTGCGACGAGGAAGGCAAAGTAGCAGAGAAGTTAGACGCTGTACTGACCGCAGAGGGCTGCGAGAAGGCTGCCGAGTTCGTGAACTTCTGTGATGCTTTCGGTATCCCCGTACTGACTCTGACCAATGTCAAGGGTTACGAGGCAACTTTAGCTTCCGAGAAGACGATTGCCAAGGCTGCTGCAAAGCTGACCTACGCATTCGCTAACGCTACCGTTCCCAAGGTAAACGTTGTGATCGGCAAGGCTTTAGGAACCGCTTATGTGGTAATGAATTCCAAGGCAATCGGTGCTGACATCACCATGGCATGGCCGGATGCACAGATCGGTGCTATGGATGGCAAGCTGGCTGCCAAGATCATGTATGATGGTCAGGGCGCTGATGTGATCAATGAGAAGGCTGCAGAGTACGAAGCTCTGACTCTGAATGTAACCAGTGCAGCCAAGAGAGGATATGTGGACCAGATCGTAAATGCAGCTGACACCAGAAAATATGTGATCGGCGCATTTGAGATGTTATTCACCAAGAGTGAAGACCGTCCTGCCAAGAAACACGGAACTGTATAAGAAAGGGTGATTATAAAATGAAGAAATTTTTAAGCTTAGTATGTATGATTACCTGCATCTTTGGTTTGACGGCGTGCGGCAGTGAGGAGACCTATACGGATTACGAGCAGCGTAAGATGGATACTGCGATCCAGATCGCTACCCAGTATGTGATCCCTTCTCTTGAGAACTTTGAAGACGAAGCTACCCTTGAGAGCTTTTCCGAGTATACCGCTGATGAAGTGGCATACCTGGTACAGGAAAATGTAGGTATCACTGTTGACGGTTATGCATACAAGACTGCTATCGAGTCTTTCAATTCCGCTAAGGAAAGCATCGGCGGTATCACTGCTGTCGGTGATGCAGATGCTACCATCGATGACGATCAGATCATTGTACA
>ERZ859776.1043-NODE-1043-length-11026-cov-1.667943_pt1 | contig 11026 bp, 7 predicted proteins | sample MGYA00509987_ERZ859776 | MGnify/ENA primary metagenome ERZ859776 (study PRJEB30046, sample SAMN00715146) | human gut metagenome | study: EMG produced TPA metagenomics assembly of the A metagenome-wide association study of gut microbiota in type 2... | reverse complement strand
CTCTTCATAACATTTAATTATTTGATAATCACTTTCTTCTAACTTGTGTTTCAGATTTTCTACTTGATTATTAATATATTGGTTATTCGCCTTAATATTCCATTTTTGAATAATTCGCTCTTTTATAATATCAAAAGAATTTGTAGCAATTTGTTCTAAGGTTATTTGAGGAGGTGCTTCAGATATAAATTCAAGAAATCCCTTTTGTTTTAGTTCTTTATATTTTTCACATTCTTTAGATGTGCAATGTCTCAAATCAACTGTACCATCTGGCAAAATTTTAGCTAACTCCATATTTTCTAGGTCCTATATTCTACTAAATAATAATGGCTTTGACAATATCTTAATATCATTGTGTCACCACGTGCCATATCTAAATATCCATTATCTCCATTAACATAATTACAATTATTATCTAATAAGGGTGTTCCGGATACCCCTCGTACTCTAATTATGAGCAACAATAATGCGAATTTCAAATGTAACATCTTTGGAACTTACAGCATTTTGTATTTGAGTATTACTAGGTAGTTCGATGGTCATAAATTCCAAACCAATATCTGTAAATATAAAGGTATGTGTTCGATCAAAAAGTGATTGAATTATGTCTGTATATGCAGCTCCAATATATGTATCTTCAAATTCGGCTTTACCTCCGATACCAAAAATATTTCCATCATAGTTGATTGCTTGTTGTATATACCAAGAGTTATTGTCTTTTGGTCTAAATTTTACTAAAAGACCTATACCACTATTATAAGTATTTCCTGAATATTCTAACCTACATAATCCGCTGAGACCAGAAGATGCAGGGAATACATTTGTGCCAAACCCAGTCCAAACTTCTCCCGAAGAGTATTTGATGAAACTGGAAAGAATAGTAAGTCCTTGGTATCTGCCATCCATTTCAATGGATTCTGTTACTCCAATTCTTCCAGCTCCTATATCAAAGCCGCCAATACTTCCACTAGTAGCGGCAATTTTCCCTGTGATAGATGTATTACCTTGTACATCCCAAGTAATATTTCCTCCGGCCAATACTCCAGAGCCATCGCCCTCTAGTCGCCATTTAAACCCTCGTAGGCCATTGGTCCCGATAGTTATGTCACCTTCTGTTGATGTGTGTTGGTTGATATTATTGTTTTTAGTTCCTAACCAAATAGCATTTTCATCAAAATGCCAACCTGCTATAAAATTGTCGGCACCGGCAGAAAATACTTTTTCGTTATTTTTATATCCTATCAAACCATAATCGGCATTGCTGATATAGTACATTGCAACACCACCGTATTCTTTTACCCAATCTAACTGATTACCAGTATCCTGGACGGAAGTGACATTGGCGATGGCAATGAATTTTTTTAATGAATTGATCCCTATCGTTCCATTGTAAATACTATCGACTCCTATAGTCCATCCTGCAATGCTACCACCAGATGTTTCTATTGTTCCTTTAAATGAGGCGTTTCCTTCAACATCCATTGTAACATTACCATTGGCAAAAGAAGCTGAACCGTCTTTGTTTAATGACCAATGAATGATGCCTTCACTTTGGGCAGAAATGGCTCCTTCTGATTTTATGGATAATGTGCCATCTTCACATTGAATACCACCAGAAGTAATATCCCAACCACCTATTTCCCCTCCAGTCTGATCTATATGAAAAATCTCTTTGTTATCTTTATATCCATATATACCAGCTCCGTTATCTTCTGAAGGGCCAATATATACACCAGTTAACCCTGGAACATCTTCAAGACTGTCGTGATTACCAATTATTTTTTTTCCAACAAATATTTTGGGGGTAATCACATAAGAAGAGCCAATAGTTGTTTTATTGCTTTCCCAATCTTGAATCCAATCCAGCATGGTACTTTCGCGTACAATAGAAAATGTGAAACGTCCAGTTAACCCTGCACTTACTCCAGAAAGAACTGGAATTTCAATATATCCTTGTAATATATCAATAGGGAGTGATACAATGGATAGCCGGTATCTATAGCTATCAACTTTTGTTAGTTGATATTCTATATTGTCGTTACTTTTTACAATAGTACTGGAATCAATTTCTATTGGGGCTTTCTCATCTCCACAATATGCCGAAATAATAGTATAAGCATGTTCTAATTTAGGGTTAGAACCATCGAAATCTGCTTTAATCACACACGAGTTTGGGGTTAGCGACAACGAATAAGCATCGCTAATAGATACAAGTGTGATAGAAGATTTTGCTACTGTTCCCATAAATTACTTTTTCAAAAGAATAGCCTTTGAACAAAGTATTTGTTGATGCGAGAAGAGATAAACTATTTCTTAATCTCTTCTAATATTTCCTTGGCCATACGCTTTGCTTCCACTCTCCACATTTGCATGTCATTCCATTCTTTTTGATGCCCACTATCTTCATCTTCTAGGAGGTAATTATTAATAATGGCTTGCATTGCATCATCAGAGTAACGTCCATGAATAATAGCTGAAACCAATTGGCTATATGTGGGTGTTCCAACTGGAAGGGTTATCTCACACCATTTGTATTGTTCGTTTTCACCTTCTTTTACTATATGAATATCAAATGCAATTGTGTATTGACGCAACCCTAGTTTTATATTGTGTCGTATGCGTTGAGGTTGCTCATTACCTTGATTATAAGCTATAAACATTGTACTGTATTTTTTATTTTTACAACTTGAAATTTTCCTTGAATATAGCAAGCCTTCCAAAAATAATGTAGTTCTGAAAATGCTTTGCGTCTGATTCCGTATGACTGATAATGAATTAAGAAACCTAAATAAGAGTTTATAGACCTCACATTGGCATATATAGCCTCCTTGTTACAGCTTTTACATGCTTCTTCTAAATAACTTACAGCATTAATAAAGTTTCCAACAGTTCGATTCGATAAGTAAGCTCTACCCGGCTTAATTACTCCTCCTACCATTTTTATTCCTTTTTTAACTTCTTGAATATAGATTTTATTAGGGTGCATTTGAATATTTAAAATATATCGTAGTTGATTCCTAGAAGCTCTTTTGAAATAAATTGCATCTTCCTTAGTTTTGCACACAAAGCTAAAATCATCTACAAAACGTACATATTTGGCTCCTCTTTCTTCTGCTGCTTTAATAGCCCATTCATCAAAAAATGACATATAAAAATTGGCGAATAATTGACTGGTTAGGTTTCCTATTGGTTCACCTCTCATCCATTCAATGTAAAACAAGCTTTTGTTTTTAGGTAGTATTCTCCATAATTTTAAATTCCCTTGGCGTATGCAATCATCTTGTGGACGATGTCGTACAATTACTTCTGTAAGCCAAAGCACTAAATCTAAATCCTGTTCATATATAGTTCCTTTCCAATAGTTCCATTTTTCTTTGATAAATGGCAATAAGTACTTTAATAAGCGTTCACAATCAATTGACATGAAAAATCCTTTAATATCAAATTGAGCATACCAAGCCTCATGGGAATAATTATCAGAGACTTCAATAGTATTTTTTGTCAACTGATCGGTACATGCAAATGTTCCAAAACCCTTTCGACAGTTAAATGATACATTTCCGTGCTCAACAAAACGTGCCTCAAACAGTGGCTCTAAGCGTAGGCACAACCAATGTTGTACAATACGGTCACGGAAATTTGCAGCAAACACTTCCCGTAATTTAGGACGGGTAACTATAAAACAAGTACTTGTTGTTGGTCTATATGTTCGTTCATAAACTTCTCTCGCTAAATCTAATAGATCTTCATGCCAAATAAGTCTATACATAACACATTGTGAACTTGTCTTTTTTTGGGCACAGCAATCATCTAACGCATCAAACCATCCCTCGACATATTTATCGTTAAGTGCTGCAACCGCTCTCACCATGTTACTGTTGTACTTGTTGTTGTTGTTGTTGAAGTTGCCATTACTAAAGTTCACGTTCCAGCTGTTGTTCTGACTGTTCTCACTGCTACTCCAGTACCGGCTTGCGGTTATTGCGTGTACTATCTTGTTCTTAACTAGGTCTTTAACGCTTGGTAAAGGCCCAGTGACACGCCCATTTTTCAATAAAGATGTCCCTGTTATCATAGTCGTAACCGTTCAACAGGTCTGCTGCTCCAACACTTTGCTTCTCCAGCTTTTAATATGCTTTGAAATTTCCTTTAAAGATTCAGCAAAATGTGGCATTTGCTTGTTGCTAATTATGCGTGTATGAGGACTCCGATTTGACCACTCTTTTAAGGTGTCAATGCAAGTTTTCACTGTACGCATTTGCAAATAAAATGAATTAATAAGTTCAAGTTTGGAATCAGGATCTTCTTCATTTAAAGCCAATCCTATCACTGTTAATCCATCAAGCAGAGTGTCTATGAGACGTTTGCTTAATTGACGAATCCCTACACTATTAGGAGTTCGTTCTACCATTTCTATACAGAGTAACATTAAATTTTCTGTTTCTCTATAAATAGGTGCACTTCCTGCATTACGAATTGTTCTTGCCATAATTAAAAGATTTTGTTCACAATGTGTCTTATTACATATAGTTTATTTACGAATACTTTATTTTTTCTGTAGAGGTTTACAATTATGGCATATTTATTTTTGTGGAGCGTCAAAAGACGCTCCACTATACTAAAATGCTGCAACCGCTCTCACCATGCCACTGTTGCACTTGCTGCTGCCGTAGCCGAAGTTGCCATTACTAAAGACCACGTTCCAGCTGGTGTACTGACTGCCCTCACTGCTACTCCAGTACCAAGAATTAGAAAAATCATTCAAAATACCAGCATTTATTGCTTTTTGGAATATCGCACCTATTTTATCGTCATCATAATTCATTCCCTGCCTAGCGTGCCAATACATACGCATAAGCTCACCGACAGATGGTAAGTACCAATTATGATATTTAAATTTATCGGCTAATTCTTCACCAACTTTCACTGTAGGTTGATAAGCGTAGCATTTGCTGACAGCCGGATAATAGAATTGTTGATATTTACTAAGATTCTCATTATTAGCAATTACGTCATTTATATATTGAGTCAACACTGCTTGTTCGGTATATAAATCTGTTGCTTCTGGTACTGGTAAGTTTACTCCAGAATCTTCAAGAATTTTATTTCTATGTTGGATTATTTTTAAAGTTTTCGCTAATCCAATTGGGACTTCATCCCCCTTTTTATAAGCACCTGATAAAATGGCTAAATCCGCAGCCAATTCCTCTTTTCCTGTATTAGTTGTACCTGAAGCGGCAATACCATCTCCAACAGCAACTGTTTTAACATCTGAATTTACAAATCCGTCGATTGTATTTTCATCTACATAGTTATCATATCTTATGTAGTTAGAAGAAGTATGACCTTGGTCGTCATATTCTGTAGGTTGTAAACCGGTCTGTGTAATATTAGCAATTGATCCTATATCATATACACTATAATTAACATCATCTTGTAATTCAATAGGATAAATTGCATATTGTTTGTTCCACTCTTCCGTTTGGCCTGTATTTTGAGGATAAAGCCCCCATACGATACCTGAATTTTCAAGATTTGATAATGCTACCATACGTCTATCATTGGCATCTGTTGGATTTATGTAAAAACAAACTCCAACTATGGTCTTTCCAGAAGTGGTGGGGCCATAAGTTCCATCATAAAACACATAATCTCCAAGATGAGCACGTCTAGGATATAAACCAATATCCCATGATGCTTCAATCACTTCACCATTTGTTTTTGTAACATAACATCTTAAAGTAGCTTGTGGAGCTAATGTATCTTCATCTCCTAATTGAGAAACATTAATAACACAATAATCTTTTGACGTATTGACTATTTTTGCATACAAGTTAGTGTCTAATGACCAGCGAATGCCGACTATATCATTTCCATTGGTGGTATTCGGCTTACAATAAAAAGTGTGTTCACCTGTAGAATAAATGTATTGACTCCCTTTGATCTCTATAGCTGCAATAGGAGTTGAGTAGTAAGTAATATGAAGATTATTATTTTCATCATCTACGTTTCCCCAATGATACAACCAATCAATTTTATTATTAAAATTAGGCCGGTTGGTGGTATTATTTATTACTGCAATTTTTCCAGATACGCTGCTGTCTGTAATAGAAGCTAGATAGTTAATCATATAAAGAGAGACCTCGGTCCAGTTTATACTGGCTAACTTTAAATAATTCAACGGCGCGTTGCCTGTAAAGCATAAATTAAATATGGTACGCGAATCTGTAATCCCTGCGCCAATTGATAAACTTTGCATTCGGTCAGCTCCTTCCAATGTGATAGTTTTCAAATTAGGCTGTTGATCTAAAGACAAGGATGTTAAAGTTCCAGGAAGATGAACCTCTTCTAAATATTCAGTTGCTGGGAGTACGATAGATGATAACATTGTTCCTGTCAAGTTCAACAGTCTAAGTTTTAACAATATGGACAAATCCAATCCACCTACTAAACTTGCCACACGTTTCAAAACCAATTCTTGTAACAAAGGAGCTGTAACAGTCATACTGGTAGGACGGAACTCGACTACATCATTTCCATCTACATAAAATGATGTAAGGCGAGCACCACTTAAATTAAATGTCTCTCCTAAACTTTTATCGGTAAAATCACCAATAGATCTCATATAATCTATACCATTAAGGAAAATATTGGTATTGCCATCTGAAGTACCAATATTGACATCGTATGTTTCTCCTGCTTTAACACGAGGAGCTAGTGCATTTCCTACGCCATAAGAAAGAGTTGTACCTATAGCAAACGAAGGATACATCCAAATATGTGGTACAATGGAAAATTTAAATTGAGGTCTGGAGCCATCGGTTTTGATAATTGAACGGAAATTCAATGAACCGGCAGCACCTTCTCCATCCCGTCTACCAAAATCTCCAAAAGCTGCATAAGAAGAAATATAAGCAAGTCTTCTTTCAACCCATTGCATTTCTGCTTGTAATCCATCTCCTAAACTTTGTGTGATAGGGTCTGTACCATTTGTATATTTGTTTTCCGGATCTGTGCTTACATAAGCAGTTCTCGCACGTTCATACACAATACGGGCTACCTCATTATAAGCAACAGCTGGAAAATAACGCTGTACATGGAAATAGTATTTTTCCATGCACCCTATTAATGTTCCATCATTACTTAATTTAAGCATAGCTTGTAAAATAGACCGCATATTAGCGCGTAATTCATCTGGAAAAGCGTTTTCCATTTGGTTAAACAAAGCATTACTTTCGCTATTCCAATAAAAACCTCCTTCATTATTTTTATCGTGTTCCTCGACATAATAAGGCTTTTCTCTTTGTCCTACATTATTAACTGGGAATATTGTATCCAAGTCGTCCTGATGCCAGCCGATTAAGTGAGTCTTAGGATCAACATAAAAATAGATATTCTTTCCTCTGTTGTCACTTGCTGCAATCAATTTACAAAAATTCATTGCAAAATGGGTTTCAGTAAGATTGAAATATTTCCCAGCCTCAGCCTTGAACAAAGCAATTCTAGTGGTTTTGAAAGACTTATTAATTGCATCCCAATCTGTTCCACTAGCAATACTGTTACACTGACTGTTTATGTTTACGGTTGAGTATTTTCCACTTGCGATCTTTTCAGTTCCGGCATTTACCCAAGTAGAGGTTAAAAAATCGTATCTGAACAAATCAAATTGAGCATTATTCCGACCTCCTTTAGTCAGCCAATAATGCTTGGAAGTATCAAGGTTTTCAGCAAGATTCAAATCTTCAACAGTTCCATTGAAATAATCTATATTGTCATAATGCTTAAATACAAAGTTAAACGCATTCTTAATAGGTGCAATTTTATTTGTATCACCGAAAACCAGACTTATTTGTTTTTCACCGTTGTACATCCAATCTTCTTCGTCTTCCAGAATAATATCTTCATCAATCCAAGGTATCCGGCACATAACCAAAGCACGATCGTTGTCAGCTCCTTCTAAACAAACATAATCTGGAAATTTGGTTTTGTCATATCCGAAAGTTGGTTTATCTCCCTTACCTGGTCCAAAAGTCATAAAAGATTTAAACTGAGGTTCAGAGTTTTCGTCTTCTTGAACAAAGAACAAGAAAGGTTTTTGGAGTACAGCAACACGGCTATTTTCAAAACCTTCCGTATTAGTAATAGAGTTACCACCACATACAGCTTTGAATAGATCATTAAAGAGTGAAGTGGAACCTAATTTATGACTTTGTGCTGAACTTGCAAAATTTACTTTTCCCACCAATTTGGTTGCTTTAGGCATATCACTTGTTAATTGATAACATTTGCCACGATTGACTCCGTTTTCATCAACCCAATACCCATTGTCATTAAACCCCCATTGTCCATTCCACCACCAATATAGCATAGATGAAGTTCCCTGTCCCTTCTCATTCATATCATACAATGTTCCGCTATTCTCCGGCTCTCCTGGAATATGGATAATCAAAGTACCATTGAACTTGTCTTTTTTAGTATTACCATAAGTTGCATATTTGCCTTTCCAAAGAATAACATTGTATTTTTCATAAGCAAGATCGTAGCTGATAGTATTACCATCAAGAATGTTATTAGAATCTCGGAATGCTATTTTTTCTTCACTATTATCTAAGGATGCCATATAGTTTTGGCGCACATCATTAGCTGTGAGTGCTTTCTTATACACCTTAATACTGTAAATGTCAATGTCGGCTCCAGAACTACCAATACGGATACCTTGTGAGGTTTGTTTACCTTCCACATATTGTACAAAGGTGTCATCTGTAGCGTAGTTAATTTCACGGTTAATGATTCCATTCACAAAAATGCGACAGTAATTTTGTCCGGTACTGGACAAATTGTACAGTAAGTTAACTGCCACTTTAGTACGTGTTCCTTCTCTATACCCAATGTCTTGGTTTTTTCGAGTAACTTTAGCTAAAGTCATAAAACAAGCCTCTGTAGCTTTCATTTCCCAACCTAATGGGTTGTTGTCTTTAGTATAAGAACACATGCGTAGAACTGGCTCATCCTCGTTGGTTATATTACGAGTTGCAAAATCTATTTCAAATGTAAGTGAACCTGTCTTCTGTGTTTGGATGAAATCAGAAAAAGTTTCATAATCAATAGTTATATTTCTGCCACTGGGGACTCGCAAACATTTGATTCCATTATTGTCTTCAACCCAACCATCACTAATAAAACCAAAATTTTCAAAGGTCGCGGGAACATTCTCGCCTGAAACTGTATTAATAATAGTATCTGGGTGGGTTTCTGTATTACTACGTAGTTTTGGATTGATAATTAAATCGGCACCATCAGTCGGGGCAAAATTTTGGGAGTTATCTACATTAAAACTAATACGATCACGCAAATATTTTTCTCCAGTGCTAAATAACATATAAGCACTGAAATTCGTTTCTTTACTTTCGATTTCTATCATATTGCCAAATGTGTAAACCACACCATTTTGGGCTTGCTGTTCAGTGTAAGACAGATAATTCTCAACCTCTTGAATGTCTGTTAATTTAAAAGTAACAGGTAATACATCTGAACCTGGGTTATATATTGCCCATTGGAAAAATTGAACGGATGTCCAGTTTACAAGAGACTCGACTATCTTGTTCAACATGATATATGGAGTTTTATTGTCAGGATCTGAAACTACCATAACCTGTGAAACAATGTGTTCACTTTCCACATCTGTGCCATCTACAGATAACCAAGCCTCAATTTCATGTACTCCATGAGACATAACTTTAACGGAATCCCCTTCAGTGTCGGTTACATCAAATTGATTTGGGGTTTCCGTGTACTCAACTTTGCCAACAGCGTATTGGACAGAACGCACACCACCTTCACCACTAATTTTTAAATTTAATGTTTTAGCTACGGCACCAGTATATGTATATAATAAAGACATAGTGGCACCAGTAATAGGTTGCTGCCATTCGTTTCGGAACGTAAGTTTCAATTCTGTTTTTGTAACACTTTGGAACACTACATAAGTTGTGGTACTTTGTGTTTGGTCTCCAGTTACAATGATACGTAATTGACAGGTTCCACTGTTAAGTAATCCACTAATATCTACATCTGTATAAGTGTCGCTTTCGGCTTCTACACTCTTGATTGCCATTGTACCAATTGTACGCCAAGAATCGGAAACGGAGGCACGCCTTTGGATAGTCATAGTACCATCTTCATAGGTATTTGCGTATTTCCCAGTAACAGGATTGTATGTTTGAGAAGTAAAACGCATTTTTAGAACTACACTACCATCAATGCTTACATAATTTGTTTGATTGCTGGCCGTAGTTAATTCTACAATATTCATTACACCCTGTTCATCACTAATAGGAATAGTAACATCAAGCAATTTTAGTGCTTGATTCTCATCAGGGTCAGCAAGCCATTCATTATATGTGTTTTTATTAGCAAATGCTCGAATATGATAAAAACCGTCCGGATCTTTTGTCATAGGAGGAATGTGACCAATTTTATTGTTTTCATGGTCTTGCAAATAGCTCTTTATAAACTTTTGCACAGCCTCCCCAGAGTAGGGAAGAAGGTTCGTTTCATCAGGTGCTGCGGGGATGGTATTGTTTTTATTGCCACCCCAATCCTCTGTAAATTTACCAGCAGGAATTTCGTCAGTTCTGAATTTCTTAGCCATAATTAATTATTTTTTATAAAGCGTAATTTAAAAATTTGTTAGTTTTTCCAGCCTTCATCATTTTTCCAAGGAGATGAGTTAATCCAGAAACCAGATCCAAAGCAGGAACGTATAGATTGCCAAACTAATTTTGTCCCTATGTAAACTGCGGTAATTATTTTGTTACCAACTCTTATTTGACTGACATCTTTACCATTTATCTGTATCATTCTTCAAGTATGAAATACACGGTGTTTTCATCTTTGGATTCGATTTGTTCAAAAGCCTCTTCATTTTCAATTACATCAAATGAAAGATTACCTACTTGTTTTTTGAAGGAAAAGGTGTCATTTGAGTTATTGTTTACGGCATACGCGCGATGCGTGCCGATGCTAT
>ERZ859776.1027-NODE-1027-length-11170-cov-1.546469_pt1 | contig 11170 bp, 9 predicted proteins | sample MGYA00509987_ERZ859776 | MGnify/ENA primary metagenome ERZ859776 (study PRJEB30046, sample SAMN00715146) | human gut metagenome | study: EMG produced TPA metagenomics assembly of the A metagenome-wide association study of gut microbiota in type 2... | reverse complement strand
GGTATATCGTATCAGTTTTAATGAAATCACAAAAAATGCTGTAAAAGCGTCTTTAAAGTCTCCAAGAGATCTGGATATCAATCTGGTCAATGCACAGCAGACCAGACGTATGTTAGACCGTATGGTTGGTTACCGTATCAGTCCGCTTCTCTGGGCAAAAGTAAAAAGAGGACTTAGTGCCGGTCGTGTACAGTCTGTTGCGACAAAGCTTATATGTGACAGGGAAGAAGAAATCGAAAACTTTACTCCTCAGGAATATTGGTCAATCGAAACGGTTTTGAATGATCCGAAAAGTAAAAAGGATTTTAATGCAAAATATTACGGTGAAAAGGGCAAAGAAGTAAAGCTAAACAATGCCGAAGAAACAAAGAAAGTTTCGGATGCAATAGCAAATGCCGATTTTCTTATAGAAAAGGTTAAAAGAGGTCAGCAAAAGCGTAATCCTCAACCGCCGTTTACGACAAGTACGCTGCAGCAGGACGCGTCAAGAAAGTATAATTTCCAAGCGGCAAAAACAATGCAGATTGCACAAACTCTTTACGAAGGTATTAACCTCGGCGGAAAGATAGGAACAATAGGTCTTATAACGTATATGAGAACAGATTCGCTAAGAATTGCCGACGACGCACAAAAAGAGGCGGTTGCATATTTGACCGAAAATTACGGAAGCGAATATGTAAAGGCAAAGCAATACAAGACAAAAAAGAATGCACAGGACGCCCATGAGGCTATCAGACCGACTTCAATAAACATAAAGCCGATTGATATTAAGGATAAACTTACAAACGACCAATACAGACTTTATAAGCTTATTTGGGAACGATTTGCCGCAAGTCAGATGACAAGTGCGGTATATGACACAATGCAGGTAACTATTGACGCAAACGGTCATACATTTAAGGCAAGCGGTTCAAACATAAAGTTTAAAGGTTATATGACGGTGTACGTTGAGTCAACGGACAACAAGGAAAAGAAAGAAAAAATGCTTCCTAACCTTGAAGAAAATCAAACCGTTACACTTAAAAGTTCGGAGGAAAAGCAACACTTTACTCAACCTCCCGCAAGATATTCGGACGCTACGCTTATCAAGGAGCTTGAAGAAAACGGCATAGGCAGACCGTCAACGTACGCACCGACTATTTCAACAATCGTGTCAAGAGGATATGTCGTAAGAAGTAAGAAACAGCTTGTTCCGACAGAGCTTGGATTTGTTACGTCGGAAATTATGAAAAATAACTTTTCGGATATTGTGGACGTTGAATTTACGGCTGATATGGAAAAAGAGCTTGACAGCGTTGAAGAAGGCGAATTGAATTGGAAAAAGCTGATTAACGACTTTTATCCTTCATTTAAGGATACACTTGAAAAGGCACAGAAGAACATTGAAAAAATTCAGATTAAAGACGAAGAATCGGATGTCGTATGTGAAAAGTGCGGAAGAAAAATGGTGTACAAGCTGAGTAAATTCGGTAAATTCTTGGCTTGTCCGGGTTATCCCGAATGTAAAAATACAAAGGCTATCCGTGAAGAAACAGGTGCGAAATGCCCTAAGTGCGGCGGTGAAATACTTGTTAAAAAGTCAAGGAGAGGTAAGGTTTACTACGGTTGTGAACATTCGCCGAAGTGTGACTTTATGGTATGGGATATGCCTGTTAAGGACGAGGCTTGTCCGCAGTGCGGCGGCTTGCTCCTTAAAAAGCAAGGCAGAAACGGTAAGATTTTCTGCTATAATGAAGATTGTAAATATGAGAGAAAGTTAAAGGACGAAAAGAAGTGAAAGTAAAAGTTATAGGAGCCGGACTTGCCGGTTGTGAGGCGGTATGGCAGCTTGTAAAGCAGGGAATTGACGTTGACCTTTACGAAATGAAACCGGTAAAGTATTCACCGGCACATTCAAATGAAAATTTTGCGGAACTTGTGTGTTCAAACTCTTTGAAGGCTGACAGAATTGAAAATGCGTGCGGTCTTTTAAAAGAAGAAATGCGTATGTTTGATTCGGTTATGATGGAGGCGGCTGATATAAGCCGTGTACCCGCGGGCGGTGCTTTGGCGGTTGACAGAGATGTTTTTGCAAAGCATATAACGGAAAAAATTAAAAATCATCCGCGTGTAACTGTATTTAATGAAGAAGTTATGGAAATCAATCCCGATGAATATACAATAATCGCAACAGGTCCGCTTACTTCGGACGGACTTGCCGATGAAATAAAGAAAATTACAGGTTCGGACGAATTGTACTTTTATGACGCAGCCGCACCGATTGTGACGGAAGAAAGTATTGACAAAGACAAAGTTTTCAAAGCGGCAAGATACGATAAAGGTACTGCCGATTATATAAACTGTCCGATGACAAAAGAGGAATACACCGCTTTTTATAACGAGCTTATCACGGCTGAAACAGCACCGCTTAAAGAATTTGAAAATCAAAAGGTTTTTGAGGGCTGTATGCCTGTTGAGGTTATGGCAAAAAGAGGTGAACAGACGCTTGTGTTCGGACCGTTAAAACCTGTCGGTCTTGTCAATCCAAAGACGGGCAAGGACGACGCATATGCGGTTGTTCAGCTAAGACAGGATAATAAAGAGGGTACGCTCTATAACCTTGTCGGTTTTCAGACGAATTTGAAATGGGGAGAGCAAAAACGCGTGTTCTCAATGATTCCGGGACTTGAAAATGCCGAATTTGTGCGTTACGGAGTTATGCACAGAAACACTTATATAAATTCTCCGACGCTTTTAAATAAGTATTATCAAATGGAGAAATACCCAAAAGTATTTTTTGCCGGACAGATAACAGGTGTCGAAGGTTATGTTGAGTCGGCGTCAAGCGGAATACTTGCCGGATATAATATGGCGGCTATGCTTAACGGAAAAGATATGTTTGAACCCGATTCAAAAACTTGTATCGGTGCATTACCGCTTTATATTTCAAATTCTGCAAATACAAAGTTCCAGCCTATGAATGCGAATTTCGGCATTATAGACGGACTTAACGAAAGAATAAGAAATAAAGCCGAACGCTATAATAAAATAGCAAATCGTGCTTTAGATATAATGAAAGATAAATTGAAAGGTGAGAATGATGATGAGTAAAAAGAAAATTATAGCATTGGCAATGTCAGCCGTTATGGCAGTCGGAATGATTGCAGGCTGCGGAAGTACAAAAGATTCAGGCACAGACACAACACAAACAGAAAGCACAGAAAAAGTAACTCCTACATTTATGTACTTTGTGGCAAATTCGGACGATAACTTTGACGCAACAAACACAATGTACACTGAACTTGAAAACGAATATAAGGACAAAATCAACTTTCAACTTGTAAATGTTGACGAAAATCCTGAGGCACTTGAAAACTTCTCATTGGTAAAAGACCAAACTCCGGCACTTATTATGCTTGATACATCAAATAATATCTCGGCTATTGAATTTAAGTGCAGTGACAAGGATAAACTAAAAACAGACATAGACAATGCACTTGGAAAATAATCGGAAAAAAGAGCGATACAACTGTATCGCTCTTTTTTGTATAATAATCTCTGTTTTTTCAAAAGATAGATGAAAAAAGGAGATTGTATAAATGCAGAATATAAGAACAGACTTGGCGGTGGAGGCACACGAACTCAGCAGACGTGAGGCGAAAAATGCAACGGAAATAGACGGTGTTATATCCGATGTGCGTACAGAGGACGGAATAACCGTTACGAATATAGAAATAACAAACGAAAACGGAAGTAAGGCACTCGGCAAGTCGATAGGCAATTATATAACGATTGAGTCGCCGAATTTGAAATACAGTATTGATATATACGAAAGGGTATGCACTCTTATTTCGGAGGAAATTCGTAAAATGGCCGATATAAAAAGTGACAGTCTTACACTTGTCGTAGGACTCGGAAACCGTGACATAACGCCTGACGCACTCGGTACGGAAGTGGTGTCAAGGCTGTTGGTGACACATCATATAAAACAGAATATGAAAGATTTTTTTGATGATAATATAAGCGGTGTATGTGCGTTGATACCCGGAGTTCTCGGAACAACAGGCATTGAAACTGCGGAGATTATCAAGGCGGTAAGCGAAAAGGTGAAACCGAATCTTATTATCGCCGTTGACGCAATGGCGGCGGCGGATATAAGACGTGTTTCGACCACTGTACAAATATCGGATACAGGTATTCAACCGGGTGCTGGCGTGGGAAATAACAGAGAATGTCTTAATGAAGAAACGATTGGTGCAAAGGTGATTGCGATAGGTGTACCGACCGTTATAGACGCCGCAACAATATCAAAGGTTGAAATACCAAAAGAGCTTGCACCGCTTATGGTTACGACAAAGGACATTGACCTCGTAATCGAAAGAACGGCTAAAACCGTTGCAAACGGAATTAATCTTGCACTGCACCGAGATATGACATTAAGAGATATAGAAAGCTATGTTTAAGTTCGTTGACAGTTCTAAAAATCACATCATAGATGTAATTTTTGAGTATTTTCGATGATTGACATATGGTTTATTTTGGGGTAAAATATATTAAAAACAGTAAAGGAGAAACGGAATGGAAAGTATTAATATAAATTCAAATATAAATCTGTATTATATACCTATGACGAAGTTGAAAACAACTACGATTGACGTATATATTCACAGAGATTTAAACGAAGAAGAATCGTCGCTTAACGCACTTTTGCCTTATGTGCTTAAAAGAGGCTGCAGACTTTGCAGTGACAGTGAGGCAATTTCAAAGTATCTTGAAAATCTGTACGGTGCCGGAATAGGTGTCGGAGTTCTAAAACGCGGTGACGACCATATTTTGCACGTTGCATTTGAAACAATTTCCGATAAATATGCACCGAACGGTGAAAAACTTTGTGACAGTGTTATTGAACTTATGCTTTCAATAATGTTTGAATCAACTTCATTCAGCGATGAAATTGTCGAACAGGAAAAGAAAAACGCAAAAGACAGAATAATGGCAATGATGAACGATAAGCGTCAGTATGCTGTAGAACGCTGTATCGAAACAATGTTTGAGGGTGAAAATTATGCAATTTCAAAACTCGGTACACAAGAGGGTATTGATAAAATAACTGCCGACAATTTGAAAAAGCATTATGAGAATATTATCACATCATCTGTTATTGATGTTTATATATGCGGTGATGCGGACGCAAATGCACTTGCCGAAAAGATAAGGAAGTACACAGGCAAAATTGCGTTTAAGAATGCGGATATTCCTAAGACGGAAATATATGTTCCGAAGAACGAAGTTAAAAACGTTACTGATAAAATGGACGTTGTACAAGGCAAACTTTGTATGGGATTTTCAACAGGCATAAAGCCTACAGACAGCGATTATCCCGCATTGATGGTTGCAAACAGTATATTCGGCGGCGGCGCTCACTCAAAGTTGTTTAACAATGTGCGTGAAAAGCTTAGCTTGTGCTATTATGCCTCCGGCAGTCTTGACAAAAACAAGGGTGCTTTGTTTGTAAACGCAGGTATTGAATTTAAGAATTTCCAAAAGGCATATGATGAAATACTTGTGCAGCTTGAAAATGTTAAAAACGGCGAAATATCACAGCTTGAATACGAGTCAAGCATTAATGCGATTATAAATTCGCTTGAATCATATAAGGACGACCAAGATATGTTGCAGTCGTTCTATTTGGGACAGAAAATAGTCGGCACTGATTATGATATAGACACGCTTAAAGAAAAGATAAGCAAGATAACGATTGAGGACGCTGCAAGAGTGTTTAAAAACGTTAAACTTGAAACAGTGTATTTCTTAACGGGAAAGGAGGATGCGTAATGGAATTGCAGTACAGAAAAAATGACAAAACAGGTGAGGAACTGTATTACACAACACATTCTTCAGGACTCGGAATATATATAATTCCTAAAAAAGATTACAGTAAAACGTATGCAATATTCGGTACAAGATACGGCTCTGTCGATTCAAAGTTTGTTGTACCGGGTGAGAGGGAGCTTACTGAAGTGCCTGACGGTATAGCACATTATCTTGAACATAAAATGTTCGACCAGCCTGACGGCAGTAATGTATTTGATAAATTTTCAAGGTACGGCGGCAATGCAAATGCGTTTACATCATTTAATATAACGGCATATCTGTTTGCGGCAACGTCTAATATCGAAGAAAATATCGAAACGCTTATGGACTATGTTCAAAGTCCGTATTTTACGGAGGAAAGCGTACAAAAAGAACAGGGTATTATCGGACAGGAAATAAGAATGTATGACGACAGCGGAAGCTGGAAGTTGTTCTTTAATTTCTTGAACTGCCTGTACAAGGAACACCCTGTCAAAAAAGAAATTGCAGGTACGGTTGAAAGTATAAGCCATATAACGCCTGAATATTTGTATAAGTGCTACGATACATTTTATAACTTGTCAAATATGTCGATAGTTGTTGTCGGAAATGTTGACCCTGTTAAGATTTCTAAAGTTATTGAAAACGGTGTAAAGAAGAATGAGCCGTTTGAAGAAAAGATTAAAAAAGTATATCCGACAGAACCTGATGAAGTGGCAAAACAGTACGCAGAACAAAGTTTGAGCGTTGCAATGCCGTTGTTTATGACAGGTTTTAAAGATACAAATAACGGTTTCGGCGGTGACGCACTTTTAAAGAAAAGTATAGAAACGAATATTATTTTAAAAATGCTTTTCGGAAGAAGTTCAAAGTTTTATAAGAGCCTTTACGAAAAAGGACTTATAAACAACAGATTTTCGCTTGAATACACAATGCAGCCAGATTATGCGTATTCATCAATAGACGGTGAAAGCAGTGACCCTAAGGCAGTGTATGAGGCGGTTATAAACGAAGTTGAAGAAACAAGAAAGAACGGTCTTTCAAAAGAAGATTTTGAGAGAATTAAAAAGGTTGTTTGGGGCGAATATATCCGTTCACAGAATGATGTAGAAGATTATGCAGTGACATTTTTACAGATGTTGTTTATGGATATTGATTATTTCAATTTCTACGATGTGTATAAGACAATAACTTTTGAAGATGTTCAAAAACGTTTTGAAGAACATTTCGTCAAAGAACATTCGGCATTGTCGGTAATCAATCCTGTATAAAAAATATCGGTGACAAACAAAAATACACCTATGTTAAGAGGTGTATTTTTTTGTGCATAAAATTAAGTATTTTTACGAAAACTAACAAACAAGGAGATGATAATATGAATAACAGACTCGGACGGCAGACTGTTACGTTTGACAATCCGCCGATAATAATAGAAACCGCCTCGACAGTGGGTCAAAAAGAGGGAAAAGGACCGCTTAAAAGTACATTTGACGTAATACTTGACGATGATACTTTAGGTGAAAAGTCGTGGGAAAAATCGGAGAGTATGCTCCAAAAAAAGACCGCACTTTTAGCACTTGAAAAAGCAAAATTACAACAAAGCGATATAGATTACATTCTTGCCGGTGATTTGCTGAATCAGTGCGTGGGTGCACATTACAGCGTCAGAGATTTTGATATACCGTTTTTGGGATTGTACGGTGCGTGTTCAACTATGACTGAGAGTATGTCAATCGGAAGTATGATTGTCAGTGCCGGATTTGCGGATTATGCAATGTGCCTTACTTCAAGCCATTTTTGTTCATCGGAAATTCAGTTCAGAAATCCGCTTGAATACGGCGGTCAGCGTACACCGTCGGCACAATGGACCGTTACGGGTGCAGGGTGTGCGATATTGTCATCAAAGGGAACAGGTCCGAAAATAACGCACGTCACAACGGGAAAAGTAATAGACAAAGGCGTAACGGATATAAGCAATATGGGTGCGGCTATGGCACCGGCGGCGATTGATACGCTTATCGCACATTTTAACGACACACACAGAACTCCCGATTACTACGATATGATACTTACGGGTGATTTGGGTGTTGTCGGCTCGGATATTCTTGTGGAGCTAATGCTGAAAGAAGGCTTTGACATACGAACAAAGCATAAGGACTGCGGTAAAATGATTTTCGATATTGAGGGACAGGACGTTCACGCAGGTGGCAGCGGTTGCGGTTGCTGCGGCAGTGTTTTTTGCGGATATGTGTACAGAGAACTTAAAAGACATAATCTGAGTAAGGTGCTTGTTATGGCGACCGGTGCGTTGATGAATCCTATGATTATAGAACAGGGCGAGAGTATTCCGGCAATTGCTCACGCAGTTGCGATAGAAATTTAGGAGGGAGAATAATGGACTATTTAAAGGCATTTATAGTAGGCGGTCTTATATGTGCGGTTGGTCAGATTTTGATAGATAAAACCAAATTGACTCCGGCAAGAATTTTGGTTACGTTTGTTGTGGTCGGTGTATTTTTACAGCTTATAAAAATATATCAGCCGTTGGTTGATTTTGCAGGAGCCGGTGCAACTGTTCCGCTGACCGGTTTTGGATATAATCTTTGCAAAGGAGTGGAAAAAGCCGTTTCGGAAAAAGGCTTTTTGGGAATATTCACAGGTGGTTTAACTGCAGCGTCGGGCGGTATTGCGGCGGCACTTGTGTTCGGTTTCTTGGTGTCGATTATTTTTAGGTCTAAATCGAAAAAATAGTCTATTCAAATTCATATAATTATGGTATAATACCATATATACTTTATGAATGGAGATAAAATAATGTTTGAAATAAACGGACACACAAAACAGCTTGGAATAATCGGATATCCTGTTGAGCATACGTTTTCACCTAATATGCACAACTTCATATCCGAAACCGTACATAACAACTATGTTTACGGAGCATGGTGCGTAAAACCCGAAGATTTGAAGAGCGCAATTAATGGTATGAGAGCACTCGGAATAAGCGGAATTAACGTCACAGCACCGCATAAGGTAGAAGTTATGAAGTACATAGACGTTGTAACGGACGGTGCAAAAAAGCTTGGTTCGGTAAATACGGTAGTAAATAGGGACGGTAAATTGTACGGCTATAATACAGATGCGGACGGTTTTTGTATGGCACTGGACAAAGCCGGTATTGAAATCGAAAACAGCAGAATACTTATAATAGGTGCAGGCGGTGTGGTGCGTCCTACGCTTATAAGATTAATTGACAATAAGCCAAAAAGCATAACTGTTGTGAACAGAACTAAGAGCAAGGCTAAGACGCTTGCAGAGGATATTTTGAAGAGTACGGGATTTGAGGTTAATACTGAAATAGATAAGCTTGAATTTGATATAGTCATAAATACAACTTCGGCAGGTATGGAACCGCAGGAAAACGTAATGCCGATTGAAAATATTGAAGAAATCAACGATTTGTCATTTATCAACGAAAATACGGCGGCGGTCGATATGATATACAATCCCGACAAAACATTGTTTTTGCAAGAGGCAGAAAAACGCGGTGCAAAAATTCTAAACGGACTTGGTATGCTAATATATCAAGGAATTATTGCATATGAATTATTTACAGACACAAAACTTCCTGACGATATGGGTGAGAGAATCAAAAAGGAGGTTTTCGGAAGATGAATATAGTGCTTACAGGTTTTATGGCTACGGGTAAAACCGAAATAAGCAAGGCTATTTCTGAAATTTCAAAGTATAATCTTATTGATACGGACGATATGATTGTGGAACAAGAGGAAATTACAATTAACGAAATTTTCGATAAGTGCGGAGAAGAATATTTCAGAAAAACTGAATGTGAAGTTATAAAAAAAGCGGCGGAAATGAAGAATGTTGTTATTGCAACAGGCGGCGGCGTTGTACTAAATAAACAGAATATAGAAAATCTCAGAAAAACAGGTGTTATTTTTAATCTGTCGCCCGATTTTTCGGTTATACGGGAACGTCTTGAAGAAGCAAGAAAAACAAGACCGCTTTTAAAGCGGGACAGCATTGAAAACATCAAAAAAAGATTTGACGACAGAAAACCGTTTTATGATAACTGCGATTACAAAATCAAGGTTATACACGGCCGTACTCCGCGTTCGTATGCTATGGAAATATTAGAAATTATGGAGAGCAGTCAGGGGGCAGAAAAGCAATGAAAATAACGAGAGAGGCAGATTATGCACTTAGAATTATTGCTATGTTGGCTGATGAAAACAGACAGATAGAGGCAAAAGCGATTGCCGAAAAAAACGATATTCCGTATAGGTTTACTTTAAAAATTTTACGAAAAATCGTTCAAGCCGGAATAATTAAATCGTACAGAGGTGTAAACGGCGGATATGTTTTGAATAAAAAGCCATCGGAGATAACTCTTAAAGACGTGATTGAAACGATAGACGGCAAAATTGCGATAAATAAATGTATGGAAAATCCCGAGTCGTGCAAAAATAACGGCATATGTAAAGTTCAGCGTAAGCTGTACAAAGTACAAAAAGTTTTGGCAGATGAAATGTCTAAAATAACTTTTCAAGACGTTTTGGAAGGAAAATAATATGTGAGCAGATAAAGCATAGAAATGTTTTGTCTGCTCTGTTTTTGTGTATAACAATGCCGTTTATCACATATTAATGTATTATTCTTACTTGAAAGGTGAGGGGTAGAATGATATTTACAAGAAAACATATTGTGATAGCGGTATTATTTGCGGTTGTGGGTATTGCGATTGGTATAGGTATAAAACATTATGAAACGTTACAGACCTTTTCAAGTTCCGATATAAAGGTTGTGCTTGACGCCATTGGCGAGCCTGACGGCGGGGCGGTGGGTGTGAGCGGAGTGGTGGAAAAGGACATTAATCTTGCGATTGTTCAGAAATTGCAGGAAGTGCTTGAAAGCAAAGGCTTTGAAGTGATTTTAACACGCAGCGGCGACAGCGGTTTACAGGACGAAAATGCCGAGACTATTCGCAAAATGAAAGTATCGGATATGAACAAACGGTTAGATATTATGAAAAACAGTCACGCAGATATTTTTGTGAGCATACATATGAATTCGTTCGGTGACCAAAAAGTGAGCGGTCTGCACATATTTTACGACAAAAATCACCCCGAAATCGAGAGGCTTGCAAAAAGTATTCAAAATAAAATGAGCGAGGTGACGGGTGCGGAAATGCACGCGGTAAAGACCGCAGATGAACGATTATTTTTAATGAAAAATCCGCCTATGCCCGCAATACTTGTAGAATGTGGTTTTTTGTCAAATCCGGACGAGGAGAAAAAACTTGCAAGTGACGAATATCAGT
>ERZ859776.1023-NODE-1023-length-11202-cov-1.883736_pt1 | contig 11202 bp, 10 predicted proteins | sample MGYA00509987_ERZ859776 | MGnify/ENA primary metagenome ERZ859776 (study PRJEB30046, sample SAMN00715146) | human gut metagenome | study: EMG produced TPA metagenomics assembly of the A metagenome-wide association study of gut microbiota in type 2... | reverse complement strand
ACTACCGGAAAGAATTGTTCTATCAACACCTGTTCCGTCATCAAGTGTAAACTGTAAAAGCTTCTTTGACTTAGGTACTGCAACGCATTCCTTAACCTTTACTGCCCTAAAATCTGACTTACTGAATGTATCAAAATCAACTTCTTCCTCAAATAATGGTTCAACCTTCACATTTGAAAAATCGATTTTCTCATTTGGAGTAAAGAATCCATTATTGTCAGATGCAACTACCGGCTGAGCATCCTGCTCAGAGTCTGCTGACACAGTTTTTGCACTACTGCTCTTCTTATCAGCATCGAGTGACTTCATTGTCGGGAATAACAATACGTCTCTAATAGCCTGTGAATCAGTTAATAACATACAAAGTCTGTCAATTCCATAACCGATACCACCTGTAGGAGGCATACCTACTTCAAGTGCATACAAGAAGTCTTCATCTGTATGGTTAGCTTCTTCATCACCTGCGTCAGCTGCTGCATCCTGAAGTTTAAATCTTTCTCTCTGATCAATCGGATCATTAAGTTCTGAATATGCATTACACATTTCCCATGTGTTAATAAATAATTCAAAACGTTCTACCTTATTAGGATCTTCAGGTTTCTTCTTTGTAAGTGGAGAAATCGCAATTGGATGATCCATAACAAATGTAGGCTGAATAAGTTTCTCTTCGCAGAATTCTTCAAAGAAAAGATTAATGATTTCGCCTTTTCCATGTCTTTCTTCAAATTCTACATTATGTTCCTTTGCTAAAGCTTTAGCTTCTTCATCTGTTGCAACTGTGTCAAAATCAATTCCTGTATATTTCTTAATACAATCAACCATTGTAATTCTTTCAAACGGCTTACCAAAATCGATTTCAATTCCATTGTAAGTAAACTTTGTGCTACCTACAACCTTTTCTGCAAGGTATCTGAACATCTCTTCTGTAAGGTCCATCATACCATAATAATCTGTATATGCCTGATATAATTCCATAAGTGTAAATTCAGGATTATGTCTTGTATCTACACCTTCGTTACGAAATACTCTACCGATTTCGTATACTCTTTCTAAACCACCAACGATAAGTCTCTTAAGGTATAATTCAAGAGAAATACGCAGTTTGAAGTCTTCTCCAAGTGCATTAGAATGTGTGATAAATGGTCTTGCAGCAGCACCGCCGGCATTAGACACAAGTGTAGGTGTCTCAACTTCCATAAAGTTTCTGCCGTCAAGGAAATTTCTGATTTCCTTGATAATCTTTGAACGCTTAACAAATGTATCCTTAACTTCAGGATTCATAATCAAATCAACATATCTCTGACGGTATCTCATATCAGTGTCAGTAATACCGTGGAACTTCTCAGGAAGTACCTGAAGGCTCTTTGAAAGAAGCGTAAGTTCTTCAACATGAACAGAAATCTCGCCTGTCTTAGTTCTGAAAATAAATCCCTTAACACCGAAAATATCACCAATATCAGACTTCTTGAAGTCTGCATATGCTTCTTCGCCGATTGCATCCTTTGAAATATAAGCCTGCATTTTACCCTTGAGGTCTGCAATGTTACAGAAAGATGCCTTACCCATTACTCTCTTGAACATCATACGTCCGGCGAAGCTTACTTCTATAGGAGAAGCATCCATAATAGCTCTTCTCTCATTATAATCAGCATTAACTGCTTCTCTTGCCTGCTGCTCGTCTAATCCTTCAGTATTTACCGCTGGTCTGTCACCAAGAAGTTCCTTCTCATGAGCTTCGTAGATAGCTCTGATTTCATCTGTATGGTGTGTTACATCATACTTTGTAATCTGAAATGGATCCTTGCCGGCATCCTGAAGAGCCTTTAATTTATCCATACGAATCTTAATCTGTTCATTAACATCCGCTGCCTGTGTATTCTTATTATCTGCCAACTTTGTGTCTCTCCTTAAAATAAATTCGATTAATTAGTCATTGTCTACCGAAATAATCTTATATTCAATCTCACCTACAGGTGCTTCAATCTTAACTGTATCTCCCACTTTCTTGCCAATTAAAGCTGCTCCAAGTGGTGACTCGTTAGAAATCTTATTATTTAAGCTGTCTGCTTCTGAAGAACCTACGATTGTATACTCAATATCCTCATCATATTCTACATCATGAAGCTTTACAACACTTTCCATCTTAATCTTGTCTTTGCTCTTATCGTTATCCTGAATAATCTCTGCATTCTTTAAAATGTTTTCAAGTTCAACAATCTGTGCCTCGATATCACGCTGCTCGTCCTTTGCTGCATCATACTCGGCATTCTCTGATAAGTCGCCCTGCTCTCTTGCTTCCTTGAGCTTCTGTGCAACTTCCTTTCTTCTGACTACCTTGAGATTCTCAAGTAATGCTACTCTTTCCTCATAACCTTTTTTTGTAAGAAACTGCTTCTCTGCCATAATTCCTTCACCTTTCCCATTTATATACTAAAATTTTATTTGTTTATTAAAACCAGTCACAATATTATACACTACACTTTTTCTTCTGTCAATAATGTAAAACCAGACGTTCACACAGGCTTTCAAGCTCATTAAAGTGTTCCACCTGATTCACTTCATTTCTTAATACTGCCGCATGCTTCATTCCTGCCGTATACCATGCAAAATGCTTTCTCATCTCACGTATTCCTGTATATTCGCCCTTTGCCTCTATAAGCATTGAAGCATGTCTTAAAATCATATCGTGAATTTCGTTAATTTCCGGTGGCTTTATTGTTGTCCCATTATTAAGATATTCATTTATCTGATTAAATATCCACGGATTTCCTCTTGCTCCGCGGCCAATCATAACTGCATCACAGCCGGTCTCTTTAAACATGCGTATCGCATCTTCACCTGTAAGTATGTCACCATTGCCTATTACGGGAATTGATACAGTATCTTTTACTTTTTTGATTATATTCCAGTCAGCATGCCCAGAATAATACTGCAATATTCCTCCCCTCTCCTTCTGCCAAGAACACCACCCGCCGCACCGCCTGATTCTTCAATAACATGTGCAATCTCTGGTGCATTAAGGCTCTTATCATTAAATCCCGCACGAATCTTTACTGTAACAGGCTTTTTTACTGCCTTTGCCATAGCCTCAACAATCTGGCCGACAAGCACAGGATTTTTCATAAGTGCCGAACCTTCTCCGTTATTTACAACCTTTGGAACCGGACATCCCATATTGACATCTATTACATCAAATGGTCTTTCTTCAAGTCTTTTTGCCATATCTGCCATAATCTGCGGGTCTGAACCAAAAAGCTGTACTGCTATCGGATTTTCCGCTTCAGTCACACGAAGAAGTGCGTCTGTATTTTTATTATTGTACAAAATAGCTTTTGCACTAACCATTTCTGTATACAAAAGCCCACAGCCCATCTCGCGGCATAAAAGCCTGAACGGCAAATCTGTAACACCCGCCATAGGTGCAAGAAATACTTTATTTTCTATATTGACATTTCCTATTTTCATTGTCCGTCCTCGCCGAGGAAAAATACTCTGTAAAACATTTCGAGTGATTCAAGCAGCTCTCTTTTTTCGTACTGCATCTTCTTTATAAGCATTCCGCATGCAATATCATCATATAGCAAATCATTTTCATCTGCATCTGTTCTGAATAAAAGATTACCTTCCTCGTCAAATACAAGTTCAAGTATTCCTCCCACTTCTTCTGTAAAAAGAACACACATTATTTTAAGTTCATTTTTTATATCTTCAGGAAGTCTCGAAAATTCTTCATTCAGATAAAATTTCTTTTCATATGCACTTGAAGCACATAATACAACTTCTTCATCAAACATATCCATATAATCCTCTCACCGATACTTCACCGGCTATTATTTTCTTTTCCTCACCTGTATCATCCACCTTTACAATAAGCCTGCCTTCATTGTCTATTCCATACGCCTCGGCAGTATATGCATCTCCTCTCTCCTCGATACGCACAGTCTTTCCTGCATTAATAAGCATTTTATTATAATCATCAACGAGCAGGCTCAAATCCTGTGTCTTTATAAATCTATTAAAATATTCCGTAAAATCATGTGCAAACTGTGCAACAACATGGCTTCTTTTTATTCTTACACCTGTCTGTACAAATATTGACGATGCCATATCTTTTATCTCGTCGGCAAATTCAGTCGTATTGACATTTATGCCTATGCCTGTAACAACATAATTGACATGCTCGGGTTCGGCACTCATCTCCGTTAAAATACCGCATATTTTCTTTTTATCAAGAACTATATCATTAGGCCATTTTATTTTGCATTGCTCTATCTTGTTATCCGCAAACGAAATGTCCTTCTCATCAGACAAAATTGCTTTGGCATCATATTTTGTAACCTTTGTTATTGCAGACGAAACAGCCATAGCTGCAACTATCGTAAGCATTGATGCCTCATCCGGTCTTATATCCGGGCGTATAAGAAGTGTCATCCAGATTCCGCTTCCCGGTGGAGAAACCCAGTTTCTTCCTCTTCTTCCACGTCCACCTGTCTGACATTCAGTTATAAAGAGAGTTCCCGATTCTTCGCCTTCTTCCGCAGCCTTTTTTGCACGGTTGTTAGTTGAATCTGTCTCATCAAAAAACACTATTTTTTTTATAATATCATTTTTATCCAGCTGGCTTTCTATTTCTGATTTCGTCAAAATATCAGGATAGTTTACAATACGGTATCCTTTATTGGACACCGCATCAAATTCATAACCTTCTTCTTTCAGCTGATTAATAACTTTCCATACAGCAGTTCTTGATACTCCGAGGCTTTCACATATTGCCTGTCCCGAAACAAAACCGTCTGCATTTCTTAATATTTTTAAAATTTTTGTTTTCATGTGAAGCCACCTTACTATTTCAATACTGCTGCAAAACACATTGCTGACAAAACCAATAATACTACCGCTGTAATTGCCAGAATAACACCTGCCACTTTATTTTTTTCCATAAAACGTTTGGCAGATGTCAATGCATTAACAAGACAGCCTGCAAGAAATATCAATGGAAATATTATTCCGCTGCTGCTTCTGAAAAATAATATCAGGATAAACATTACGCCAACACACACTGTCAGAGCTATATTGGCATAATCTATAATCATTTTTGATTTTCTGTATGCACCACTGGTTGTATAATACATATCAATTCTGCCTCCGCATTATTTTTTATAGTATATTTTATTTGTATGCACCAAGCGTAGCTGCCATAACAGCTTTGATTGTATGCATTCTGTTCTCTGCTTCGTCAAATACCACAGACTGTGATGATTCAAATACTTCATCTGTAACTTCCATCTCATCAAGTCCGAATTTATCATGAATCTGAGCACCGATTGTTGTCTTTAAATCATGAAATGCAGGAAGACAATGCATGAAAATGGCATTTTTTGATGCATTTTCCATAACTGCACGATTAACCTGATATGGTAAAAGTGCTTTGATTCTTTCTTCCCATACTTCGTCAGGTTCACCCATTGAAACCCATACATCTGTATATATTACATCTGCATCTTTAGTTGCTTCCTTCACATCTTCACATAATGTAACTGAACCACCACTTGCCTTTGCCCATTCCTTACACTGTGCAACAAGCTCATCATTTGGAAAATATTCTTTTGTTGTGCATGCAGTGAAATGAAGACCAAGCTTTGCACATACTATCATAAGTGAATTACCCATGTTGTAACGTGCATCACCCATGTATACAAACTTAACACCTTTTAAATGTCCAAGTTTCTCACGAATTGTAAGCATATCTGCAAGCATCTGTGTAGGATGATATTCATTAGTAAGACCATTCCAGACAGCTACTTTTGAATGTTTTGCAAGCTCCTCAACAATTTCCTGACCGAATCCACGATATTCTATTCCATCATACATTCCTGCAAGAACTCTTGCTGTATCGGCAATACTCTCTTTCTTGCCAATCTGGGAACCTTTAGGGTCAAGATATGTAGTGCCCATTCCAAGGTCATGTGCTGCCACTTCAAATGAACAACGTGTTCTTGTACTTGTCTTTTCAAATATAAGTGCAACATTCTTGCCGATTAACGGCTGCTCAACTACACCCTTCTTTTTCTTTTCTTTAAGTTCTCCTGCCAGATTAATAAGAAATTCAATCTCATCCGGTGTATAGTCTTTTAAAGTTAAAAAATCGCGTCCTGTCAAATCCATAGCTATCTTTATCTCCATTCCAAATATACATATTTGTGGTATAGTGTATCATAAATCATGTCTGTGTGCAATATAGAAAGAAAATCCGGAACAGCCTAGCAAATACTCAGTCTGTCCCGGATTAAATATATATAATAATTCAATTTTTATCTTACATCAGCCATATTTATTAAGATGCCGTTAATTATCTTAATAAAAAACATGACCTCCTATTATTGTAAAGCTTGAATATGCATCATAGTTTGCAATTGAAACTGATCTGAATGATGTATATGAGCCTATATTGTTCACACCTGACAATGCTTCCATTGCTGCTTCCAGACACTCCTGTGTTCTTGGACCTGCATCGAGTCTTGCCTGAAATGTTGAACTTGCATTGCCATATCCGTCAGATACACCTGAAAACTGGCTTCTTGCATAAATAACACCTGTGATTGTATTGTCATATCTTGAGTTTCTTACTCTGTTTAATACAACATTGGCTACAGCAAGTTTGCCTTCATATGGTTCCCAGCCTGATTCCCAGTCAATGACACATGCAAGAAGCCATACTTCTTCTGCACTTGCTTCCATTGTCGGATTATATGAAACACCTACATCTGTCATAGCTGCTTCAATTCTGGCAGTTCTTTCTTCTTCGGCTTTTCTTGCAGCTTCACGTTCAGCCTCTTCTGCCTGACGTCTCTGCTCCTCTTCCTCAGCCTTTATATTTTCTATCTCTTCGTTGGTATATCCGGTTCCTGCTGCATATTCTATGCTTACCTGGTCAGCATACACATATGCCTTTGACTCACCGTACTCTACCGCAATCATGCTTCCTTTTTTGCCGACTGCCTTGAATTGTGTTCCGTTGGCTGCAAAATCTGCTGCCTGTGACTTGTCAGCTGTTAAATACAATGCTGCACTGTCAGCCACAACTGTAGCACTCACATCTCCTAAGCTGCTTCCAAGTGCCTGTGCTTCCTCATTAAAACATAATTCACTTGTCTTAACAAATCCTGTAAGATTACCGGATACAATCTTTGTCCATTCTCCGACAATCTCTTCTGCAGATGCAATGCTGTTTTGTCCCATCTGACCTACAACCTCTGAATTCTCATCGGCCATTGCATACACCTGAGTATAAGGATCAGCTATGGCTATTGCCATACCTGCATACATCCCCATTTCTTTTTCCTCCACATAACCTGTCGCAACGATGTCTGACACATTAACAGTGTAAGACGCCTGTCTCAGTTCTGTATCGAATTGTACTGTACTTTCTGGTTGCTCATAGGTAGTTTTTGCGACTGCCACTTCCGGTACAACCGGCATAAGGAACATAACTACGGCTGCCCCCGTGCAAATTGCCGCTTTGCTACTTCTAAGTTTCATAAAGCTTTCCCTTTCCGGCATTTGTTATGCCTAAACAAAATGTTACGGAATTGTTACATTTTGTTACAGATGTATTGTAGCAAAGTTACGCTTCTTTGTCAAATCTGTTAAAAAATGGCATAAAACAAGGGCTTCCACGTGTTTTGGAAGCCCTTATCTTAAAAATTTATTATTTTTTTATATTTCTAAAATATTTACAAATTAATGTCATTAACTCCGTCTCTGACGCATAGCTTCATATGTAAGCACTGTACAGGCTATTGCAGCATTTAATGATTCAACCTTACCTTCCATATGGATTTTTATAAGATTATCTGCTGCCTTAGAAGCCGCATCAGTAAGTCCATTGCCTTCATTTCCAATAAGAAATGCACTTGGCTTTGTATAATCAGCCTCTGTATACTCACAACTTCCGTCAAGATGAGCCGCATAAACATTAATTCCGTTCTTTTTCATCAGTTCAATTGCACCTATAAAATCAGCAGCATAAACAAACGGAACTCTGTATATTGACCCCATAGTTGAACGTATCGTCTTTGGATTATATATATCAACGGCATTAGAACTTATCACAATACCAGTGACACCGGCTCCCTCAGCCATTCTTACTATAGTTCCGAGATTGCCGGGATCCTGAAGATTTTCTATTGCTATTATAAGAGGTTTTCTGTCAGAACCGGCTTTGATAATATCATCAACACTGTATTCTTTCATATTAATAACAGCCATAACGCCTTGCGGAGTCTGTGTATCAGACATATGTGCAAATACGTTATCTGCAACTGTCTCAACTTTGTCATCACTCATTCCAAGTTTCTTGACAAAATCCTCATTGTCAGTTGCAAATCTTTCTGACATATATACTTTTTCAATACGGTCAAATGGTGCTTCACACACCATCTTGACACCCTCGACAACAAACTGCCTGTTTTCTTTTCTTATTTTTGACTTCTTCTGAAGCTGGATTACACGTTTAACCTGTGAACTTCCTGTACTTGTTATCATATATTTTTCCTGTTTACTTTTTATATTAAAGTCTTAAAACCACTGCTGCACATATTATGCATTATTATTTGATAAATCTGCACAATTTTACTTTGAAAGCAGTGCACTTATATTAAATTCATACTCATTAATATCTTTCTTCATTGCAAGTGCTTCATCTATATCAAAATCAACGAATTTGCCATTCTTGTATGCAACAAGACGGTTGCTCTTGCCTTCAACAAGCAGATCAACTGCATATGAGCCCATTACAGATGCATACATTCTGTCCTTACATGTCGGAGAACCACCTCTTTGCATGTAACCAAGTATAGTAGCTCTTGTCTCAATGCCTGTTGCTGCCTCAATACGTCTTGCCATACCTGTTGAGTGACCTATACCTTCAGCATTAATAATAAGATGATGTTTCTTGCCTTTCTTACGTCCTTCAATAATATGATTAATAATAGCCTGCTCGTCATTATCATATCTTTCCGGAAGAAGAATATCTTCTGCACCATTAGCAATACCACACCAGAGTGCTATATAACCTGCATTTCTACCCATTACTTCAATAATACTGCATCTTTCATGTGATGTAGATGTATCACGAATCTTATCAATAGCTTCCATGGCAGTATTTACAGCTGTATCAAATCCTATTGTGTAATCAGTACATGCTATATCCAGGTCAATTGTTCCCGGAAGTCCAATTGTGTTGACACCATTCTCAGCAAGCTTCTGTGCACCTCGAAATGAGCCATCACCGCCAATTACAACTATGCCATCAATGCCGTGCTTTTTGCATACTTCTGCTGCCTTTTTCTGTCCATCTGCAGTCATAAATTCAAGACATCTTGCTGTGTAAAGAATAGTTCCGCCTCTCTGGATAATATCAGAAACGCTCTTCTTATCCATGTCTATAACTTCATCATTAATAAGACCATTATATCCTTTTTGTATGCCTTTAACTTTAAGCCCTTTGTTCAGTGCAGTTCTGACAACAGCTCTTATCGCTGCATTCATTCCCGGTGCATCTCCACCGCTTGTTAAAACACCAATTGTTTTTATTTCCTTTGCCATAACTACTCCTTCCTTTCTGCTCTTCCTATGAATATCTTAAAATAATATTACCGCAATCGCGTCCGTATTTCAACTATGTTGTTTCAACATTTTTAATACCGTACTGTGCCCTGAGTGATGCCAGAATATCAGGTGTAATCCTGATATTTCTGCTCTGTGGAAGTGCAATCCTCTTATTTTCTTTTGTGCAGTAAATTATAATCGAATCTTTTCCGTCTGAATATTTTAATTCTTCCGCTAAATCCGCCGCTTTTTTAAGATATTCTTCCTCGCTTGCAAATCTTATCCATAATTTTCGCGGAACATCTTCAAAAGGAACTACGCTTTCGCATATAAGCTTCGCATTTTCATCTGCATTAGCATTAACTCTGCCTGTTATGAATAATTTATCAGTTCCTTCTATTATATTCCTATATGTCGAAAATGTCCTCGGAAATACAATTACTTCAACAGTTCCCACCAAATCCTCTATCGTAAGATATGCCATAAGCTGCCCTGTTTTTGTAGGTTTCACCGATTTTGCCATAATCATTCCGCCGATTGTTGCCTTTGAATCCACTTTGACTTTCGGCTCACCTGTCTCATCATCAATCTCAAAATCTGTGGACATTGCTGAAATATGTTTTTTCCACATAGCAGCATATTCATCAAGCGGATGTCCGCTTACATAGACTCCCAGCACTTCTTTTTCAAATGCAAGAATATCTTCCTTTGTATACTCACTTACATCCGGCATTTTTATCTCAAATTGTGATTTTTCACTCTCATCAACAAGGTCAAAAAGCGACATCTGTCCCGAAATCGCATCTTTTCCCTGCTTTGCCTCATTATCAAGCATGCGTGCATACACGCTCATCATCTGGCGTCTGTTATTTCCAAACGTGTCAAACGCCCCCGATTTTATAAGATTTTCGAGCGTACGCTTGTTTAAGTCTGTATACAATCTGCTTATAAAATCCTGCATACTTGTAAAACGGCTTTTATTTCTTTCATCAATTATAGCTTTTATCGTCGGTCTTCCAAGCGATTTTACAGCTGAAAGACCGAATCTTATCGCATTGTCTTCAACCGAAAATTCCATATCCGAAGTATTTACGTCAGGAGGAAGCATCTGTATATTCATCTGACGGCATGCATAGATATAACCCGCCACCTTATCAGTATTATCGACAACCGACGTCATAAGAGCCGCCATAAATTCCACGGGGTAATATGTCTTTAAATATGCTGTCTGATACGCAACAACCGCATAACATGCCGCATGTGACTTATTAAATGCGTACTTTGCAAAGTCAATCATATCATCGTAAATCTTATTAGCCGTTTTTTCATCTATTCCATTACTTATACAACCCGGTACATTTTCCTCCGGATTGCCATATATGAAATTCTGCCTTTCTTTTTCCATGACAGACGTCTTTTTCTTAGACATTGCACGACGGACAAGGTCACTTCGTCCAAGCGAATATCCAGCGAGGTCACGCACTATCTGCATTACCTGCTCCTGATATACAATACAGCCGTATGTCGGCTTTAATATCGGTTCAAGCATAGGACAGTCATACGTAATATCTCCTGGATTATTCTTTCCTTTTA
>ERZ859776.1021-NODE-1021-length-11228-cov-2.190728_pt1 | contig 11228 bp, 10 predicted proteins | sample MGYA00509987_ERZ859776 | MGnify/ENA primary metagenome ERZ859776 (study PRJEB30046, sample SAMN00715146) | human gut metagenome | study: EMG produced TPA metagenomics assembly of the A metagenome-wide association study of gut microbiota in type 2... | reverse complement strand
ACGGAGTCCGGCCGCTTAGGGCGGCCGCCATAGGTTCTTCAATGATAGAAACACGCTTTGCGCCTGCGTTCTGTGTTGCCTCTTTTACCGCTCTGCGTTCAACGGCGGTAACGCCCGAAGGAATGCAGATGATAACTCTTACTCTTGAGCCTGCAAAAGCTCTGCCTTTAAGAGCTTTTCTGATAAACTCCTGAAGCATACTTGTTGTCATATCAAAATCAGCGATAACGCCGTCCTTAAGAGGTCTTACAGCTACTATAGAGCCGGGTGTACGGCCTATAACGTCCTTAGCCTCCTGACCGACATAACGCACTCTGTCCATCTTCACATCAACTGCAACAACGCTGGGCTCTCTTATTATAATGCCCTTTCCTCTCATATAAACAAGCGTGTTGGCTGTACCTAAGTCTATACCTATATCTTTTGAAAACATTCGTCAAACCTCCGGGTGTTTCGTATTTACAATTCGATATTTATTATACCACTTTTTGAAAAAGCATACAACAAAAATGCCGAATTAAATATTCATAAATAATCGTCCGATTTTATCGGATATTTATGCAATTTGCATTACATCCGACCTGTAGAGCCGAATCCGCCCGTGCCACGCTCTGTATCATCAAGTTCATCGCACAATCCGTACTCGCATAAATCCACAGGCATTATGACAAGCTGAGCGATACGCTCTCCGTTTTTAACGGTATACGGCTCATCGGAATGATTTATAACGGAAATTTTTACCTCTCCCCTGTAGTCACTGTCGATAACGCCGACGCAGTTTGCAAGCGAAACGCCGAATTTTGAGGAAAGTCCGCTCCTTGCGCACACAAAACCGCCCTATCCCCCCGACAAACAAAAACCCCGCCGTATCCTGTCGGTACAGCTATCGCAAGTCCCGTCGGTATCAGCTTCCTGTCGCCCGGCATCAGTACAACATTGTCATCTATGCAGGCGCATAAATCCGCACCTGCGCTTGTCGCAGTAGCACGCTCAGGTAACTTTGCCTTGCTGTTCAGCTTTTTCACGTTTATGAACATTATTGAACTCCTCTGTAGTATAATCCTCTTGTGAGCTTTCCGTCCGGCTTTATATCGTCAAGATACATTTCAAGCACTTCTCCCGTATCGGTTTCGTCTGTGAATTTAAGCAATACGAAATCGAACTTTGCAAGCTCAGATTGTCTGTCACTGAGATACAGCTTGTCGGGATTCAATATCTCGACAGTGTTCTCACTGCACATACACGGCATATTATTCCCCTGCCTGTCAGTTATATAATGCGGACAATCCGCTCTTTTGATTTTTCCGCAGGGCTTGCCGTTGTTTATCGGACATCTTCTTGTTATCATAAGAGAAAGTCTGCCGTAGCCGACTATTCCCGTCTTTATCTCACTGTCTGCACAAAGTGACACCGCATCGCTCATAAGCAGTTCAAACGAAAGTGCGGTATCGCTAAGTCCCATTTTTTCGTACTCTCTGAGCGAATAGCGGTTTGTGATATTGAGTCTTGACATACCGTGCGCCTTCATACCGAGCTTTCTTGCTATTCCTATATGCGAAAGCGTATGAACGGCAATATGCTCGTATCCCTGTTTTTTCAGCAATGACAGCTTTTTCAATACATCGCTTTCACAATCGGCAAGAAATACCGGAGGAACAACGATTATTCTGAATTTAGCAGGTGTAGCTTCGTCAAGCAGACCCATAGGAGCGTAAATATATGAATATTCATCCTCCTGAAGTACCTGCTCAAGCTGTATGGCTGTATTTACCTCACATCTGAATTCGGGGCGTATCTTCTTTCCGTCCTTGCTGTCAAGCGGAATATAAGGCGATATTCTGTAATGATGAGAATTTTTTTCGAGTATCTTTCCGCTTACGTTTTCAATTGCTTTTCTTCTAAGCTCGTTAAGCTGAGCCGCCGAAACGGATAACCCGTCATCAACATTTACGATGATATTTCCCGGAAAATATACAGTACCGCCAAGCTTACTGCACTGATTTTCAAGATATTCCGCAGTAACCGCTCTGTTTACCGCCTTTTCAGGAATATCGCCTACAGCGGACGAACTTACGCCGCAAGCCGACAGCTTATAGCAAACAGGCTGTCCGCTTTTTACGTTAACGGTAATATCGGCAGGAAAGCGTCTGAAAGGCTTATGATAATACTGTTTCATAGCGGAAAGCACCTTGGACGTTGCCGATGTAACATCGTCTTTAGTGCGGACACCCTGCATATTTTTGAAATCATCATCAAAATATCCGCTTGTAAATCCGCTTCTCGAAAAAACGTTTTTAAGCGATATAAGGTCGGGCGTACCGCCGTCAAGAGCCACCCTGCAGGCATTTACTGCACCTGCAACGTATTCCGGACGTTTCATTCTTCCCTCAATCTTGAACGAGGTGATACCTGCTTTCGCAAGTTCAGGCAATTTTTCCGTCAATGACAAATCCTTAAGCGACAGAATATTATGCCTGTCGCCGCTTGTAAAATCAAGTCGGCACGGCTGAGCGCACAATCCTCTGTTACCGCTTCGTCCGCCGAGTACACTGCTCATATAGCACTGACCGCTTATGCAGACGCACAGCGCACCGTGTACGAAAAGCTCTGTTTCAATGTCGCAGCTTTCCGTTATTGCCTTTATCTGTGCAAGCGATAATTCCCTGCCCAGAACAACACGGGTAAATCCGAGCTCTTTCGCCATTATAGCGCCCTCGGGCGAATTGACCGTCATCTGCGTCGAAGCGTGTAAGGGAAGCTCCGGCACAATTTGTCGGGCAAGCCTTGCAACGCCCATATCCTGCACTATGAATGCGTCAACGTCCGCTTTTGCACAGTTTTCTATCGCTTTTGCAAGCAATGGTATCTCCCTGTCAAATACAAGGGTATTCAGCGTAACATACACCTTAACACCGCTGTAATGACAAAAACGTACCGCATCGCACAACTGCTCTGCGGTAAAGTTATCTGCATTTTTTCTTGCGGAGAAGTATTCTTCTCCGAGGTATACTGCGTCTGCACCGGCATTTACTGCCGCTGTCAGACTTTCCATTGCTCCGCACGGAGCTAAAATTTCACTCATAATGTCATCTGACCGTCGTTTACAATCTCGTTCATCTGTGCGCTGAGCTCGGCATATTTCTTTCTCAGTGCCGATAACTCATCGTTCAGGTCCTTGACCTCTGCGTTACGCTGATTTGCGTATTCGTCAAAAGTCTTTTCGTATGTATCCACAGTGCCTTGCAGTTTATCAATCTGAGCCAGTAACAGCTCATCCTGACCGCTCTTTGAAACCAGATTTTCATGGTCTGTTCTCAGCTTTTCAAGCAATTCCTCTGTGTGTCTGTTCTTTTCTGTAAGTTCTGCCAGCCTTGATTTAAGCGCCTCGTTCTCAGCCGATGAAGAATCGGCATTTTCGCTTGAAGCTCTGAGCGTTTCGTTTTCCGCTTTCAACTCGTCAACTTGATTTTTCAGCTGTGCATTTTCGTTTTTCAATGCGTTATCCGCATTTTCCGCCTTTTCGGAAAGCGCTGTGTTTTCGGCTGTAAGTTCATCTATGCGTGTGCCCAGCTGTTCGATTTCATCAGCTCCGATTTCTGTGAGCGAATCCTTTTCCGCAGTAAGAGCGGTAACCTGCTCTTTCAGCCTTTCGTTCTCAGACCTTAATGCAAGCAAATCCGATTTCTGAGCCTCAACTCCCGCAAGCTGTTCTTTGAGTGCAGAAAGTTCACTTTGTGCCTCAGACGCAGTTATTTTAAGCGATGCAAGCTCGGTGTCGGAATCGGAAAGCTGTTTTTCAAGCTCCTCTGCTCTTTTTTCGCAGGCAAGAGATTTTGCCTGTATCTCCTGCGAAAGCTGCTGAGCCTTTATCACAACGTTTCTGTTATCGTAATTTTCATCGGCTATATCGAGCGCCGCAAGCATTACAATATCGGTAAGTGACATTGACGCCGCCATCGCACTCAGTTTATCTATCCTTTTCTGAAGATTCTCCGCAGTTTCGTACATTCTGTTCGGATCTTCGCTTTTCAAGTAAAAATCGTGTCCGCTTATAGATATTTTTACTTTTTCCATATACCCTCCGGGATTTATTTATAAAACTTATTTTTTGTTATTAATATTGCAACAATGACGGCAAGAATTACGGAAATCAGAACCGGGAACCAGGTATACGGAAGCGGCAGATCCAGAACATTCATACCGTAAAAGCTGAATACCATCGTGGGCACGGACATTACTATCGTAATAACCGTAAGCACCTTCATTACAATATTCAGATTGTTTGATATTACGCTTGCGAATGCGTCCATTGTACCCGAAAGTATGTTTGAATAGATATTGCTCATCTCGATTGCCTGCTTTACTTCGATCAGTACGTCTTCAAGAAGTTCCTGATCTTCCTCGTACAGCTTTATTACTCTGCCTCTCAATATCTTTTCAAGCACTGTTTCGGTAGATTTAAGCGATGTTGAGAAATATACAAGTGATTTCTCAAGTCCGAGAAGCTGTATAAGCTCCTTGTTCTTCATTGATTTGTGCAGCTGCTGTTCAACATAGTTCGACAGCTTATCTATCTGCTTAAGATAGAGGAGATACTTTCCTGCGATTCTTAGCAGCATATGGAATACAAATCTTGTTTTGAACTGGGTCTGTATGCCTTTTACTATGCCTTTTGTAAATTCGTCTATTATGATGTTTTCTTTAAGGCAGACCGTTACAACATGGCTGTCCGTTATAATGATACCCATAGGCATTGTGTAATAGCTTATCGTATCATCCTTATCCTGAACCTTTTCCGCAACGGGATAGTCAAGGACTATGAGCGTCTGACCGTCATCGCTTTCAATACGGGAGGTTTCTTCCTCATCGAGTGCAGAACGGATAAAATCACGGTCGATGTTCAGTTCCTCCTGAAGCGAGGAAATCTCAGTTTCTGTGGGTGCAACGGCAGATACCCAGCATCCCGGCTCCATTGTGTCAAGCTCAACAATTGTGTTTTCAACTGTCTTGTAATATTTAAGCATAACGTACCTCTTTTCTGCACAGGAAGCCGTTATGCGACGACTGCTGTGCTGTATTATTTTTCAGTTATTCGTTTCCCGCTGGGGTCCGCAGTCATCGTCTTTCACCTCTTTTGACAGTTTTATTGCATAACCGTATTTATTTTACCACACTTTTTACGGTTTGACAACAGTTTTCGTTTCGTTTTGAAAATTTTTTTCCTGCTCTTTTTTCTCCGCCTGAATACGACTGTAGATACATCCGCAGTAATTCTGCCGGTATAATCCGTACTGTGCAGAAAGCTCTATGGAACGCTTATATCCGTTGCGTTTTTTAAAATCAGAATAAAGATACGGTATTTTATATTCATCGCTGAGCCTGCCGCCAAGCTCGTTCAGCTTAACGGCATTCTTATGAGGGCTTACCGAAAGCGTGGTACAGAAATATTCATATTGAAGCTCTTTTGCAAGCCTTGCCGTTTCTCTCAAGCGTATCTCATAGCACAAAAAGCACCTTTCCCCGCCTTCAGCGATATTCTCCATACCCTTTGCCATATCAAAGAATATCTGTGGGGAATAATCGCCGTCAATCATCTTCACGGGATACCTGAACGGCTTTTCGGATATCAGACGTTTCAGCTCGTTTTTACGCTTTTCGTATTCTTCCTTTTCGGTGATATTCGGATTGTAGAAAAACACGGTGATATTGAAATGCTCCGCAAGATATTCGAGTACATAACTACTGCACGGTGCACAGCAAGCATGAAGCAGAAGCGTAGGCGCATGGTCGAGCGATGCGATTATCCTGTCCGTTTCAAGCTGATAATTAGTCATCGGTTTTTACCAGCTTTTCTTCGGCTATCTGTCGCAGTTCATCAAGCGAGCCTTCCCTGACGGTATTTTCATCTATGATAAAAAGATATCCGTCATGAGTTACAATATATGCGCTTGATTTATAGAAATCAACAGATGCTACAGCCGTCCAGTCCGCTATAGCTTTTGCCGCACCGCTGTTTTTAAGCACAATACTGCTTGCCGTTATCTCAATTGCGTCATATCCGTTCTTTGAATTGATATCAAAAATTTCCTTAGTGTACTTTTTAAGCGTTACCGAAAGAACAAGTCCTGTAGCAACTATAAGCAAAGTACAGATAACCGTAGCAAAGATAAACCACCACATCTGAGTGACTATAGCAAGAACTATTCCGACAGCTCCTATGAGCGCCATTGCGACAAGGTAGCATATTACATATACTTTTGACGCTTTGCTCTTGCCGAAAATATTGTACTTTACAAATTCACCGACATTTTCAGATGTATATTTAAGAACCGATTCTATCATTTCAAACTCCCTTCATTGTAAGAGAAATACGCTTTTTGGCAGGGTCAATATCAAGCACCTTTACCTTTACAATATCCCCGACCTTTACAACCTCAAGAGGATGCTTTATATATTTGTCGCATATCTGCGAGATATGCACAAGTCCGTCCTGATGAACTCCTATATCAACGAATACGCCGAAATCAATAACATTTCTAACCGTACCGTCAAGTATCATACCGGGCTTAAGGCTGTTAATATCCGCCACATCCGTTCTCAGCAGGGGCGGCGGCAGTTCATCTCTGGGATCTCTGCCGGGTTTAGCAAGCTCGTTTGCTATATCGCTCAGAGTCATCTCACCGATACCGGGCTCTTCCGACAGCTTCTTTACACCGATGACTCTGACCTGCTCTTTTATTGACGGAATGCCGCCCGAAACATCTGCGAGCTTGAATCCGCACTTATCAAGCAGTGCTTCTGCCGCCTTATAGCTTTCGGGGTGTACTGAAGTGTTGTCAAGCGGATATTTACCGCCGTGTATACGCATAAAGCCTGCGCACTGTTCGTAAGCCTTCTTGCCGAGTTTCGACACCTTCAAAAGCTCCTTACGGTTAGTGAACACACCGTTTTCCTCTCTGTATGTAACTATGTTCTTTGCAACGGCAGAATTGATGCCTGCAACATATCCGAGAAGTGAAACCGAGGCGGTATTAAGATCCACGCCGACGCTGTTTACACTGTCCTCTACTACTCCGCCCAGAGCGTCCGACAGTTTTGCGGGGGGCATATCGTGCTGATACTGACCTACACCGATTGCTTTCGGGTCTATCTTAACAAGCTCTGCAAGCGGATCCTGAAGCCGTCTTGCGATAGATACGGCACTACGCAGTGAAACATCATATTCGGGGAATTCCTCAGCCGCCAGCTTGCTTGCCGAGTATACGCTTGCACCTGCCTCGGATACGACCATATAGCTTACCTTTCTGTCAATCTTCTTTAACAGATCTGCCATAAACACTTCGCTCTCGTGGCTTGCCGTACCGTTTCCTATAGCGATAATATCGACCTTGTGCTTTTCGATAAGGTTTTTGATTATTCTTTCCGCTCCTGCAATATCGCTCTTCGGGGGTGTCGGATACACTACCGATGTGTCAAGAACCTTGCCTGTAGCGTCAACAACGGCTACCTTACAGCCTGTTCTGTAGCCGGGATCGAAGCCGAGAGCAACGCTGTTCTTCACAGGCGGCTGCATAAGGAGCTGTCTTAGGTTGTCCGAAAATGTGTGTATACTGCTGTCACACGCTTTCTCGGTAAGCTCGTTTCTGAGACGTCTTTCAAGCGAAGGGTGGATAAGACGCTTGAAGCTGTCGTCACAAGCTGAGCGCACCAGCCGTCCGCAATCGTTTTCCGCTTTCACATACGCTCTGTAGATATGCTTCATAACATACTGTTCTTCCGGCTCAATGCTGACCTTGAGCGCATCCTCACGTTCTCCTCTGTCAAGTGCGAGAAGTCTGTGCGGAGGTATCTTACACGCAAGCTCGCTGTAATCATAATAATTCTTATAAACGGTTTCAGCTTTTTCATCGGTGGCTTTTGATACTATCAGTGCATGACCCGTATACTCCGCATACAGCTTTTTGCGTAGATCCGCATCATCCGAAACCGTTTCGGAAATAATGTCCAATGCTCCGTTTATTGCATCGTCAACGGTTTCAACGCCCTTTTCTTCGCTTATATATATATCAGCTTCGGCAGTGGGAGAAGCGAGCGTCTGAGCGAGTATGAAATCGGCAAGAGGCTGAAGTCCTTTTTCTTTTGCTATGCCTGCTCTTGTCTTACGCTTTGGCTTGAAGGGTCTGTAGATGTCCTCGACTTCAGCAAGCGTCTTTGCGTTTAAAAGATCCTGCGTAATCTTGTCGGTAAGATTTCCTCCGCTTTCGATAAGCGACTTTACTTCTTCTTTCCTGCTTTCAAGATTACGAAGGTATGTCAGTCTTTCGCTGAGTTCTCGCAAAAGCTGATCGTCAAGTCCTCCCGTCATCTCTTTTCTGTAGCGAGAAATAAACGGGATCGTATTGCCGTCATCTATCAGCTTTACCGTGTTTTCTACCTGCGTATTTCTTATGTTGAATTCTTCCGCCAGCTGCTTTAAAATATCCATTGTTTATCTCCGTTTTCTCAGAATAATTTTCCTACGATTTCAAATACGGGCCCGTGCTGCCACAGGAACGTGCTTAGCTGTATTTCAAATCCCTCGCCCTGATTGCAGGCAAAGTCGATAGGCTTCATCTTGGGCAGACCGTATCCCGAAAGAAGATTCATAATAACGCCTGAATGCGTGATAACGGCGGCTGATGTAACCTCGTTTGCCATCATATCCTTGAATATTTCTTCAAGACCTTCAAGGCATCTTAATGTAAAATGTCCGTAGCTTTCACCATTCGGAGGTGCGGCATCATATCCACCCTTCAGCCATTCGAGATACTTTTCATCGCTCTGAAGCTCGGCTTGCGTTTTTCCTTCGTATTCCCCGAAGTCAAGCTCTGCGATACCATCGATACGCTTAAGCAGACGTTCGGGATAAATAATGTCGGCAGTCTGCAAGCAACGCTTGAGAGGACTGGAATAAACCTTCTGTACCTTAGGGTAAACGTCAAGAGCCGCAAGCGACGATATAGCATCTTCCCCCTCTTCGCAAAGCGGCAGATCCGTTGTTCCTATATATTTTCCTTCAAGATTTCCGCTTGTGATTCCGTGACGGATAAGATAAAGTCTGTAATTCTTCATTTTTTACTTCCTTTCGGTTGATTTTTACTGATAATTATGCCGATTACGGCGATTTTTGTTTTATTATAGAGTTATTACATAAAAAAGCACTTGATTTTTTGTATAAAATCACGCTTTACAATAGGGAATAACTCCGTTATAATATACTGTGTGAATATTGTCAGAATCAGAGAGGTTATATCGTATAATGAATACCGATTTTCCAAGAATACTTTCCCTGCTCCGCAAAGAACGTGGACTTACACAAAAACAGGTTGCCGCCGATCTTGGCATCGCTCAGGCACTCCTGTCACATTATGAAAAAGGCAAACGTGAATGTGGTCTTGAGTTCCTTGTAAAAGCGGCTGACTACTATAACGTTTCTACTGACTATCTGCTCGGTCGTTCGCCCGTTTCCAACGGCGGTATAATTACCGAAAGCGATATTCCCGACGGAAACTCGTCCGGTGATTCAAAATCGGGCGATATTATGCTTGCGCTTAACAAAAAGCTGATAACTAACAGCATTGAAGTGATTTTCTCGATTTTACAGAAAATCAAATCATCAAAGCTCAGCAAGAGCGTTTCATCAATGCTTACTCTTTCCGTCTACAAAGCGTTCAGGATAACATATAATGCAAACAGAAAGAACGACGATAATCTTTTCGGCGTATCGCCCACTTCCGCACTTCATCTTATAGATTCCGCAATCTGCCTTGAAGTCGGTGCTGCCGCAGATGCCGCAAACGATGCAGACAATGCACCGTCAATAACGACAAATTCGATAGAAGCCGAATACGACAAACAAGGAACAGCGCTTTTAAGCCTTATCAAGAACGCAGAAAAGCGTTTAGACCGTATAAATACAGATTAACACCACTGCAGAAAGGGACTTTATATGAAAAAAATCGTTTCCGTAATCATAGCGTTATCTGTGACAGTAACAGCCTTAGCTGTTATAATCGACAAGCTGTACAAAAAAGCCCTGTCGGGAATGTCCGCAGCTACGGACAATTTCAGGTCCTGAGGTCTTTAAAGAATTCCGTAAGCAGCTTTGCACATTCATCCTGCAAAACTCTGCTTCTCACCATCGGACGATGGTTGAACGGATAATCGAACATTTCCATGAGCGAGGCGCAAGCCCCGCCCTTTTCATCAAAAGCACCGTAAACCAGCCTTTTTATACGGGAATTGATTATAGCGCCCGCACACATAGGACAAGGTTCAAGAGTAACATATAATGTACATTCCGTAAGCCGCCACGAGTTCATAGCTTTGGCGGCTTGTTCTATTGCGATTATTTCCGCATGAGCTGTCGGCATCTGCTCGGCTTCACGCATATTATACCCTTCACCGATTATTCTCCCGTCCTTGTCAACTACGATAGCGCCTACAGGACACTCACCTTTTTCCGCCGCCTTTTTTGCGAGTTCGATACAGAGAGTCATATATTCTTCATCAGCAGTCACAGTAACACCTCCGGAAGATAATCATACGTTTTTAATTATACTACAAAAAGAGTTTAAAATCAATATTAAAAGTAATTCTCTTTGAAAGTCCGGGTTCCCTGCTTGCGAGCATAAATTTCAATATGTGACAAATTTCTGAATAATTGACACACGGCAAGGAATAATATGTTTGCAGGATCAAAAACCGTTTCTTCAGAAAGGAATGACTATATAATGAAAGCTACGGGAATAGTAAGACGTATTGACGACCTCGGAAGAGTCGTCATACCTAAAGAGATAAGGCGAACAATGAGAATAAGAGAAGGCACACCGCTTGAAATATATACAAGTGTAGACGGAGAAGTAATTTTCCGTAAATACTCCCCTGTCGGAGAAATTTCAGGTACAGCGGATCAGTACGCAGATGTATTGTACAAAGTCGGAGGGATGCCTACAGTTATATGCGACCGTGACCACGTTATAGCCGCATCCGGCATTCAGAAAAAAGAAGTGCTTGAACGCAGGGTATCAAGCTCACTTGAAGACCTTATCGAGCAAAGGAAATCTCTTTACCGTACAGCAGACGGTGTAAAAATGAACCCCATTGAAGGTGTAGATCGCTTTGCTGTTGCCTGTGCGCCGATAATGGCAGACGGAGGGGTCAACGGAGGGGGCAGCATGCTGTGGGCC
>ERZ859776.1020-NODE-1020-length-11233-cov-2.213008_pt1 | contig 11233 bp, 10 predicted proteins | sample MGYA00509987_ERZ859776 | MGnify/ENA primary metagenome ERZ859776 (study PRJEB30046, sample SAMN00715146) | human gut metagenome | study: EMG produced TPA metagenomics assembly of the A metagenome-wide association study of gut microbiota in type 2... | reverse complement strand
GGTCAGGATGCGGTAAAGGACGCCTGGGTCAGACTTTCCGGGAAAACGGTGACCTCCTGGTACGGAGAGCCGGAATGCGAACGCTATGGTACGATCGGAATGATTCTGAAAGACGGAACGCAGGCGGATTACTTTGTCGTGCTGAATAAAGACTGCGTCTGGGGAGACAGTGAATTGATCGGCAGCGGAAGTATGACGATTTGCAAGGCTGATTTGGAGGAAGAACCGATTATTCTTTCCAGACAGGGAGATGTAGACGGCGACAGAGACTGGTCTGATGTCGGAGGAGTAGAGGATATTGGACAGGCGACCTGGGCAGAAAATCCGGACACAAAAATGATAGGAGATTAGTGACTTCAGATGCTGTTCAGCTTTAAGTATATATTTCAGATTGAGTTCACGCAGTGCTTCGTCAAACGTGTAAAGTGCAACAATATCTTCAAAATGTGTGTTATCCTTGTATTTCCCGGTCGTTTTATTCTTGAACAGGTGTTTATATCCACCAATGAGTTTGAAATATCCGATTTGATGAAGTGTGTCAATTGCTGAGTTTTCATCATCAATAATAAGATTTTTTTCATTTCTAAGTTTGTCAATCTGTTGTGTGTAAGTAAGAAAAGGCTTTGGCATTTTATAAATCCCCCAAAAAGTAAAAAGGGAGTTTCCGCAGAAACTCCCCCGGTCACAGGCCTCACAGGTTTCTGTAACTCGATCACTACACACATTATATCACTTTACAACGAAATTGTCAAGCGGTAAATATGCGCTATTATTATATTCCGTTTGCACTAAAATAATTACTGCTACTCAAACTACCTTCAACATCCGCCGTCAACGCAATTATAGTAAAACTCAAACTGTCAGGACGGCGAATTTGTAGCGGCTCACAGCCGCTTACTCAATGTTCTGTATCTGTTCCCTGATCTTCTCAATCTCGCTCTTCATATCCACAACAAGTCTTGTTATGCGTATATCTGCCGCCTTTGAGCCGATAGTGTTGGTTTCTCTGTTGATCTCCTGCACCAGAAAATCAAGCTTTCTGCCTATCTCCTTGTCGCTGTCGAGCATTGAGCGCAGCTGTGAAAGGTGGGAGTGCAGACGTACCGTTTCTTCGTCAACGGCTGTCTTTTCGGAGAATATAGCCGCCTCGGTGAGTATTCTCTGCTCGTCAATATCCGATGAGCCGAGTATCTCTTTGAGTTTGTCCTCTAATTTCTTACGGTATGCGGCGGTGCTTTCGGGCGAGTATATCTCAACCTTGCTTACCATATCCTCTATTACATCTGCCTTTTCGAGTACATCAGCCTTGAGTGCCGCACCCTCTGTTTCACGCATTGCAATGAACTTGTCGAGTGCCGAGCCGACTACCGATGAAATATCAGCCCAAAGCTGTTCCTCGTCTGTTTCTTCCTTTATCACCGTGAATACATCGGGTATTCTGAAAAGGTCGGAGGCGGAGAGGTCGTCCGATATGCCAAGGTCGGGAGCGATAGTGCGGATAGCTTCTATGTACTGTGATGCTACCTGCTCGTTTACCTTTACCGAGGTGTCCTTTACGTCTATGTTGTAAACGAGGAGCGACAGTTCGACCTTACCTCTTGTTATCTTTTCCTTGAGCATTGTTTTCAGCTTAGGCTCAAGATACTGGTAATTGCGTGGGAGCTTTGACGAAAATTCAAAGAACTTGTGATTGACACTTCTGATTTCGGCAATGATTTCTCTGCCGTTGATTACAGCTTGTTCTCTGCCGAAACCCGTCATACTTCTTATCATAGTGGGTATCCTTTCTGTTTTTTATATTTCTCTGTTGGGGAGCTACCGCCCCTCAACCCTGACTTATTTGTTTATTATATTTTCAGTTCGCCGCTTTCAAGCATTGATTGTGCGGCAAGTAATATTCCTGTTTTTCCGGACGGATAGGTGATACCGCCCTGTAGCCATACCGCAAACGGCTCTCTGAGCGGTGCGTCTGCTGAAAGCTCTATGCTTGCTCCCATTGTAAATGCGCCTGCCGCCATTATGACCTTGCTGTCATATCCGGGCATATCCCACGGCTCAGGTGTCGCCATAGAGTCAACCGGCGAGCCGTTCTGTATGCCCTTGCAGAATGCACAGAGAGCGTCGGGTGTGCCGAGTTTTATTGCGGCGATTATATCCGTCCTGTTTTGATTGTACTTCGGGAACGTTTCATAGCCGAGCAGTGAGAAGAATGCACACGCAAAAACCGATGTCTTTACAGCGCTTTCAACTATCTGCGGAGCTAAGAAGAAGCCGAGATACATACCCCTGTTTTCGTCCAGCGAACAGCCTACCTCTTTGCCCGTTCCGACAGTAGTCAGACGGTAGCTGCACAGCTCGACCAGATCCTTTCTGCCTGCTATGTAGCCGCCTGTGCGGGCAATCGCACCGCCGGGATTCTTGATAAGACTGCCGATAATAAGATCTGCGCCGACCTCGGTAGGTTCACGCTTTTCCACAAATTCACCGTAGCAGTTATCAACCATTATAATTGCGTCACTGTTTACGCTCTTGACAGCACCGATTATCTCGCCTATCTTGCTTATTGACAGCGAATCACGGAGCGAATAACCCCTCGAACGCTGGATATATGCCACCTTACAGCCCTTAGCAACAGCCGCCTTTATTCCCTCAAGGTCGGGTGTGCCGTCGGGGAGAAGATCCACCTGCGCATACTTTACGCCGAACTCCTTCAGTGAGCCGCCGTGTTCGCCGTTTATGACCTCCGTTAATGTGTCATACGGTGCGCCTGTTACACACAGCAGTGTGTCATTCGGACGAAGCACACCGAACAGGGCAGTGGAGAGTGCGTGCGTACCGTTTACAAAGCTGTGACGGACAAGTGCGTCCTCCGTGCGAAAAACCTCGGCATATACCATATCAAGCTTATCTCTGCCGTCATCGTTGTAGCCGTAGCCGATAGTGCCTTTAAGATGCATTTCGCTGACACGGTTGTTTATAAATGCGGAGAGTACCTTGTTTCCGTTGTACTCTGCGGTTTCGCTGATTTTCGCAAACTGTTCGCTTGCCATTTCTTCGGCCTTCTTTGCCGTTTCAAGCAGTCTGCCGTCAATATTGAAAAATTCCATTTTTATCCTCTTGCTATTTCATACGCTGTACCTGCAACCGTAAATCCGCAGTTTATATAAAACCGCTGTACGCTTTTCTTGCAGATAAGCGTTATTTTTCTGTTGTCAAGTAAATTAGCCGTACAGGAAAGCAGTGCTGTTCCTATGCCGTTTTTCTGCATATCCCGTCTTACTGCGATGTGCGACAGAAAACAGCTTTTATCATCATCGAAAAGCACTGTCGCCGTTGCAGCGGGTTCGCTCCCGTAATGCATTACGATAAGCCTTGATATACCGTGACGTACACGGTGGCAGGTGTCTGCATACCATTCGTCAAACTGATAGTCGGAAAGTGAAAATCCGCTTTTCAGTATCTCAAATACAGTGCGGTAGTCCTCGGTAAATTCCGCTTTCAGCCGATTGTTACACACGGCAGGCATTTGTCCCGATGTCATTATATAAAGCGTTTCGGATTCTTCCGACAGCTTAATATCCGACATTACGGCTTTTGCACCGAGCATTTCCGAAAACGTTATAATGCTTTGCGTATCGCCGTTTTCGTTGCAGTGAACATAAAGCTCGCCGCCGTAATAAAGGGCAAGCATATTATCGCCGGTATCGCCCTCATAGAACGAGCAGAAGTCGTACCCCGTTCCGTAAGCCCTGCAATACGCATTTATCCGCCCGACTATCACATTGTCTGACGGATAATCGGGCGGCAGTGCGCCGTATATTCTTCTTATCATTTTTCCGCAAGCGCAAGATACATTGCATACGCAAGCTCAGCGGTACTTTGCACATCGCTTTTCTTTATCATACACGACGGCGAGTGCAGATACCTGCACGGAACGGATAGTGCGACCGTTCTGATACCGCCGACAGATGAATGGATTGCTCCGCTGTCGTTACCGCCTGCTACAAGCGTCTTTGTCTGGCAGGGAACGTTTATCTCCTTTGCCTTTTCAAAGCCGAGCCGATACAGCTCACGGTCATATATCGTACTTCTGTCCATATAGCTTACTACACAGCCCTTGCCAAGTTCGCATACACGCTTTTCACCGTCATTGCCCGAAAAGTCGCAGGCGGTGGTGGTTTCAAGGACGATAGCGTAATCCGGCTTTACCGTATATGCGGCAACCTTTGCGCCTCTCGTACCTATCTCCTCCTGCACAGTAAACACGCAGGTAACGTCATACGGCAGATTCTTATTCAGTATATCTACCATAATGGCACAGCCTATCCTGTCGTCAAGCGCTTTCTCACGCAGATAGCCGTTGCCAAGTTCGGTATAATCGCTTTTGAAATATGCGCAGTCACCGAGAGAAACGTATTTTTCCGCTTCCGCCTCTGATGAAGCGCCGATGTCTATTGTCAGCGTGTCAAGCTTTACCGGTTCGTCACGCTCTTTGGGCGACTGCTGATGTACAGCCTTGCCGCCGACTACTCCGACAGTGCCGTTTTTGAAGTGAAGCTGTCTGCCGATAACTACTTCTGGATTGATACCGCCGACAGTTGTAAATTTAAGATTTCCGTCATCGGTGATGTAGGTCACAATAAATCCGACCTCGTCCTGATGGGCGGCAAGCATAACCTTGTTTTTCGGGGTCTCAGCACCCTTTTTATTTACTATGATGTTGCCCAGTGGGTCGATTTTTGCATCGCACTCCTGCGGCAGCATTGAAAGTATCAGCTTTGTTACATCGCCCTCATCACCGCTCGTACCGTCGGCAAGACACAGCTTTTTTATATTCTCAAACAATTCAGCCATTTTCGGCACCGCCCTTCGTGGCAAAAGCCGTAATCAGCTTTGCTGTGGATATAACATCGTCTGTGTCGATGATTTCGGCTGGAGTATGCATGAATTTAAGCGGAATTGACAGCGTACACGCTTTTGCACCCGATTTGTTCACGCTCATAGTGTCGGCGTTTGTGCCTGTTTTTCCGCCCATGACCTCAAGCTGATACGGAATATTTTCCGATTTTGCAAGTGATATGAGCCTGCCTGACAGCTCTCTTGAAAGTGACGGCGCAATGCCTATCATAACGCCCTTTGACATATCGGCGCATTTCGCCCTGTCGCTGTCGGGAGTTTTCGCAAAGCTGACGTCCATTTCAAGAATATAGTCGGGGTCAAGGTCATATACGGCTATCTTCGCACCGCTCTCTCCCGTTTCTTCCTGCGTTGTAAACGATACGTCAAGGTCAAACGCAAGTTCCTTACTTTTAAGCATTTCGAGAGCAGCCAGTATAGAAGCTACTCCGCACCTGTCGTCAAGCGCACCTGCGCAGTATCTTGTGCCGAGCATAGCCACAGGCTCACAGTCGAAGGTTATCCTGTCGCCAAGCTCAATACGGCTTTCAAGTTCCTGCTTTGTATAGCCCGTGTCTATAACGATTTCCTCAATTTTAGGCACTCCGTCGCCGCTCTTTACATGGGGCGGAAGAACGGATACAACGCCCTTTACCTTTTCCTTGCCGTGAATCGTCACGCTCTGCGCCGCAAGCACACGTCTGTCAGGACCGCCTACCGCACCGACCTTTATAAAGCCGTTATCGTCAATAAACGATACGATAAGTCCCACCCTGTCGATATGTGCGTCAAGCAGAAGTTTCGGCTTGTTGCCCGTACTTTTTATATGTCCGATAACGTTGCCGAAATCGTCAATACTGCAGTCGTCCGTGTAGCCTTCAAGCATTGACAGTGCAATTTCGGACGCACTTCTTTCATCGCCCGAAACGCCGTCAACGCTGCACAGACGGTACAGCATACTGTTAATATCCATTGTCATCTTTCTTTCATGGCTTAATATAAGCCGTCCATTTTTATCTTTTCCTTTACTCTTTCAAGCTCCGCTATAAACTGCTCATCGAGCTTGCTTAAGCTGTAGCCCTTCGGGAAGATAAGCACGTCCTTGTTTACCTTATAGGGAACATCGCATTTCAGCTGTACCATTGCGTGCTGTTCAAGACAGCTTTTAGGAACGGGCGAAACCCACATATAAGTGTTGTACAGGTTTCCGAGCAGGTCAAACTGACTTCCTCTTTCGTAAACATATATACGCTTTTTACGGTGTTCCGAAACGCTTGAACGTGATACCTTCGAGAATGACAGTGACGGCACTGAAAGGTCGCCGTGTACTATCTCGATATAATCCTCTAAGTCGGAATATTTCACTATACCGTCCGGATTTTCCTTTGCAAGCGGGCTGTCCTTGTTCACAAGAAGCTTGTATTCAAATTCCCATAACGGACGGTATTTCAGATTCTTCCCGTCAAGCATTGCAAAATACTGCTTTTCGTGGATATTCTGATACCTGATTATTCCCAGCTTGAAGTCGAAGTTCAGGATGTTGTTGATAGCGTCCATCGAATTTGTTTCCTTGAAATTGATGGATATTTCCTTGTCGGTATCAAGCAGGCTCACAAAGTTTGAAAACGCCTTTGTGATATAGGTAGCTCTTGGAACGGAAATGCTGAAACGCACACCGTCATCTACCTTAGGCTTGTAGAGCGATACCATTTCGTCAAACTGATCAAGCACCGCCTTTGCGTAGCCTAAGAATTCGCCGCCCTTTTCCGTAGGAGCAACCCCCTTTGTAGTCCTGCGGAATATTGTGATACCTATTTCGTTTTCCAGCTCTTTTATAGCCTTGCTGAGATTAGGCTGTCCCATGAATAAATTGTTTGCCGCCTTTGTGATCGAACCGGTTTTTTCGATCTCAACCGCATATTTAAGATGCAGCAGGTTCATTGAAAACCATATCCTTTCATCACAGAGGGAAAAACCTCTGTTAAATTATAACCCTTTTAATATTTAATTTTCTTTTTTAGGTTCAACGTGTGAAAAAGACTGTATTGCCTCTGTTATAGTCTTTTCGTGTGCGAGCTTACCGTACTTGTCAACCTCTGCCTTGTTCTTTTCGCCGTGTGTCAGGCAACCTGCTCCCCCGATGCAGCCGCCGACACAAGCCATACCTTCAATGAAGTTGTTGGGCAGAAGATTCTTTGATGCACGCATAAGCGCACGCTTGCATTCTTCGATACCGTCGCAGGAAAGTCCGTTCAGCTTGAAGTCCTCGTTGCCCTGCTCCTTGAGAGCCTCGGCAACTGCGTCTGCAAGACCGCCGCAGCGTGCGAATATTCTGCCGTAGTACGATGCGTTATCAAGCACCGTTCCCTCAAGCTCGGATACCTCTATATCCTTGCTGTCGAAGATAGCCTGTAACTCTTCAAACGTCATTGCGTAGTCAACATAAGGCTTTACCTTATCCCACTGTACCTCCATCTTCTTTGCTGTGCAAGGTCCGATGAATACTACCTTGGCTGTGGGATCGCTGTCCTTGATGTACTTTGCTATTTCAGCCATAGGTGACAGGTTGTGTGAAATCTTGTCTGTCATAGTCGGGAATGCCTTCTCGATGTACATTACGAATGCGGGACAGCACGAGCTTGTAAGGAAGCCCTTTTCGGCAAGCTCCTTTGACTCCTTGTACGCTACCATATCCGCACCGAGCGCCGCCTCAACTACGCTGTGGAAGCCAAGCTGCTTGATAGCCGTAACCACCTGATCGAGCTTCGCATAGCTGAACTGGCTTGCAATCGAGGGCGCTACAACCGCATAAACCTTATAATTCTTGCCGTTGTCACTGCCCTTTAACGTTTCTATAATGTCAACGATATATGACTTGTCGCTTATCGCACCGAACGGGCAGGTGTAAACGCACGCACCGCACGAAATGCACTTGTCGTTGTCAATGTGAGCCGCCGCCGAGCTTGTGTCTGTCGCTCTTGAGATAGCGCCTATCTTGCAGGCTCTCTCACACGGACGCTTGAATTCCAGAATAGCGCCGTAAGGACAAACCTTTGCACACTGACCGCAGTTTACGCACTTCGACTTGTCGATGTGCGCCTTCTGATGCTCGTCAAATGTGATAGCACCCATACGGCAGACATCTTCGCAACGGTGCGCTATACAGCCTCTGCATGCCTCCGTTACATCATAGCCGCCTACGGGGCATTCGTCACAGGCAATATCTATTACCTCAATTACGTTGGGGTTTGTCGGATCGCCGCCCATAGCGATTTTAATACGTTCCGAAACGATAGCTCTCTCCTTGTAGATACAGCATCTCATTGTGGGCTTATCCTTGACTATTTTCTTTGCAACGTCATTAAAGAAGCTGAACGAATCCGCAGGCTTTTCAGTACCCTCTGTCGTCCATGCGTGTCTTGCGACTTCTCTTAAAACCTTGTACTTCAGATACTGTACCTTGGTGTCAAACTTTCTTAACTTCTTGTCCATTTTTCTTACTGCGGATTTTCCCCGCCGACCGCCCGAGCGGCCGCTCCTTTCACATAGTTTTTTTCTTCTTGTTCTACTTTTTATATCGGCTTTCTCTTTAGAAATAGCTTACTTTTATTTTCTTGCCCATTTGTCTTAGGCATTTGCTCAGCTCGTCAACAAGCTGCATTTTTATGTTGAAGGTTATAGGCAGGTTAGGGTTCTGGTGTGCCGCATTGACAGCCCTGCCCACATAGAAATTAATATCTGTAGCGTCCTCAAAGAGCATTCTCGCTATGCACGATGCACCGTCCTGAAGTATCGTCCAGTCATCGTACAGCTTGTTTTCACCCAGATAATCCTTAGCGTAGTCAAGCACCTTGCTTATCGTGATAACGCCCTCGGTAACTATATCTACGCCCTCAATGGTCGCCATAGGCGGAATATCGGGGCTGATGTAGTCAAGGCAGGGTATAACCGGCTTTCCGAGAAACTGTCCCGTAAGTGTAGATGTCGTACCGCCGCAGACAATATGCTTTCCTTCTTTTGAAAAGAACAGCGTCATCATCTTGTTCAGATCCTTTGGGTCGGACGGCGGACCTATCATAAGGTTCACCTGTTCACGCTCACGGATCTTTATGACCCCGACAGTAGTATCATCGCCCGGCGAGCCGCCGTACAGCCTTACGCATTCGTCAAGCAGAAGCGTGGCAAGCGCCTTTGCGGAATACTCCCTGTCATATACGCCCTCCATGAATTCTATTATATTATCTCTCTGCCAGCCGAAATTGAGCGACGAGCCGACGCCTGCATAGATAGCGCCGTCGCTTGTGGTGATAAAGGTATCGTCCAGCTTCAGCTGTACCTTTGAAATATATATCGTCTTGCCGTCTATCTGATTTATGGTTTTCGGATAGTCAAAATTCTTGCCGTCACGCAGCATTATCACCTGCGGATTATCGTACTGGATTATCTCGGCTTCCTTGTTGTTTACCACCCTGATGATCGTAAAGGTCGAATATGCGACCTTGCGTACCTCGCACACGGGCAGGGTAGAAGCCATAGTTGCAACGCAGTCCTCAACGCTCATATTGTTTGCCATCATAGTGGATATTATCTTTGAAGTCAGCGTTGAAAGAATTGACGCTTTTACACCGCTTCCCAGTCCGTCTGCCAGCACAAAAACAATCGAGTTTTCGTCCTGCTCGACAAGCTCCACATGGTCGCCGCAAAGCTGTTCATCGTGCTTGTTGACGCTCAGATAACCTATATCGGTGCAGAAGCTGAACGCTTTACTGTTCATCATTTGACAGGTTCTCCTTAAGTTTTGTAAGTGCAACCTTTGTTTCAGCGGTCGTTTCACCGAGCAGTGACGCTATTTCCTGAACGACACGCATCTGCTTTTCGATTACCTTGTCAGTGACCGCAATAGTTTCGGCGGCGTTCTTCTCACGCTTCGCCCTTGATATTTCTTCGCCTGTAATATCACGCATTATCGACATTATGATATGATAGCTCTTATCATATATTATCGTTTCCTCGACATACTTTCCGTATTCGGCTAGATATGTACGCTTGTTGTGGATATTTTCACCCGTGCTCATAACCTCAAGATATGATACCGGGTCGAGTATCCTGACAACAGGACAGCCCATAACATCCGACAGGCTCTTTATATTCATTATTTCACGGGCGGCCTTGTTTATCTGCTGTACTTCAAGGTCCTCGCTGAGTACCATAATGCCGTTGGGCGTGTTGTTGATTATATTATCCGAGAAGCTCTCCGCTTTCTCCTTGAGATACGGCAGACACATTGTAAGATCCGCCTTGCCCTGTAATATAGCTACCGCTTTTTCACGGCAGGTATCATATCCGCAGCTTCCGCAGTTAAGCTCCTGTGACGGATCGCTCTTGTTCATCTTGCGGAGTATTTCTTCTATTGCCTTGCTTCCGGGCATGGTTTTCTGCATACTGATAAACGGGAGCGATTTTGTCATATCCGCAAGCTCCACAGTATCAAATCTGCCGCTTCCGGCAAACTCGTCCACAGCCCTTCTTTCGTGTATAACGCCCTCGTGCTTTTTATCCATAGCAGGACCGCCTATACAGCTGTTGACGCAGGCGGACATTTCTATAAAGCACTTTCCCACGTTGCCGTCTATAATATCACGCAGAGCGTTACGGCAGTTCTCCACACCGTCTATCGCCATATAGAGATATTCGGGGTTGTCCTTGTTCATAGAACGCAGAATGCCCGATGTCGTGGGATACAGCCTTGTCTTTGCCCTGTCGCTTCTTCCGGCATTGTCAGAAACCGGACAGACCTCTATGTTTTCTTCCTTGAGCCAGCCTGTAAGCTCCTCAAATGTAAGCACGCAGTCTATAGCACCTGCGTAAGCGTCAGCCTCCGCCTTTTTCGAAAGGCACGGGCCGATGAACACGGTGTGACAGCCGGGATATTTCTTCTTGAGTATCTCTCCGTGCGCAAGCATGGGCGATTTCACCTGTGCAAGATAGGGGAGAGCCTGAGGGTAGTATTTCTGTATAAGCGTATTTACCGTGTGACAGCACGAGCTTATGATTATTTTATGCTCGCCGTCCGCAACCAGCTTTTCATACTGCTCGGTAACAAGCTGTGCGCCTTCGGCGGGTTTCTCCCCCCCCCCCCAACCCCGCCTCTACCTATCAGGCGGTGTCCGGCGCCGGTGCCGGCGGCCCCATTGAGCTGATGAACGAGGTGGAGGCCCTGAGCAAGGGGGAGACCTACGAGCCCAAGGTGTTCTCCCACCAGATTGCCTTCAACCTGATTCCCCAGATCGGCGGCGAGCAGTTCGAGGGCTACACCAGCGAAGCGATGAAGATGCGA
>ERZ859776.1017-NODE-1017-length-11257-cov-1.790752_pt1 | contig 11257 bp, 6 predicted proteins | sample MGYA00509987_ERZ859776 | MGnify/ENA primary metagenome ERZ859776 (study PRJEB30046, sample SAMN00715146) | human gut metagenome | study: EMG produced TPA metagenomics assembly of the A metagenome-wide association study of gut microbiota in type 2... | reverse complement strand
AACTAGATGCTTTATGATTTAAAATGCTGTAATATGTGCTATACATCTTGCAAGATATGAATTTTCTTACCCAATGTTTTGTCCTCAATATTACATATATCATAATTTAATAAAAACCTGTCTACCAAATCTTCCAAACTAGCAGAAATTGCTGAAGATGAAATTCTATATAATGCGTTATCTCTTATCTCCTCATTATCATTTTGTTAAGGCATGTAAAAGGTTATTTTAAAAAAAATCTACATTAGTCAAACTTTTATCTAAAAGCCCATATATTAAAGACAATTTATCAATCTTTTCTACATACCGAATAACTTCTGTAAAATTTAATGATGCCAATTTATCTATTTCTTTACCATTGAACATTCCTTTATAGTAATTTTTTAATTGTTCTTCTTTCAAAAATGAATTTGAATTTTCTTTTTTTAATAAAGAAACACTGTCTATAAAATATACATTTGTTATGTCTAAAACATAGGAAACAACTGCTAATATAGTTTTCCATTCTGATGTTCCATTACTAATATCAACAATCAGATTATCTAATTTGCAGTTATTCAAAATATTTTTTAAGTATTTAATTAATATTGATTTATCATCAATATCCAAAATAACTCTATTTATAAATAATTCTTCATTTAATCCAGATTGCTTTAAATGAACTAACCAATCTCCTTCTTTTTGAAAGAGCATCTCAAAAGATTCTTTTGAGTGAATAACATATATCTCATTGATAGAACATCCCAGAAGTTCTTTAGACTTACTTTGTGCGGCAACAATAGCGTTGCAAAATGTATATTTGTTTGTATTTCCTAAAATTATTAACTGACTCATTTCTTACTCTCCTTCCTATAATTGTATTTTCCCAAAACATCTATACTACACACCGAGAACATATACAGTTCTGTAGTGCATGATTCCTGATATACAATGTATCCATTATACTTTGACTATAAATTTTATCGGTGTGCAGTATAAATATATTTCTCTTATTCTGTAAGATATTTCCCTGTTTTATAAGACCAGCAAAACCGTTTTTATATATTCAATTACTGTAGATTTACTCTTTCAAAACAGATTAAAATATGATTATCTTAGTTTTACTGTTGCCCGCATTTTATTAGCAAGGTGGACACTACATAGACACGTTAATTGTCCAAACCCTTTATTTTCCGTTTGTGTTCCCACACCCGATATCAACTACCACCGAAACGTCAAAGTAGTTTTTGAGGTGCTTATTTCGGATTTTTTCACCCTCCGAAGTAAACATGAAATGCTTCGCAAAGTGCCTAAAATAAAGGACTTCTACGAGTTTTTCTTTTGTATCGACACAATAGTCTCCACATGGCTCGATAGGTCCGGATTGATGTCGGGCATCTGGAATCAGTCCCGACTAATATGGTATGTACCAAAATATCTCCGTTTGTTTGCGGAAACATATCTAAAAATTCTGTAGCAAAAATATCTTGATACATTCCGCTATCCATATCACAGCCTGAACTTCGCCCGTCCACGGAAAAAGTTCAACTTTTTTATTCGTTTCTACTATTATAGTGATTCGAACATAAAAGTCAAATTTTGCGAGAAACCGCCATCGCCTCAACCTTGTTCGTTCTTCCTACAAAGAACAGGTCAACGGCTATTTTTTGACCTGACTGATAGCACTTTTTCCATACACTCGACCTTATTACGCCTGAAAACCCGGCATTGAAAGAGAAAAGGAATCTTATTACTTCTTCACGTTTTCTTCCAGTTCCAGCATGTACTTATCAAAGTCAGACATAAACAATCTGTCCTGAATGACACGATACTTTTCAAATTCAGTCTCGGCTTTTGCTTTGGCAATTTCTGCTGTGATTTTTCCTGCATCCTGAAGAACCTCTCTGTCATCAGCCATCAGGAATAGATCCAGACGCTTTGCCCAGTCCTCCATTGTCATCGGGATATGACGTTCTGCTCGATCCTCTGCCAGATCCAAATAAGCCGAAACAATACGCTCTAATGAACGCATTTCCTGCTCAGAAAGATAATTCTTTGCAACACTTACATCACTTTTTACAATCTTTCCTTCCGGTGCTGCTGCCCAAGTGGTTAATCCCATATGTGGCTTATCAGCATCTGCTCGCTCATAAATCAACTCTGCTGCCGTATGGCCGTGAACTGCATAATGCATCTTGTTCTGCACCTTTGCAAAGAACTGCTTTGTCGTTTTTGCTGTGCGGTCATAATCAAGAGCTGTAGCATAAATGTCCGTTATCTTCTGATAGAATCTACGCTCAGACAAACGGATCTCTCGAATCTGCTCAAGCAAGCGGTCAAAGTATTCTGTTGTGAGCACAGAACCACCGTTTTTCAGACGCTCATCATCCATAGCCCATCCCTTGATGGTGTAGTCCTTTACGATGCCATTGGACCACTTACGAAACTGCACTGCTCTTTCATTGTTTACCTTGAATCCAACAGCAATGATCATTTGAAGATTATAATGCTTTGTATCACGAGTGACATGACGTGAACCTTCGGTTTGAACTATCCGGAAATTCCGGATAGTTGCATCTTCCTCAAGCTCTGAATCAGAATAAATCTTCTTGATATGCTCATTGATTGTACGAACATCTACGTCATATAGTGTGGCCATCATCTTCTGTGTCAGCCATATATTCTCATCCTCATAGCGCATCTCAATGCTGTCCTGCTGATCACCAACTGAGGCAACATAAGTTAGATATTCTGCAGCGCTGGAACGGATGGTTATTTCATCTTTTTTCTTTTTCAAATAATAGGCCTCCTTCTTGTTTCTTATCATCTCAAAAATTGAAAAGCACGACAAAAAACATAGCTTTAATATGCCTTTGTTAACATCAAAATATGACTCCACAATTCTATCCATCTGACTACTACTCCGGTGTCCTTTTCAACAAGAATGTATCTCCAGCCTTAAAGCACGAACAAGCACCAGACTTAGGATCAGCTAGATATTTTTCTGCAGTTCCGGGAAAACCTTTGTCTCCAGAACTGTTATCTTACATTCGTGCTGAATATTCTTACCTCACAAATCTGTATTTTCCAGCTTATCACGCATAAAACCTTAATCTGCACTCCAGCGAGATTCAAAATCATCATTTGACATTTTGAGACCCGTATTCAGCTTGTCGAGTATATCCTTCCCGCCGGGTGTCATTCTCACGGTCATCAGATACTGCTTTACGGCAGTACGGATATCACGTAAGGAGGCTTTTGCCTTAGTCCAGTTCGGTGGGCTGAACACCTTGTTGTTCTGGCTTGCATCATCAAGTGCAATTTCAAATCCCATATTCAAACACTGACCGGCGAGTTCAATAACTGTGTCAAGAAGGTCATTGTCCTTGAGCTTCTGCATTGCTACTGCCGGATTCGGAACAAGATCCTGCATCCTATTGATCTCGCAGAACAGAACAGAAACAGCGAAAAGATGGTGGTACGGAGCGTATGCCTTAAGAGCTATCAAGGCCTCGTTCAGTCCAAGCGGATTATCATTGCCCCAATTCTTATAAACCTCTTTGTAAAGATCAGAAAGTGCCTGAACCTTTTCAGGACTATATTCCCTATGGAACAGCTGCTCGAAATACTTATCGAATATTCTGCTCTCACTGTAGGAAATGGTAGGTCTCTGAGAATGCCATGCGATCAGTTGTTTGCCGAGTGATGTCAGATCCACGATATGCGCCGTGTTGTATTTAACTGGATCAGCATTCTCTCCGCGTTTTGTAATGAAGTATCCGTCTGTAAAGTGTTGTTCGTAAGCCTTCTTCATTGCCAGAACGTATTTGTCATTGCTCCTCAAGTCACGAGCTTTTACAGCACTCTGGGAGTTAGTACATGTGCTGATTTCATCTGCACGCTCTGCATTGCTAATCTCATAGAAGCGGAACATTATATAAGCGTCGCTGACATTGCGGACGGATTCACTGCAATTAAAGATCGTACTCAGGGATTGGCATCCATTCACCACGTTCAATTCCTTTACGCTCATGGTTCCGTTGACAATTTTGATAGACGAGCAAATTGCCGTTATTCCATTGTGAAGGAAGAAGAACTCCTCCGGATTATTCCGCAGTGTGCGAGCGATTCCCTTATTAACCTTATTCCCGGTACCGAGAGACTGGCGTACATTTTTTCTGAAAAGCGTCCCATCCTTGATGCCGGGAATCTTTATACACTCCTTCAATGGAATGGCTGCGATAACAGCTCTGGTCGCGCCAATCTGCATCTCCATATACTTTCCCTGCTCAATGGAAAACTCATAATTGATATATGGACGATTTCGATTCAGTGCCTCGTCATATCGAGCTTGAAGAGTTTCATTGTCAACAAGCACAAGATTCGCGCTCAAAGTTTCGCTCTCCGCAAGCTCCGCTTGAAAAGCAGCCAGATCGGCCTTGGCAGAATCGGTCATACCTGATGTAGTAATCAGTTCAAAACAAACCTCATAGTCGTCCTCTAAGGCTGTAGCAATCTCACTGATTTTTGCCTGCAGCTTTTCATTAGCCGCCTCCTGCAGCTTTGCAAGATTCTTAATTTGAATCCACGACGATGTTACCTCACGAAGAGGTTCTGCATCCACAGTGTCGCCTTTGTAAAACTTTCCTTGAATGATGTATATCGTCGAAGACTGGTCATCGATATAAACCGCATCAATCTGCTTGTCACCGGCTCCATCGGTAATGCAGGCCTTAGCCTCAAAGGTATCAAGGTTATGGATATTACGAAGATACCAAGCGACAAACCGCTGCCCATCGTTGGGATAGTTCTTCACATAGTATTCCTGTTCTATGTCCTTCTTTATTTTCTCATACATGTTGCTTCTCCTTACTCGATAACTCCGTCCGTATCGAAAATATGATCCAACTCATCAGTGTTGATTGCATGGGAAACTTTATCCCGGATTGCCGTCCGGTACATATCCAGCCTCTTAAACTGATTCTTTCCGACTGCATCCTTGCTCATACGGATGAGCTGAATTCTTCCAACACCCGGATTCTGGCATGCGTATTCAGCAAAACCCTTAGCCTTGCCAAGGTTATCTTTAAAATCCGGGCTATGAGGCTCAAGGATATCAATTACATACCCAACACGCTCATCTCTTCTTACAACAATGAAGTCCGGATAGGTCGGCTTGATTTCTCCATCGATTTCATACGGAATGCAGAGTGCCCATGAGCCTCTGGAAGGATTACGAATCCAGCATACAAAGTCCGGACGCTTTTTCTCCGTCTCGATGAGTTCAGCTTCCCATCCGTTCAATTTCAGTTTTGCAGTTCCGGTCACCTCACTGACAAAGAGATGGTCTCTGTATTCCTTACCGCCTGCCTCATGAGGAACCTGTATGGTTTCCGGCAACCGGAAATTATGCTTGCTGACAGGATCACCATCGGAGACGATGCTATCGTATTCTTTGCGGATCTTTTCTGAATCTATAGTAGCAATGTACCTTCTGTAATCGTCATTCAGGTCGTGGAAGCGAGTCTCGGCATATGCATGCAGCCGTTTCATATACTCCTCATCGGCAACAAACAAAATGACGTCTACCTTAAAGGCTGTGAGATCGGAGTAGTCCATGTATTTGTTTCCATAGGCCATGCCGATGCCTTCTCGACCGAGCTTTACATCCGCAATCTGGAACTGCCGCTCTATATCAGTATCGGTCGTCGTGAACATATCATGCACCGAATAATTGTCCACGGTTTCTCCAAAGGCATCAAAAATCTGGGTCGCCAGTTTGAACTGCTTTACCTGCTGAACAAGGTCGTCATATTTCCCATCTGCCTTGAGGCCTTCCACATAGCTGTGGATCATCTCAACAATCTCATCCTGAACCTCCCGGATCGCCTCACGGTGCAATTTGGACATCGTAAGAAGATGTGCCATCCTATACAGAGATTTTAGGTAGTCATTGATCCTAAGCGCTCTGACGTTATAGGAAAGCAAACCTGCATCATTTATAAACTTCATAACCTCTTCACGGTCAAACAGATCTTCCTCTTCAGAAGTTTCCGTTTGAACCGCCTGCTGACTTCCCGCAGCATTATTCTCGGACGGTATTGCCGTACCAGAGGACTGTGGCGTAACCGATGTAGACTGGGCAGGAGATGTTGTATCTGTGCTCGGCTGTGTCTGGCTCTGTTCTGGCGTTTCTGCTTGCTGTGCTTGTCCACCAGTAGCTTGAGGCTGTGCTGACGGAGTCATGTCTCCAGCTGGCTCTGTTGCTCCGGCAGACTGCTGTTCGCCTGTGTTCTGCCCAGAAAACACATCAAATAAAGTCATCTGTCCCGGTGTCTGCTGCTCTTCCTTTTTCTTCTTCGGTCTGACAGTCAGCGTTTCAAATTTCTTTCCGGACAAGGACTCGCCATAAATATCGGTCGGAATATCTCCGCCTTCTGTGCTCTGCAAGGCTTCCACAACGTCCTTGACGGTATCTTCATTAAAGTACGGTAAATAGAGATGCACGTCGTTCAAAACATCGTCCACCTGAATATGCATCTGCATCGGTGTTCTTACCATTCGACCGAGAAGCTGCGCGATGTAGGTAGCATCATTAGCATGCTTAAAAGACATCATGGTCTCTGCTCGCGGGCAATCCCATCCGGTGGACAGATTCTCCTTGAAGAAGACTACTCGGATATTTCTGTCCTCAGCAATATTGGAAGGCTCCTCATATCGAACATCGAGGCCATTGACGGTCAGTGTGGCCGTCGCGCCACCGAAAGTATGAACCACCTGTCCGCTTTCCAGCTTGAATCCAGTACGTTCCTCGATTTTTGCAATACAGTCATCCAGATTGGTATCCGTCAGGGCATCACCGGTTCCATTCAAGACCTGAATAATCAGGATCGGATTTACATAGGCGTAATGCTGCTCAAAGCAATACTGCGTCCAATGCTCCCACTTTTCTTTCCAATCATCCGCAGCGGCCTGCAAAATGGCCATATCATTATTGACCGTGCCTTCCTCCGGATAGGTGATAACGATCCTATCCTTCAAAAGCCCGGAAGCTCGCACCTCATCCGTCGTCACGATAGACTTGTGAATTGTAGAGGACGTGCCTTCGACCAGCGCATTGAATCTCTGCGTGGTAGCAGACATGCCGATGACAACAGGCATGGGCGGGATGCCATCCGAATCGCTGCCCTTGATGAACTTCTGCATGATCGTGGTGGCCTTACTGGCCTCACGTCCCTGCATGCCACGGTGCGCTTCATCGATGATAAAGTACAGCCGGTCGCTCTTTTCCCGGACAGTATTTGCAAGCGTCTGCCAGATTGTATAAGTCCTGCCATCACCATTTTTCGTGAGCTTGGAGGTGACCGACAGCTTCTGCGTATTCAGGAAATAAACATGACCGTCCTCAAATACCTCTTTATCAAAGGATTCCTCGGAAACCGTAACGCACTGCGACAACTTGATCTTATCAGCCTTGGAGTCGATCTTTTGCTTTGACTGCTCGTTCAGCTGAGGCGAATCCGAAAGCCAGACGATGATTGCATCCGGCTGCTCCATATACTGTTCATCACCGAAAAGAATAGCCTCAATCAGCGCAGACATGATGATGGTCTTTCCGGCTCCGGTTGGTGCAGTGAAAGAAACCACCTGCGGCGCATGTGTTCTATGATAACTGCCCATTGCCTCCGCAGTCTTCATGCGAATATCAGCAAGAGCTCTCTTCTGAAAAGGGAATAATTCTACTCTCATGGTTACCTCCCCGTATTGATTCTGAAATTATCCAGATAATCTCTGTAAAGCTGATAGCAGTCTTTGCCATCGTAAGTGCGGATCATCGACCGATATGCCGTCTCTGAATCCGTTACAATGAAAACTGTCTGGATCTCCGGATTCCGGCTTAATTCCACATCGAACTCGGAATAATATATCTCATCCACCAAAACAGCCATCTTATTCTGCGGCAAGATCAGCATATTCGGGAGATCATCGTTTTCAAGAGCCGGGCACTTACCAACGGCTCCGCCTTTCATCCAGAGCACCGGAAGCAGCTCCCGGAATTGCCTGCCAAGGGCAACCGAAGTTTTATCAAGAAAGCTCAGTTTGAAGAAGGCCGCGTTTGCCTTAAACCCATCAGCCATTTTCATTCCCTGCATTGTTTCATAATCTGGCTCTTTTTTCTTTATGTATATTTTCTTTCTAACAGGACGACCAGTTGATTTAGACACAAGCGTAGCATCATCGTCTGGGATATAAATATCGTGATCAGTTCCATAATCGCCTTGAAGCGGTTCATGTCTAACATTCTCTCCATTGATGCTACATTTTGTCCTTTCCCAAGTTACATATCTGGCGATTCCCAAACGCTCCCACTCTTCATCACCGGGATGAACTCCACGTTCTGATAACCTTCGCGCTTCTTCTTCAGATACTTCATTGTTTGTTACCATTATGCATCTTCGATGCCCGCCATATTCCGCATTCAACAAGTTCACTGCATGGAGTGTAGTCCCTGAGCCTGCAAAAAAATCCACAATCAAAGCATCTGGCTTATTTGCCACGAAAAATCTCAAAGTATCGTGTACTGCATATAAAGACTTGGGGAAATCAAATCTCTTTTCTCCTAAAATTTTGTTTAGTAGCTGAGATCCTAAATAAGTCGCATTATGCGAAGGAATATCCCATTGAGTGCCCGGTATATATGTCCTCTCTATCTCCATTTCACCCTCGATAATTGATCCATCTTCGCGATGTCCAACAATCGAAAAAGTACCCTCTTCTATTTTCTTCTGTTCTCCGTTTGCAAGATATGTCAAAGCCATTCCTTTGTCAGTAAAAGCTCCTAATCTTACATATCCCTTTTCATAAATACTAATAAGGTTTTCTCTGCCTATTCTCCATCTGCCCTCTTCACCATTTGATCGTATAGGCCATACTATTCTTGTTCCTTCAATGGGCTGTACAGTTCTTCTATCTTCTGTAGGTGCCAGTGGTTCACCAATTTTTACAATCTTTGTTCCTTCTTCATTTATAAACAGCGGATAAAACATATTAGGCCTATCAACTCTTCGTGCACCCGTTCCTGACCTCATCAACTGGTTCCAAACCAACGCTTCCTTCTTTTCCGTCTTTGTATGACCTCTCCAGTCTTCATACAAAGGAAGCGCAGCAGGCGAAGAACTACCCATTTTTACAAAAAACAAGTATTCATTAGAACGTGAGAATTCATCACCTCTTGTCACACCGGCTGAATTGATAACCGAACTCACCATTTGAATCCTTGCATCACTAAAAATCTCTTCAAGGAGGCATCCAAGGTGTAGGTATTCCTTTTCATCTATGGTGACAATCAGGACGGAGTCCTTCGGATTCAGCAGCCTTTTTGCAATCTTCAAGCGCTTTTCCATCATAGATAACCATTTACTATGACGATAAGCGTCAGATCCATCTACATAGTCATTATTGTATTTCCAGTCTTTTGCGCCGGTATTGTACGGTGGATCAATGTATATACAATCCACCTTTTCTGCGTAGAGATATTCCAGAAGTTGAAGTGCGTGATAATTGTCTGCCTCAATAAGCGTATGCCAAAGGTCACTGTCCGGAGCATTCTCAACAGTGTCTATCGGCTTTAATGTCGGATAAATTGCCTCTCCAAATTCGGCCACTGTCACCAGCTCATCCAGCCTGAAGGTTTTCTGCTCATGTGTTTCCCTACGGTCACACTGAACCTCATCGTCGTCGATATTCATGACCGTATAAATGTCGCTGACATACCCGGTCTTCAGAGCAACTTTAGAACCAACACGAATCGGCACATCATAAAGCGGCGTGCATTCCGGCAGATGTTCTTCAAACACCAATCCGAACTTCTTCTGCTTCAGTAATTTATTTGTTTCCTGCAAGATTCTCTCCTTGAGCGCCGGATCGTCAATCTGCTGGATCAGGTCTTGTAATAAAGCCATAACGCCACCTCATTCTTCCGTTATTGTTTTTTCCTTTATATGACAATCAATGTCGTGTTCCTGACAAAATGAAACCACTTCTGCCGCATACTCATTGTAAAAATGCTTATGTCCCTCGTAAGAGTTTGCTACCTTACTATAGTTCGTTCTCCCGAAAATGATCCGATCTGTAAAAGATACCGCCTCAAGTAGTTCGTGCAGATCCTGCTCAACCATGTTTGGTGTTGGATACGGCTCCATGCTTACCCACGTCTTGCAACCAGCCTCGTGAAGTGCTCTCAACGCTGCCAGTCGGTCTGCACAGGGAACTGCACCCGGCTCCATTTGCTCCCGGTACGCTTCATCCAGAGTAATCAGTGTGATCCCATGTTCATTTTCTGGAGAAAGCTCTGCAAGTTCTATAGGTAGCAGTCCTTTCGTCAGAGTCGTGCATTTGATACCAGCCTCGTTCAGCTTTCGGATAGCCGCAATGCTCATCTGGGACACCTCTGGATATCCTTCCATGAACGGATCTGTGGTAAAGCAAAGCTGCACAGACTGAATCTTATCTCTGAGCCTCGGTATCTCTTTATCCAGCAATTCAAGCGTGTTTGATACAAGCACCGGCTCAAGCCAGCTCTCGTAATCCTTAATTTGCCCGAATCGCTTCTTCATCAGGAATGCGTAACATGGATATTTGCACCCATGTGCGCAGCCCTGCACGTGATTCATTGTGTAGTCACCATACTCTACCCCTGTTTGATAAAGCATGGATTTTCGTTTTATCGTCTTCAAGTCGCTATCATCCTCCGCCTACTTGTTCTTTAATATGTAGTCTGCCATCCGCAGTGCAAGTCCCTGCGCTTTTGGACTCTCACTCGCAATGGCAAAACAGAATAGGAACATCGGCGAGTTCCTGCTGTTCCTGAAAATCCGTGCATGCTTTGACACGCATGGAAAGATTGTCCCAAGCCGAGAGAGGATATATTCCTTTATGTGATCTGGATTTGCGTCTTTAACAATCCGTTCGCCATCGCTCTGTTCGGGTTCCTGAAATAGATCAAAAAGCGTCATCTGGGGATCTTTCTTATAGAATTCCTCCCGCCATCCGGAATCTCCAATCAATCGATCTATGCAATCTTCCCATTTATCGTACTTTCCGTTTTTCGGCAGCATCCGTTCAAGTGCCGAGAACGGAAACAGGTACCATACATCTATCGATTTCGTCTGCGCTACATTTTCAAGCGTAGTCCAATTTACCTGCGTCGCATATGGATCTAAGAACAGCAATCCTCTGTTATATCTCCAGTCTACGCTGCTAATAATCTCCGCGAGTG
>ERZ859776.1008-NODE-1008-length-11360-cov-2.334896_pt1 | contig 11360 bp, 18 predicted proteins | sample MGYA00509987_ERZ859776 | MGnify/ENA primary metagenome ERZ859776 (study PRJEB30046, sample SAMN00715146) | human gut metagenome | study: EMG produced TPA metagenomics assembly of the A metagenome-wide association study of gut microbiota in type 2... | reverse complement strand
ATCCTTAAACCGAATTTGGGGGTTTTATGGTGTGGGGGGGGTTAGATCCCCCGCCGCCGATACCGGTAGCTGTAACCGTGACGGGACAGGTGAGAACCTTGCCGTTACGGGTTATCTTGATGTCAGTTACTCTCTTTGAGCCGATCTCATACTGAATTTCATCAAGAAAAGTACAAACAGGATCATCTTTGATGAAGTCGCCCGCAAGCACTACTGTAGGAGCTGCGCCAACAACCGCAGAGCTTGCAAAGCCGCCGTCTGCAAGATATGTCGCACTGTATACGACCTCGTTTATTGCGGTTGTTACCGACTTAAATGCCTTTCGCATATCCGAATATGTAGCCGCTTCTCCTGTAGGAGTAGTATTGATTTCAACCTTTATCTCACTGTTCAGCTCGGCTTTGCCGACAGTAGGTATTACCTGTTCATTTGCCATATTAGTACCTCCTAAAATGCTATCCTGACATCAACAATCATAGAATATATCCAAAAGTCCCCGACCTTACCGACAGGAGCGGCATCGGTTGAAACCGAAGCACTTAACAGCTGAACGCTGTCATCTTGTGGCAGTTCGGTTGCTTTCGAGATAAGATTGCCGATATTAAATAGCTGTTCCATAGCTACACCCTGTATCTTGTTCTTGGATAAAATAAGCAGCGGCAAGGTTCTGTCCTGCCGTTGCTTATCAAGTGTAGCACCGTTATCTTTTGCCGCTTGCGCTTCAGCGGAAATCCCTCCGCCGCCAGGCAAGCCGGTTGTTTCAAGTCTGTAACCGAGCTTATTTTCGATATGATCAAGAATAAGCTCGATTGCTTTTTTCTGAGGTGACATTACTTATCACTTCCTGTTAAAAGTTTCTGCAGTTGTCTTCGCCACTGTTCCCCTTTAACCGATTCCGCTTTATGCGCCCACATTTTGCAGGCGTTAGGATTTCTGTCATGAGAATAAACTAAGGGCTTGCCGCTATTAGAAATACCGTAGTATTGATAACGAGCATAAGGAGTCTCCCACCTTAAATGAAGCGAGTTATCTATCACTTCGGAATGAATCAAACTGCTGTTAATCAGAATACTTTGGTCTTTCGGAGCGTAGTAATTGCAGTCTTTCAGCACTTGAGTTTTCATAAGTTCCAAAGCGTCATGAGCTTTTTCCGTGAACTTAGCTTTTACAGCCGCACTGTTAATGTTTATTTTCACATTCATAACGATAACCCTATCTCATAATGATGCGGAGCATTTGTGTCATACCGCTTTATGCTTGCAATCCTGTATTCCGTTTTTTCAAAAATCACCTTTGCGCCCGGCACAAATTTGAAATTTGACGGAGAGGAATTACGGCAATCGTAATACATGACTGCATCAACCTTTACCTGATTATTCTGCTTATCGCTGGTATAACTCTCTGTTGGTTCTATACGGACATATTTCAATGTTTCCGTAGACGTTTCGGATATTTCTCCCCATCTGTCGGTCTTTTCGGCAACAACAGCGGCAGTGTGTATCAACAGACTGCGTGGTATAGGTTTCATCATAACGCATCAAGACCTTTATACATGAGCCCGGTCGATAAAAGCAAGCCGTATGACACATTGCACATCGGCAGTTTTCCATCCGATACGCTACTGTTGCCGCCTGCCGAATAGCTGAAACTGCCGAGTGAAATATTGCTGAAGCTGCCGTCATGCACGAATGAAAGACCGCCGTTTGCTGATATATAATCAACCTGCCAACAGATAGCATCTTTAACAGCCGTCTGAACCTTTTTATCCAGACTGTAGAACTGAGCTATTCTGCCGCAGGTTTCGTTATATATAATAATGTATGCAACCTCAAGGAGCTTAGCAAGCTCCTTGTCGTCACCGTCAAACTCTCCGCAGAAAACGTCTTTGTAGTAGTCAGGTGTAACTATCTGCTGCATCAGTTACCTCCGCCGGCTTCTTTGACTGCTTAGACTGCTTTTTGTTTGCCGAAGTTGTTTTCTGCTCCTGCTGAACTGTGTTATCCGCCAGATCTTCGGCTGTAAATCCTACTCTTGTCATGGAAACCTCCTTAAGTCAGCGCCGTTGTATCACGATTGAGGTAGATGCCCTTTACCTTGTTTTCATATGTTTCTGCGATGCTGTAGGCACGGTAGAAGAACATATAACCATCATCTGTCTGGTTCTCTTCGGGCGAAACTACCTTATTGACCGTGTGCTTGCCGAACTGGATAACAGAATCACGGTTGATGATCATAAAGTTTATCTTGTAACCGCCTGTTGCTCCTGCATAACCGCCTGCGGTTTCGTTGCTTGAGGTGCCGTCCTTCATGTCAATCGCCGTGTAAAATCTCGTCTGCGGAACGGTTATAATCTTTTCAAAACGGTCAAGGATAGCCTTGCTCTTTGTTGTGTCAACGTTTTTCGCAAGCGTAAGCAGTGTAGGAGTAATAAAGAGTATCTTTCCGTCAACGTTTACTTCCGCCTCGTCCTGTGCATTGACAGCGGTCTGGAGAGCCGTCAGGACAGCTGTACCGGCGGTAGGAGTAGCTTCTGCGGCAGAGAGAATGCCTGTAGCACTTGCGTATTTTGCAAAACGGAAAGCATCCATTTCGGGAACGACTTTTGTCCTGATGAACTCGCTTGCAAGCTTGCCGAACGCAATACCTGCGGTTTCTTCGTTATCCATTGCGTCAACGGAGAACTTACGACCTCTGTCATAGTTGCAGGACTTTGTTTCATAAGTAATTGTAACATCACCCTTGACATAGCCGCTTGAACGTGAGTAATCTGCAAGACCGTCCATGCTCATCTTAGGAATGAGAAACTCTCCTGCCTTTGCTCCCATTCTCACCGTATCCGCATCAGCATCAAGAATAGATGTGGCAGAAGCCTGCTGATAGACTGTATCGAGCTTGTCGATATACGCCTTGAATTTTGTAATTGAATTAGCCATAGTGTTTTTCCTTTCCGGGCTTACTTAATACCCATTATCTTGTTGATTCTTGCTTCATCGGCTGTTTTCTGTTCATCGTTTGCAGTTGCAACAGCTGACGTAACTATTGCCTTGTGAGGTTTTTCTCCCTTGAAGTTGGGATATTTTTCGATCACACTGTCAATAGCCTTGTCAAGTGTAACATCTCCGCCGACCTTTGCCTTTGCAAGCGCAAGCACATCCTCAATGCAATCTGCAGCAACGCCGACAGAAAGTGCGTGAACCTTGCCCTTAAGCTCGGCTATCTCCTGCTTGCTGTTTTCCTCCTGAGAGTTGTCGCTTTCACGGGGGGATTCTGCACCGCTTGATTTTCCGCCGTCAGTCTTTTCTGCTTCTGACTTTCCGGAAGGCTCGGCTTTCTGCTCAGCCTGCGGTTCGGACTGCGTAACAGCTTCCGTGGCAGTGCCGTCCTGTGCACCGCTCTGAGCTGTGGCAGCTGCCTGTTCCGCCTGAGCTGTGCTTTCGGCATTCTCAGCTGCCGATGTTGTGATTTTTTCATCCATAATGATTTTCCTTTCTGTAAAATGGGTAATATAAAAACAGCACCGTGAAAGTGCTGTTTTAAACGTAAATGCGAGTTTTTTTGTACATCAAATTATAATCTCATAAATAACATCAGCGTGATATACACCCTGTTTATCTCGAATAGCATCTTTAAGTATATGCTTTTTCCCGTTGTACTTCTGGCAAAACCTATCGTAATGCCGTTCCACCGGGTTTCCTTCGATCATTCTCCACTCCAAACGATGAACATGAAATGAATTAATCAGTTTTTCCAATTCTCTGAAAACACTTATTCCGATTATTGGATTTCCCTTATCAAAAGAAAAAAGACTGAAACAGTTTGCATTAGAAGAATACATATCAAGGACATAGGAAAAATAACCAATTAACTTTTTGTCATCTACAATAGCATATTGATATACGCCTTCTCCCTCATCGGATATTTCCGGAGTGCTGAATCCGTTTGATCCTGTATACAAAAACATCTCGTCATCATAAGCGTGATATAATATCTGCTTTTTGATTTCATCTTTGTATAAAATTGCCGGTACTAATGCCATACTTTACCTCCTTTTTATCATAAGAAAAACACCCCCGAAAGGGTGTTTAATTTCTTTATGTTTCTTCATCCTCAAAGTAAAAGTATGGTTTTACATTATGTTCCGACAAGTGTTCGTTGATAATCTTAGCTTTATCAACTATTTCTTTGGGTGTATCAGAACAAAACGTTCGGATTTTGCCTCTTACCATATAATTTCTCCATTCATAAGGATAATCAACCAGCATAAAATTATCAACTTCTTCCTAATAAAATGTCAACTATTTTTTTCGCCGTTTGTCTAGGCTTACCGTTCAGCCACTCTGCAATACCTTCGGAAATAAACTCATCTATTTCATCAAATTCGTTTATACCGTAAGTTGAAAGCAGCCTTGCTTTTTCTTTGATTGTATCACTCTCGGATATTTTTGTCAAGTCGTTAAAAATACTCTGCCTTAGCTCAGTTATTATTTTAAGCTTCTTGCCATAATCTGTATCGTTTGCAGATAGATGTTCTTGAATGGCATGACCCAATTCGTGGCGATAAGCGTGTAGCGGAGAATCGGTAGACCATTCGCCTTTTTTCTTCATATCCTTTGCCACCTTAGTCATAAATGCCTTACCATCCTTACCTCCAACTCCAAACATCGTTATAACGCCACTGTTAGGAGTGTAAAGACCATATATACCATCATTTTTGTAAGGAACCACTTCTACAGCCTTTATATTATCCTGCTTCTCAAGTCCAAACAGCTTAGATACTTTATCATACTCGTCTGAAAACTCTCTCGCAAGTTCTTTGGTAATTTCTTTTGTACCCGAAACCTTATTAAACTTTACGCTATAATTATTTCCTTTTAAAAATCGAGTACCACTTTCAGCCGATTTGTCAATCTCAAGTTGCTTAATTTTCTCTTGCTCAGCCTTAACCGCCGCTTTATAGCTTGCTGTAGTCTTTGCCGCTTGACTGCGTCCATATCCCGGAGTAGCAGTGCGGTCGGGCTTGTATGTAAGCCCGTTTTTCTCACAGTAGCTCTTAAGCTGTTGTTCCTGCTGTTTCAGCTTATACGCCGCTTTATCGAAACCTTCTTTGTCGCCGAGAGTGTCAAGAGTGGTACATTCCCGTTTGGAAGCTCTGACCTTACGTTCAAGAGCACGTTGGTTGCAGATTTTTTCGTACTGCTCGGCATTTTCCTTTTCGTCATATGGGAAATATGTCTGAACGCTGATACCGGGCAGGAACGGATAGATCTGATGTCCGCAGTTTATACCCAGTATTCCTGCGGGCTTGCCGTACGAGCTTGACCGCCAAGAATAGAATTTTATCCGTTTGCCGTCAAGGTCAGTGGTATAGCCTCCACCGCCGTTGCGATTGAATATTTTTCCCTGATCTTTAGCACACAGCGGTCTTGCGCCGCTGTGGCTGCTGACTTCGACCAGATCAAGCCCGTATTCGTCCATAAGGGAAAACTGAGTTTCTTTGGCAACGCTTCCGACCGTGCTGCGTATACACATATTAGTGTATGCTTCCGGCGACCAGTTCCGACCGTTTTTATCGACAAAAGCCGGGATGCCTTTCTGCGTCATCTCGTCGATACATTCTCGCATGGCACTCTGACGTGCTTCAATTCCGGTAACAACCTTTCCCGCAGCCTTATTAAGACTGTCTATGTATTCCTGCTTGTTTGCAAGCTCGGCGGTACGGTTGATTACCTGCATAGCGGCGTTCTTTGCCTTATACTTCATCGTTGTATTTGTCAGGTTCAGATCTTTTTTTGCCTGTTTTTGCAGCATTTTAAGGCTGTTTAACATATTGTCGGACATTGACGGCGTGGCTCGTCTATCAATAAGTCCCTCCTGCACCATACGTTTTAATCCCGGCGCAAGCTCCTGAATAGCTGAATTTGCCGCTCTCTGAAGCGTAAGCTCCAGAAGCTCGGGCGTTTTTCCTGCATATTCAGCTATCGTTTTTGCGTTCTGCTTTGTCAGCTTGCCAAGCTCGGCGAGCTTCTTCATTTTCCACTTTGCCGTGTCTTCTTCAATTCGCCCTGCGGCAAGATAAGCGGCTATGTTTGCGATAAGGTCGGTTTCCAGTCCGACGATAAGGTCGGTTATACCCTGTGACAACTGCAGGGAAGTCAGCTTATTCATAGCTGTCACCGTCCAGTATGCCGCCGTCTATGTCATTTTCCTTTGCAATACGCTGCAGCTCTTCTCTGGCTTCTGCTTCATCAATATTCTGTGCTTCCATAATAGCACGAATTTTTGATTTAAGCCCTGCCTGAACAAGCTTGATATTATTATCTATACGGGTGTTGTCATCACCGATAATGTTATCCTGCCAATTGACAGAAACCGTATAATCTTTGCTGACCTCTTCTGAAGCCTGTGTTATTTCTATAATCGCCGTTGCAAGACTTTCAAGCACCTCGGATATGATATTCTTGTTATTCTGCACGGTGCGGAGAGTGTCCTTTTCATCGGCGGCAACTTCTGTGGCTGTTTTCACACCGGAATTGCTGTCAAAGGACAGTGTTCCCGGCGAGAACCCGAGCTGAGTGCTAAGTATATTCAGCTGAAGCTTCAGGGCTTCAACGTGTTCGGTCACTCTGAGGGACTGGGTATTGTCGGATATATTTAACTTCGGCGCATCATCGGCATTGAACGCCTGATAAACTTCGTCATCGGTGTCAAAGTATTTTACTTCGTTGCCGTCACTGTCATAGGTCGATTTGACACATTCAGACGGAATAATGATACGTTTTTTGCCAAGGATAAACTCTCGCTCCAAGCTGTCAAAGATCACATCTATCTCACGCAGTGTGTCTATAGAATTTGCAAAGACAGGTAAACCGAGCGGTAAATCGAAAACCATATTGTTTCCGACTGCCGGCTTAAAATAGCAGAATAACGGCGTTTGAACGCCTTTGAACACTCTTTCGTATTCAAGCTTCGGGAACAGCTCTGAAACAGGTACTGCCTGACCGATATAGTTTCGTGAATCACTGCGCAGCAGTATATGATAGATATGAACGCCGTCCGACTGCAATGTATGATACTCAAACAGCTTGTAGAAGAAACCGTTCTGAACATAATCGTTGCAGAAGATACCTTCAGTGATCTGACGGTTATTCCATTTTGTCGGAAAGAAACGATCGGCATTTATGTAATTCAGTCGTATCACATTATCCTCGAGATACACCTTTATAACTCCGCCGCCGAGTGCGTATGACCGGGAAAGAAATTCGGGAAAACGCTCCCAGAAACAGTTATTTTCAAGAACCTCACTTACCGTATCGTTGTACTTTTCGTCATCAATCGATATGTCGCACTGTTCCGAAAACGTCATTGTTGCAAGCTTGTCACAGATTACCTTTGCCATATTCGTCATAGCTCTGGGACGGCTTTTCTTCTTTATTCCGCTGTTTGTAACCGTCCTCCAAGGAGGTTTACCCTGATAGATGCGTTTTGCAGGCTCGATGTGCCGTGTATAATAGTCGGATATATCGACTATCGGCACGTTCGGAAATGCCTGCTTTATATAAGAGTATATCGACATCAATTTTTCCTTTCTGCGTCGAAGACGTTACTCATGTAAGCTTCGGTGCTGTATTCCTGTGCGTCAAGGCTATCAATATTTATGCTTCCGTCATCAAGACGTATTTCGGTCGCCGCATTTGGCTTCCATATAGCAGTTTGAAATGCCTCTATCGTATGCTTGCAGTGCGACATTATTTTATATCTGTCAGCCGCAATCAGACGGTTATAGAACAATATACGATTGTTGATCGAACCTTTCCGTGCATTGTGGATATTCACACGGAGCTTTCTCCTCTGAGCGGCGAGACGCACTCCTTTGATAAGTATCTGCTCCGCTGAATCAAGATATATTTCAGTGCATTTCCATCGCCGGCATACACCTTCAATGAAATTACAGAAATCATTTTCAAGCTCATACGGTGATATTGTTTCCTTGCGATAGTATTCGTCAAGCGTTACGATCGACTGAAAGCCTTTAGTGAATCCGGTAGCGTTAAGGGTATGGGCTGATCCGTTTCCGCCAAAGTCACCGCCTATGATAACAAACATAATATCTTCAGGAAGTGTATCAACGATATATCTTGACGGATTATCAGCAAACAGAGGATATATAACACCTTCCGCCGCTACCCAGTTACCTCGGATAAAGCGTTCAAAATAAACGCCCGTGTATTCTTTTTTGATTTCCCGGACATATTCTTCCGGAAGCGTGGTATTATCATCAATAAGAAATCGCAATACTAGCATATCGACTTTCGGATTGTCTATATATTCTTTTTTCAGCCAGTGTGTCGGAACATCCGGGTTTGTTGTAGCAATCAGCTTTGCGCCCTTGACCGACAAACGTGACAGGAGCATCGAAAAGAAATCTTTAGGAAACAGCGTCAGCTCATCACAATATGCTCCGCCAAGCGTCATGCCTCGTATCTTATTCTCGGACTTTGCATCATTAGCACCTTCAAGGAGTATCTTTCTTCCGAACAGCTTACCCTCTTTTGTTGACAGCGAATACTTGAAGTTGTCTTCTCCGACAAGCTCCTGCAACAGCATTAAGCAGTTACGCTTTAATGTCTGTAACGTTTTCGCCGACATCAGATAGGCATAATCTTTCGGACGGTCGGCTATCCAGAATGCCCAAAGGATAAGCGATATCCATGTCTTGCCGCTACGGACAGAGCCTTCAAGCAGGTTAAGTCGATGGAGCTTATTGTGTTTGAGCAAGCTCATCAGCTCCTGCTGCTTGACTGTGAATATCAAATCATTTGACATTTTTCATTGCCTCCAGTATAGCGTCAATCTTGCCTGCACCGTCATCTGACATAGCAACGGGAGTTTTGCTGTAGGCATCACCGGCTTTATTTGTAAGGAAGAATTCTACTGCCGATTGATTCGGCGGTACTTCTCGGGTGATTATCTCAACGGTTTTTCTGCCGCCGACAATGCGTTCCCTGCGTTCCGTAACGGTGTAACCGGTAGCGGCACGGATCAGTGCCTGTTCAACATCTGCCCGAACAAGCTCAGGGTTGTCGGCTATTAACTGCCTGACTCCTTCAGAGCGGTCGATAATCTGTTGTATTGCCTTTTGCCGCTTGCTTTCGGATGTATTCAGATAGCATTCAACAAGGCTCTGAACGGCATTCACTTGCTGTTCGGTATCAGCTTTTTTGTATTTGTCGAGATCGGTTGCAAGGCTGTTTATTGCCCTTTTGCGATTGCTTTTTCTCACAGTTTGCTCACTCCTTTCGGGCAAAAAGAAAAAGAGCCTTATAAAAGCCCTTATTCTGCATTTGATTATGTTGACGTGAAATTATCTCACTTTGATTTTTGAAACGTTTTAAACGGCAATTAAAACGCTTTTATCGGTAAATATCCCGTTGGGATTATATCGGGATATGCTTCGCCATTCCGATTTTGAAAAAAATCAGATTACTTTGCGTATGTATACAGCCGTTCCGGTGGGGAGCGTATCGACCAACACCTTAGTTGCTGCACTTGTCTATATCGACCGCACAAGTTATCCTGTGTGACTCACCGTAAAGAGTGATCTCTATAACGGCTTTATGCTGTCTTCGGGAAAATTTCACTATTTTGTGCTCGTAGCGTTTGAGATAGCCGCTGTCTATCTTTAAAGTACCGTTCTCTATATGTCCTGTGCTGACCTTGAGTATATCGGGATTACGGCATAATCCTATGATATATTCTTCTTCTGTACAGGACAGGCACGTTGTTTTGCTCACAAAGTTTCCGACACCGTGTATTTTGCGAATGGTATAATAATCATCGGCTGTCAGACGGTCGGTCTGAAAGAATATGTAACCGTCGAACAGCGGTCTAATCTCTTCGTGCCATACACCTTTTTTGCGATACTTGTACAACTCTCTCGGCACATACGCTGTATAACCGAGTTCACGCATCGAGTACATAACAGCCGTTTCAGAGCCTGACTGTACATATATTGCATATATCATTCGCCGTCACCCTCTTTCTGCTTACCTCTGATATATGCGGCAAGCTGTGAGTACAGCTGAGGATTATCCTTAGCCATAGCGGCGAAGATGTCTTCCTTGAAAACATCATATGCTGCATCCATAGACGAACGGTTCTTGGCGTCTGTGTCCCGCTTGTATGTTGCCGCTTTAATCAGCGACGGTACTGCGGATATCAGCTTTTCGGGCGGTACATCTTTCAGACTGTCTTCGCTTAAATTCTGAATTGCTTCCATTACCTTATGGTTTGTTAATCGGGCGAGAGCCTCGGAAACATCAAGATCCGGATATTTGGCAAGCTCCTCGTTTATAAGGCGGAAGTTATTGCTAATGAGCATTACCTGCTCCAAAGAAGCATTCAGAGCCTGTGCATAACGTGCTACCGAAGATTTCGACACCTCATAACCGTTTTCACGGATGAAGTCTACAATGTCACTGTAGCGATATTCTGACGGGTTATTTATCATCATATCAACGCTTTCCCTGATGTCGCACGGCAGCTTGTCGACTTTACCTCTTTTACGATTACGTTTTTTCATAGTATCGCCTCCTTACAGATCTATGCAAGGATCTTCGATAGCACCGTTAACAAGCTGTATGCCCTTAGCGGTAAGTTTACCCGCAAGCTGTGTATAATCATCACCGATGCAGTCTACAGCCTGCTCAGAACGTATCTTGACAAGGCGGACATATCCGCCTTCAAGCAAATAATTTAAGCTGTCAAGTGCTTCATTCTCAGCGATCTGAGGCTCAAGAGCGGCAGTTACATCTACGAGATTGACATAATCGGTACGGAGCAGATTGATCGCTCTGATCACAGCCCCATTGTTTTTAATAAACTTGTTTTTCCTTAGCTGATCTTTTATATTCATCAAATGCCCCTCCTATCGGCAAGATTATCTATCTTTGTTTCCAGACGTGTCATAACACGGATAAACTCGGAATTTTTGACTGCCGTATCCTTAAGTTCATCAATTGCACTGTCAATCTTGTCTATAGTGTGCTTGATTTCTTCAACTTCTGCCTTTGTGGCATATCTGTCGTTCAGGCTTTTGATATCACTCTTACATTCCTTTATCATATCAATATGGCTTTCGAGTTCAGATCTGGTAACGCATTTGTCCTGTCTGTCTATTGTACGTTTGACGAAATACGATATAATGCCGATTGCAGCTGTGATTATTATGTTAATAGCTGTTGATAATATTGCTCCGATTTCCATTATATAAAATCCTTTCAAATGGCTTTATAATGCTTAATTTTTATGTACTATATTTAATGTAATTTTATTTTAACATTTTCACTGAAAAACAAAAAGGC
>ERZ859776.1001-NODE-1001-length-11465-cov-2.067660_pt1 | contig 11465 bp, 11 predicted proteins | sample MGYA00509987_ERZ859776 | MGnify/ENA primary metagenome ERZ859776 (study PRJEB30046, sample SAMN00715146) | human gut metagenome | study: EMG produced TPA metagenomics assembly of the A metagenome-wide association study of gut microbiota in type 2... | reverse complement strand
AGCTTAAAGAGAAAGGCGTTTCCGCTGATATAATTGTGCTACTGCATTAAGCTATCTGGTATGTATGTACATTAAGGAATACTCCGGTAAACTGTCTGCCTTCTGCGGCTGTGCTATTGCAGCAGGAACGGGAATGGCCTGTGCACTGGCATGGTTAAAAGGCGCCGGCGCAGAAACGATGGAAAAAGTCATCAACAACATGGCAAGCAGTATTACAGGTATGATCTGTGATGGCGGCAACCAGGGATGTACCATGAAAGGTATTGTGGCAGTAGACGCAGCTTTTGACTCTGTAGAACTGGCTATGGACGATGTATATATTTACAATGCCCATGGTATCAACGGTGCAACTCCGGAAGAGACCATGCACAATATGGGACTGATTGCGAGCATTCTTGCCTCCCACTTCGGATTATCCCCCGGCACAATCGTCTGCGGATCGGCAATCTTACGCATCGCCGCCGCATCCCAGCTTCCGTGCGACTCCATATTATTCTCTGCAATCATGTAGAGTCCGTAGATGTCGCAGAGCTCATACAGTCCGACATTGTCCGGATAATGGCACGTACGGATGGAATTGATATTGTTCTGCTTCATGGTCACGACATCGGTGAGCGTCTCCTCCATGCTCACCACACGTCCGGTCAGGGAACTGAATTCGTGGCGGTTCACGCCCCTCAACACAATCCGCTTTCCGTTTAAAAGCATCAGTCCGTCCTTCATCTCAAACCGGCGGAAGCCGATCTTCGACGCGACGACTTCCTGCAACGTCCCTGCCGCATCATACACTTCCATCCGAAGTTCATACAGATACGGTTCCTCTGCACTCCACAGCTTCACATCCGCCACTTCCCGCGAGACATGCAGGACTCCGTCAATCTTCTCCTCCAGAGCAAACACCTCCGTGCCCTCCGGTGTCTCATAGCGGCTCTCCGCCAGATCAAGCCTTCCGCGCTCCACAAGCCGCATGCGCACACTTCCGCTGCCGCAGGCGCAAAGATCCAGTTCCAGCGTACCGCAGGACAGATTCTCCGCCACCTGTGGACGGATCTTAATGTCGCAGAGATGCGTCTTCGGAATCATGTAGAGATAAACGCTGCGGAAAATACCGGAAAACCGGAAGAAATCCTGATCTTCGCACCAGCTTCCGATCGTCCACTTGAAGACCTGCACCGCCAGCTTATTCTCCCCTTCCTTAAGGTAAGGCGTCAGTTCAAATTCGGACGGTGTAAAAGAGTCCTCACTGTATCCGACATATGCTCCGTTCAACCAGAGTGCCATGCCGCTCTCCGCTCCCTGGAACGAGATAAACACACGTTCACCAGAAAAAGTCTCCGGCAATGTGAAATATTTCACATAACTTGCGACCGGATTGAACTTCGTCGGCATCTCGTCCGTCCAGACGTCTTCCCTTCCATCCCACGGATACTGCGTGTTCGCATACTGCGGACTGTCATAGCCTTCCATCTGGATATGTGCCGGCACGCGGATGTCATCCCATCCCCTGCAGTCGTATTCCGGCTTTTCAAATCCATGGATCGTCTGCTCATAGTTTCTCGCATAGTGGAATTTCCATGATCCGTCTAAAAACAGGCGGAAACTGCTCTTTCTTCCGAGCGGATCCAGCCACACGTCCGCCTCATCCCAGTTCCGGTACGCCACATGGTCGGAGTGCGCCGCCACGCGGTTCTCCTCGTAATATTCCGGATCACTTAATCTCTCAAACAAAAATTCTCCCATACTGTTCATCCCCCAATTTATGATTGCTGTTATTGCGTTTGTTAAGTTCATTATAGCGAAAAAATGCGCATTTTGTACTTATTTTTCGGCACAAAACGCGCATTTTCCACCATTATTTATTACCATCCTTTTCGCGCGGAAATATTGTAATTTAAAAGCTTTGTCTCGTAATTTTCCGGATTGATTTTCCACTGATAGGGGGATGTGTTTAAAAACTTTTTAAAATTCCGGTTAAATGTGGATGTTGTCGTAAAGCCTACCTTCTGTGCCACAATGTCCATCGAATCCGTCGTCTTTTTCAACAGATCGCATGCCTTCTGAATCCGGACAAGATTGATGTAATCCACCGGAGACATGTTCATACAGGACTCAAACAGCCTTCTGAAATGCGTCTCACTCATATGACATTCCTGCGCCAGCTCCTCCACCCGGATCATGTGCATATATTCCATGCGCACATAGTCGAGTGCCGCCGCAATCTGCGTCACTCCCGAATGTTTCTGCATTTCCACACCCTGCACTTCCTGCTTTGCCTCCTGCTCCTCATTCAGCCGGATAATCTCTATCACAAGAGAATACAACAGACCTCTCACGCTGTCCGTATAATGGCTGCGCCGTCCCCGCATCTCCTCCATGATCTGCCGGACAAGAAACGCGAGATTGTGATTCTCCCATTCATGGAGAAACAGCGCTCTCCGGTTGACTTTCCGGATCAGTTCCCGGCAGAACAGCTCGTTCTTCGGATACATTTCCGCAATAATCTGCGCCGGATCAAAAAACAGATATTCCCAGTAGCTTGGTCCCTCTTTTGTATTGCTGATCGTCACATGAGGATAATTGTTCGGTATAATACTTACCATAGCAGGCTGATAGGGGCGCTGTTCTTCGTCCAGAATCAGTTTCCCCGTACCGTTTCTGCACACTCCGATCTCCATCAGATTGTGAAAATGAAGATGTACCTCATCATGACCATAATCCCGGATCCAGTTTTCTCCAAGAAGTGCCAGAACATATTCATTTTGCGGTATCTCATAGAACCGAAGCTCGATGGTATCTTTCTTCTTTTTCCCCATAATTACTCCATTTTCTCCCCGCTGTGGCAGCGTAAAGCTACTCGCCGTGACAGCTCGATTCCGCTTCGCTCCTTCTCGCCGTGGGCGCTCGCCCTGCGCCACTTAAATTTTCAGCTACTCGCCGTGACAGCTCGATTCCGCTCCTTCTCGCCGTGGGCGCTCGCCCTATAGACAAAACCCCCCCCCCCCCGCCATAAAAAAAAATAAATTTTCTTCTGCCGCAGCCGGCTTTCTCTACACTGCTCGTAGCTTAATCAAAATCGAACTTGTCGAACCGCTGGTGCATTGCCTTATAGCGGAAGCGGATCATTTCATTTTTCTCCAGGACATCTTCTTCTGTTCCTCTGTACTGGCAGCGGATACAGCTGTAAATACCTGTTTCCTTATTGTAAAACATATCAATGTCCAGATCTCTTAAAAAGCAGGACGGGCATCTATAATTTAATTTGCCTTTGCCAAGTTGAGCCATGTTGCAAATACCTCCTTATCTGAGATTGTTTTTCTGTATCCCAGGGTAAACATCGGTGAGAATGCATATCCCTCTTTTACATATCCCTCTGCGTCTGCGTTGGATGCAGTCATGGATACGCGTGTCTCGATCTCCGGAATCACGGCGCTTACTTCTGTCGCACCCTTGACACCCTCCTCGCGGCACTTGTACTCATAATGGATCGTCTTCTCTTCCGGTCCGTCGATCTTTAAGGTGATATGGGACATATCCTCGGAATACTCGGTTGTGCCGTAGCATGCAACCATATACTCGTTTAAGGTAACCTCTGCGCCCGGGTCACTCATCTCAAGGATGGTACGCTCGATCTTGATGTTGGAGGAGCCTTCCTCAAAGTACTCTTTTGTCTGAAGCTTCACAGTCAGATCGCGAAACTCGATCGTCACCGGATCCAGTGTCAGGATTCTTGTCTTTCCTTCCTGTGAAAAATGTGCGTGTGTCGGGCAGAGACACAGATCTACTTCCTCACCCTTGTAGGAAAGCTTCGCACTTCTTACAGTTCCCTCTCCTGCGTAATGTGTGAAGTAACCTGCACGGTACTTCTCCTGAATCAGGAACGGATAAGAGGCATCCTGTACATGCTTTGTGCCGATACCAACCGGCCACTCCAGCTTCGCTGCATACGGACGAAGGTCAACGATTGCGCCGCCCTGATCCATATTGACGCAGGCTCTCATGTACGGGTCGCAGTACCAGAACAGCTGCTTGTCTGATCCGTAAAGGATATCTCTCCAGAGTGCACACTCCGGCTCATTGTAGTTGCCGGCATCCACACCCTTCTTCTCGCGGTAGTAATCTGCGAACTCGGACATTGTCATATCGACTAACTTGCCCTCTTTTTTCAGCTTGCCGTAATATGCACAGCCGTCGCTGTAAGACTTGTAGAGAAGCTCATACGGCTGCTCCCAGCGTCCCATCTTGTTCATCCAGCCCGGTCCTACAAACATCATGTTGTATGCATAGCCGTTGTTGTATTTTCCTAACGAACGATACTGATCGATCAGGTTGTACAGATACGGGTACTCCCAGGTCTTTGTATCATAGATCATTCCACGAAGTACATTCTGTGGATGCGTTCCGAAGTTGGAACCGTTACCGTCATAGCATGCGATCAGGTCGCGGGACAGATGCGGGATTGCAACGATACCGCTGTCCTCAGCCGCATTGGCTGCCGGCGCATGTGTATTCTGCTTGGACGGAATCCACGGTGCCCATGGGCCGCCGTCGAATAAGGTGTACCAGGAGTTGTTGCAGGTATGGTAAGCTTTTGGGCCTTCCTCCCAGCAGGTGGCAACCGCACACTTTACGGTCGGATAAGCTGCCTTGATATAGTTGGTCAGATCGGCATCCATGTAGTAGGAACCGGTTGACTCCGGATAGAATCCGAATCTGTCATGGAACTTCTCAAACACATCGTTGACGATGGCTTTCTTGTCCTCCATGGAGAACATCCAGATACAGAAATCCTTGGTCTTGTATTTCTCACGGAACTCCTCACACGGAAGTCCGAGTAAGGATAACGCGATCTCGTCTCCGTATACGTCATGGTCATGCTTCGCAATCTCCACTGCCTCGTCATTGAAAAGAGATGCGTATGTCATCTGAATGGTTACTTTTAATCCATTCTCATGTGCAAGTCTCTGCTGTGTCTTGAAAATATCCAGAGATTCTGTCAAAAGAGCCTTATCTCCGATGTCCTCTTCCTTTCCCTGTCCTGTGACAGTTGCGGAATATTCCGGAACCATCTCTGGTCTGTGAATCAGATTTAAAATAAATTGATCCATTTTCTTCCTCCTCAATTTCTATATTTCTTTCATTTTTATGGAAAAGATGCCTGGTGCATCCTCACCCGCCTAACTTATGCTGTTTTTGCATTTTTCTGATGCGAAGCTGGAAATACTCAGACATTGCAGCCAATGCTGCAATGTCTGCAATAGTATTTCCCTTCGCTATTTATCCCTTCACCGAACCACCGGTAATTCCTTCCACATAGAACTTCTGCATGATAACGAACAGGATACCGATCGGGATACCGACCATAACGCCGCCCGCGCAGAATCTCGAGAAGTATGTCGGGATCAGAGTACGATTCAGCATGTTATAAAGTCCGATCGCAACGGTCCAGTCTGTCGAGATACCGGAGTTTAAGATGATCTTCGCAAAAACGAAATCTGTCCACGGTACCAGAAAAGAACTGATAACAGTATACACAATGATCGGCCTGGAAAGCGGAAGCACGATCGTGAAGAATGTTCTTGCCTCGGAAGCACCCTCCAGATACGCAGCCTCACGCAGGGATGTCGGAATCGTATCAAAGAATCCCTTCGCCACAAGGTAACCTAGTCCGGATGCACCGGAGTACACCAGAATCATACCAATATGGCTGTTGGTTAGGTTGACGGACTTCAAAATAAAGTAAATAGCGATCATGGACAAAAAGCCTGGGAACAGCTGTAGCATAACTGCGATATTCATGAGAGCTTTTCTTCCTTTGAAACGCATGCAGCTCATTGCATAGCTGACCATCAATACAAAAGAAGTTGAAATCAGACATACAAAAATGGCAATAACCAACGTATTCTTAAACCAGATCGGGAACTGTGATACCGTGTCCGGTTCAAAGAGCATACGGGTATAATTGCGGATCGACCATGTCTCCGGGAAGAAGCGGCTCGTGTTCATGCCATCATATCCACTGAACGAGGTTACAATCAGCCACACGATCGGCGTGATCCAGATCACTGCAAGCACAGCAAGCACTACGTGAAGCAAAACGGAATTAACAATTTTTCTCTTTCCCATCATCTGAATGTATCCTCCTTATCTCCTTTAATCAGGAAGTTAAAGGCAAATAATGTAATGACTGCACATACGACAAAGACGCAGATACCGATGACGGATGCCATCTTATAGTTGTACTGCTCACTGGTCAGACGATACAACCAGGTAACCAGAAGATCAATCTCCTTACCCCAGGAAGCCGCCAGTTTCTGATTGGTCGTTGTATAAATATCCTGTGTCAGCAGGTAAATTACATTAAAGTTATTGATGTTTGCCGTAAACTGTGTTACGAGGTAAGGTCCTGTGATAAACAGCATATACGGCATTGTGATCTTTCGGAAAATCTGGAACGAGTTTGCTCCGTCAATCTTCGCACTCTCTTTTAACTCTTCCGGAATGTTCATAAGTACACCGGTTGCAATCAGCATCAAATAAGGAACACCTACCCAGATATTGATGACAACGATCGTGATTTTCGCCCAGACCGGGTCGGTCAGAAACGGAATATAATTTGCTTTGATCCAGCCAAGATTCTGTAGCAGATCAACCAGACCGATGTTCTTACAGAATGAGTTGACAATTCCTGTATTTGCGAAAAAGTTACGCAGCAACAGCAATGTTACAAACTGTGGAACGGAAATAGCTGCAACAAAAAGCGTTCTCCACATCTTTTTTAATTTTGTGTTCTTGTTGTTGATCAGAAGGGCGAGAATAATTCCCCCAAAATAGGTCGTAAATGTGGCAAGCACTGCCCAGAGCAGCGTCCATCCCAGAATTCTCCAGAATGTATATCCGAATGTGGAGGTAATGCTCGTGGTAAACAGGGACTTAAAGTTTGCCAGTCCCACCCAGGTAAACAATGCATTTGGCGGCATATGACTCTTATCATAGTTCGTAAATGCAATGCAGATCATAACGACCAACGGCATGATATTAAAGATAATCACACCCAGAACCGGAAGCGCCAGCAACGTAAAATGGAACTTATCATTCAGCATCTCATTGCAGTCTTCCTTAAATGTATTGATATGCTTTCCCGCTTCAGCGCGAAGCTGTAAGCGGTATGTATTTCTCACGTTTGCCATCCAAAGCAGGATTCCCACAATGAGGAAACTCAGACTGATGACACCGAAGAGCAGAATCAGAAGGGAGTTATCATAATCATTGACCTCATTCTTCATCGTTTCCGGGTTGTACACCATCGCACGCTCTACCGTACCTAAAGTATTCAGCTGGCTGATATATGGCACCCCGATCAATACCGTATATAGAATTAACCCGATTTCCAGTAATGTTACCAGAAATCCCTTGATGATTTGTTTTCTTTTCCAATAACCGGCACCCGCTACGAGTAGCGATGCCTTCACTGCACCGTCCCCTTTGGCGGCAGCCTCACCAAATTCCTTAAAGAATTTTCCGATTGCTCCGAAGAATGCAGCCACCGGATTCTTTTTACTTTCCTTACTATCTCGGAGCGTCCGCACTTGCCGGAATCTATTATTTGGCTGTTTATATGTCGGGTTTCGGGTTCAGTATCGGAATCCCATGCCTTTCCATACCCGCCATTTTCTGTAAAACGGCGTTCTCCTTGTATCTTTGCTGCACGCAGTGCATACCTGTTCTGCGTGTTCTTTGGGTTCTGTTGATATTCAGATGAAGAAAAAGACCCACTCACGATTCCCATCTTCGTATGCGGGCCTTTTTTCTTCATACACTCTTATAAAATCGTGCTACTGATTATTCTGTCGGCTGTGATACGGACTCTACCAGATTATCCAGCAATGTCTGTACATCTGTTCCGTCCGGGTTACCCTGAGCAATGATCTCACCAAATGCTTTGGTCGGATCCCAGTAACCACTGCCTACTGTCTGAACAACACCGTTAGCACCGTTCTGTGCAGTAACTGCTGCGATTGCTACATTTGCTGTAATTTCATCAGACTCACCTGCTGCAATGTTGGACGGTCCAATCTGTCTCTCAGCAAAACGTGTCTCCTGGCTCTGCTCGTTGGTTAAGAACTTTGCTAATTCCATAGCCCAGCCAACCTGTGCGGAGTTTGCGTTAACACCGATCATCTTGTAACCAGCTGCGGAACCCATCGGAACCTGCTTGCCAGCGCATGTGTAAGTCGGAAGTGCGCATGCTGCATATCCGTCGCCGAATGCTTCCTGTACTGCTGCTGCATCCCATGTACCGGAAACGATAGCACCAAGCTCACCAGTTGCGATCTGGTTTGCTGTATCACCGTCTGTGATTGGTAAGAATGCGGAGTTTGTTGCGATTGCAAGCATACCGTCTACAACATCGGTACCCTTGATACCGTCAGCAGATGTTCCGTTCCAGTCCATTGCTGTGCTTCCGTCATCGTTTAATGCTGTTGTAAATCCTGCTCCGTAGAAGAAACCTGCATTGTACCAGCCGCTTGCAAGTACCATTCCGGCTTTCTTGCCTGCTGCTGCACAATCGGTAAGGATTGCATCCCAGTTGGTCGGATCTGTTACAACATTGCTGTCATAATAATAAGAAGTATCCGTTATCAGCAGACATCGGGTAAGCATATAATGTACCGTCTACGGTAGCTGCCTCAACCGCACCTGCTACGTTCTCACTGGAGACGGTATCAACATCCTGTACTGCCTGTAATACACCTGCATCTACAAGATCAAACAGCTGATCACTTGCGAATGCGAATACATCTGCTGCTGCTGTCGGGTCAACTAAGATATCATCCTTTGCATTTGCCTCAGACTCTACACCAACTGTAATGTCAAATGTCTGATCCGGATTTGCTTCCTTAAACTGCTCAATAAGCTCGTTGGTTAATGTCTGGTCTTCCTCAGCGGCCCATACTCTTAAAGCAATGGTGTCTCCGCTTGCTGCAGGAGCTGCTGCTTCCTCAGTACCTGCTGCTGCGCTGTTGTCTGCTGCTGCATTGCTGTCTGTTGTCTCGCTGCTGCTTCCGCCGCATCCAGCTACCATGGTTGCTACCATGCTCGCACATAATAATGCGCTCAAAACTTTTTTCTTCATTTTGAAAATCCTCCCTTTTCTTTTTCAAAACTTTTTCAGAACGCCGCATGCCCAATTCCGTATCGTACCTGCAGTACTGCGCATCCATTGCGCAATCGGTTGTTCTATGATTAAAGTATATTACGTGCCTGTTTTGATGTCAATGTTTATATTTTATAATAAATTTGCTTTTTTTTTGGCACAAATGCACAAGTTATAAAATGGAATCAACTTTTTGCGGAATCATTTATCATTTTTGTGCAACCGATAAACCCGAATATTCCAAGCATATTCCACTGTTTTCTTTATATTTTCCAACATTTCAGGCGTATATTGAGCGATTTTGCTGATTTTCCCATTCCCTGCACCATTTCCGGCGTGTCAGGCACCGTATTCCGACGCAATCCGCACTGCCCGGTGCGCACTATTTCGTGGATTCCTTGAGTACGACCTCATATGGAAGTAATGTCTTCTGCTTTACCTCCAGTCCCTCCACAAGATCTAAGAGCGTCCGGCACGCCACTTTTCCAAGTTCCTTGGCATCGAAAGCAAGCGAAGTGATTGACGGCACATGGTTCTCGAGAATCGTGCTGTCATAAAAGGATGCCACCCGCACATCCTGCGGCACCTTGACGTGCTGTTCCCGCAGTACCTTTAAAACCCTGCTGGTCACCGCATCGTCCATGCACAGAATGCAGTCCACATTCTGTTCCAGGATCTCCTTTACCGTCCGATCGACGCGCACCCGGTTTTCCGGGCTTAAATACAGCAGATTCTCATCGAGCGTCTCCCCCTGCTGTTCATAGGCGTCCCGGAATCCGAGCAGACGGCTGTGCGTTACCATGTATCCCTCGTCCTCGCCGATCAGTGCAATCCGCTTTAAATTCTTCATTAAAATAATGGATGTCAATTCCCGGCAGGCACTTCTGTGGTTGTGGTCGATCTGGATTACACCCTCATAATTCGTACTTCCTGTCGTCACAAACGGAATATTTTTCTGCTGTAGGAATTCAATCTGTGCATCCTCCAGAAAGGTACGCATCAGAATCACACCATCCACCTTATGATTTGCAACAATCCGCTCCAGCGAAGAAATATCATTCATCTGACACATCGTAAGCAGAATGTCATATCCGACCGTCTCCGCCATCTCCTGAATACCGAATAGGCAGCGCTGGAAGAAATTCCAGTCCACCACTTCATAATCGCGCGGCATCACCACACAGATATTGTACGTTTTCGATTGTGCCAGTCCCTTGGCGATGGCGTTCGGCTTATAATCGTGCTCCTCTATGTATTCCAGAACCCTTTTGCGGGTCTCTTTCCCGATTCTTCCCTTTCCGGATATGGCGCGGGAAACCGTTGTCTTTGAAACCCCTAACGCCTCCGCTACATCCGCAATGGTAATATCTTTTTTCTCTTCCTTCTCCATAGTAACCTCCAACCCCGTACTACCGTCCGGAGTTTCCCTTAATTTTGCGCTTGTTGCGCAATCTTTTTTTATTATCAAACACAATTCCGGAAAAATCAATCCCCTTTTTTACCAAAAATGTGCTCTCATTTTTTGCAGTATTTACGGTGCTTTCTGCTGTTTACAGTCCATTTTTGTGATGGTATAATGAAAAAGCGCAAACGGTTGCACGTTTTTATGTGCCAGCATGCGCAAAACAGCTACTTCTTATAGAAAATTTTAGAAAAGATTGGAGATCACCCGAAATGAGAACAGATCACCTGCTCTTTGGAGCAGCCTACTATCTGGAATATTTGCCGTATGACCGTCTGGAGACAGATATGGAAATGATGGAGCGTGCCGGCATGAATACCATCCGCATCGCCGAGTCCACCTGGAGCACCTTAGAGCCGTCCGACGGCGTCTTTGACTTTACCTGCATCGACCGCATGGTACAGGCTGCCGCAAAGCATCACCTTTCCGTCATCATCGGAACCCCGACTTACGCGATTCCGACCTGGCTGGCGCGCAAATACCCGGATATTCTCGCCGTCACCGCGAACGGGCAGGAGCTCTACGGCCACCGTCAGAACATGGACATTACGCACCCTGGCTACCGTTATCACGCCGAGCGCGTCATCCGCGCCATGATGGAGCACTTAAAGGACGTTCCGAACATCATCGGCTTCCAGCTGGACAACGAGACCAAGAGCTACGGAACGGCCGGTCCGCGGGTTCAGCAGATGTTCGTCGCTTCCCTGAAGAAAAAATACCCGGATATTTTGGATTTCAACCGTGAATTCGGTCTGGATTACTGGAGCAACCGCGTGAACGACTGGGCGGATTTTCCGGATGTGCGCGGTACGATCAACCAGAGTCTTGCCGCAGAATTTCAGCGTTTTC
>ERZ859776.992-NODE-992-length-11573-cov-2.939139_pt1 | contig 11573 bp, 9 predicted proteins | sample MGYA00509987_ERZ859776 | MGnify/ENA primary metagenome ERZ859776 (study PRJEB30046, sample SAMN00715146) | human gut metagenome | study: EMG produced TPA metagenomics assembly of the A metagenome-wide association study of gut microbiota in type 2... | reverse complement strand
TGTGCCGCCCTTTAACAGGTTCGCATCCTTATAAGCCTCCAGCTTGTCAGAGGTAAAATAATACTCCGGCAGTCCGGTAATGCTCTGTACCGTCTTCACGTCCCATTTTCCCTGGAATTTCAAGTTATGTATGGTGATAACGGACTTCATATTACGATAGAAATCTCCGCCGTGGAAACGCTCCTTCAGGTATACCGGGATCAGACCGGTCTGCCAGTCATGGCAATGGATCAGATCCGGCTGGAAATTCAAAAGCGGTAATGCCGACAGCACTGCCTTACAGAAATATGCATACTTCTCGATCTCATATCTGGGATCATCTCCATAAGGCTTGAAGCCTCCGAAATAGCTCTCATTATCAATGAAATAATAATGCACCCCGGCTTCCTCTGCCTCCAGAACCCCTACGTACACATTCTGCCAGTTGAAATCCATGTAGAAATGTGTCACATACCTGAGCTTATCCTTCATCTCCTGCTTCATGCAGGTATACTTCGGAATAAACACTCTTACATCAAAATACTCCTTGTCAATATACTTCGGCAAAGATCCCACGACATCCGCAAGTCCTCCGGTCTTGATAAAAGGTACGCCTTCCGATGCGGCAAAAAGAATTTTTTTCATGTAAACCCTCCACATATGCTACGGCTTGTATTTCAAAACATAGATTGATTATACCATGTTTACGATTCATAGAAAAGAGGGCAGCGATAATTTACAAATCTTTTAGAGTCTGCGGTTTTGCCTCAGTTTCTGTAAGAAAGTCGGATCCTGTCAGCGATCAGCGCAATAAATTCCGAATTGGTAGGTTTGCCTTTTCCCGTGTCGATCGTGTAACCGAACATGGCATCCAGGGTCTCCATGCGGCCTCTGCTCCAGGCGACTTCGATAGCATGACGGATGGCACGCTCCACGCGGCTGGGTGTGGTCTGGAAACGCTTGGCGATGGTCGGATACAGGATCTTCGTGATGGAACTGATCATCGCCGGATCCTCCACCGACATCATGATAGCTTCCCGCAGATACTGATACCCTTTGATATGTGCCGGGACTCCGATCTCATGGATCATATCCGTGACATCTTTTTCCAGGTCATGGATGACTTCCTGGGTCTGTTCCTTTTTTTCTGTCTCTTTTACTGTGCTGTCTTTGGCGCTTTTCGTAGAAGGAACCGTGATCATAATTTGGAATTCCTTGTTGGCATTCATCAGATCCCCCAGGATTTTGTATACTTTTTCATTATCCTTTGTAGTTGTAATGTTTAATTTTTCCATTAAACTACCTCCATGACTACAAAACTACTTTTTTCACGTACCGTTCTATTATAAATAGATATGCGTCATGGCTTCAAGCAGAACCCATCGCAAGATTTTTCCAAATTTCGCAGGCTAAAACGTTAAAAAAGGCGCCCGGAATGACCCGGACGCCAATAAGAGGGAAAATGTATAAGTAGAAAAACTACGAGTAAAGCAAATTAATTAATGATGCTCTGCCAGGGTGTGAAGTGCCTCCTTGATGGCTGTCTTCACGGTCTCATCCTGTTCTGCATTCAGTCTGTGCAACAGATAAGTCTTGGCATATTCAGTGCCGATGCTGCCCAGTGCCTTAGCTGCTTCGATACGGATCTTCGTATCCGGATTGTCGATCATGTGGGCAATGCTGTTAACACTGTCTTCATCCTTGATCCGGCTCAGAGCTTCCAGTGCAGCTACCACCACGGTGTCATCGGAAGAACTCAGATATTTGATAATCTTGTCGGATTTTCCTTTCTCCTGTAATTTCTGGATCTTACTTAAATCATGTTGTTCCATAAACACGCGCCTCTTTCTTTCTGCCAGCGCGGGGGCGGTAAAATCGTCTCCGGGTCATCACTATATATCGCCTGTGGTGATTGGCTTTTCTTGATAATGTTATGATAACACCTTATTTGTCAGAAAACAATTATAGTAAAATGAAGGATTTCTAAAAATTCTATAACCTGCTAATCTTTTGCTCAAATAAATCACATCTGTATTCTAATGCCCGGTAGTCCAATGCCGATTTCACATCACTTGCCAATAAGCTTGTGATGCAGTAATTACATAATGATTATTTGGAAATAAATTCTAGTGAGTCAACAAACGAATTGATTTCTTCTTCAGAAAGCAGGGAGGATATATTAATCTCGCAGAAAGCATATTCTACAATAGCTGTATATCTTTTTATTGTCTCTCTGATTCCATCACAATTATATGAAAAAGTTAATATATTGGCCTCATATCCATCTATATTTGTTTTGGATAATTCTATAATTTCTACTTCATCGTAGGTTTCTGATAATAGTTCCTTGTAATCTTCTTCTGTCATTTCAAGATTTACACGCCATGCCTCTCCTCTATCGATCCAAAGTACTTTCTTTCCTTCCGAGTTCCAAAAACTTATTTCGTTTCCATCCTCATGCTGCAATTCCTTTAATTCCCATGTATTTGAATATTCAAAACTTATGTTATTATTTTCATATTTTAGCGGAATATGTTCCTCTGAGTTTAATTCTTCGCTACTAGAATCTGATTCTTTTATTTCCTCTACTACCTCAGGTTCAGCTTCCTCAAAATAAGAATTTGGTATTTCTTCAGGCTGCTTTTGACACCCCAATAAGGTTAAAGTCAACGTTCCAATCAAAATAACAGTAAAAATTTTTCTCATACATAATCTCCTTTTTCTCTTCTTAATATTTTAGTACTCTAAAAGAAACTTCGCTATTTCTACCAAATTGCTGGTACTTTATGTCAAAAAAATTGTATTCCCCATCATTCTTACACAGCTCCTTTCCTCTCATATTTTTAGTCTGACTTTTGGAGTTCCATTTTCCCAATATTTTCTTCAGTAAATGGTAAATATGGAATCTCCAGTTCTTCAACATTACCTTCGTTTGCATTCAGCCATTCCATATAGTCCGTCTCATCCATGGGATCCGTTCCCCAGCCGTCTGTTCCTACATAATATACCGTTCCTGTTTCAGAAGTATCTGCTTCATCCGGATATTGGTCTGACTTTCCGTTCGATTCCAAAGTCCACTTATCTTCTGAATGCACATATCCTACCAATTCATAAGTATCGCTCTCCGGAATATACCGGTAAAACAAATATAGCCACATGTCTCCATAAGTTTGATTGTGTGAAGACAGTGCTTTTAGATTTCCATTACACAAAAAAGCAAAATACGGGAATTCTTCTAATTGGATATATGTTTCTCCTGTATTACTATCATAGCCCATAATATAACCCTTCTCATCTGCCATTACCCCAGGGTCATATAGTACTACCAGTTCTTCCTTTCCGTCAGAATCCACATCGCCGATTGCAAAACTCGAATATTCTCCTACCGAAGTTTCCACCTTACTTCCATCTGGAAGAATATTGTTATACAGAAGATTGCGCAAAGTTGCTACATATATCTGCCTTGCATCCGCATCATATTCTACCGCGACCTCACTGCCATCTTTTACCGTCTCATCACGTTCTGCTGCCTCACTGCTGTTTGTTAGATCTAATTGAGGTTTCACAACCGGAGTAAGTGCAGCAAAATCAATGCTGTCCGCCAATATTTCCATGTGAGATTGCCCCAGTCCCTTTTCTGTTCCGTAAGGTAGTGTTATCGTAACAAAGCAATCCTCTAAATCTGCCAGCACCAAAGCTCTGCTTTTTCCCAATGCCAAAGTGACCGGAACACCACATTCTGTTTCATACAACATTTCCTGATATTCAGCAATGTCTCCAATATCCAACATGGCATCATGAAAAGTTCCTTTTACAGAACGCAGAAGCACAAAATCCCATGCTCCGGTATCTGCAAATTGAATCGTTCCTTCCACCTCGAAAGTACCGTCCTCATACGTATAAGTATAATATCCACCGTTATCTCCAAGGAAATCCCCCAGTGTTTCAACCAATTCCGGATGCTCCTGAAGGTCATAGGATGTTATATGGAGTGCCAATCCATATTTTTCTGTAATCCTGTCTATTTCTTCAGCCATCTCCTGTGAATACACAAGATAACAACTATAACGAGTAAAGCTGGAATCCAATCGACCATCTATATTTTGATAAATTCTTCCATCCGGGTCATACTGACTCACAAATTCCTGCCATTCTGCCAAGGCCTGCCATTCTTTACTTCCCTGATACCCTGATAAACCAATGGTACTACTTTCCTCTTCTATGGAAGAAGACCGGTTTATAAAAGGCAGTAACAAATCACGAAGTCCAAACCAATTAGCAGCATAAGCTACTATGGATAAAGATAACATCAATACAAGACATGCAACTAAAACTGCCAGTTTCCTATAAGATAAATGCGTTCTATTTTTCTTTCCAGGTGCTGCTCCTCAATGTATCTGTCATCTACATCGCCAAGTGCCCTGATAATTCGTTTTGCTTCCCTCATAAGACAATACCCTCCTGCTCCAAATATTCTTTTAAGGCATTCCGTGTCCGAAGCAATATCATCTTAACCTTGCTTTCACTCATTTGGTAATCAGATGCAATATCCTTAACTCCACTAAGATACCAATATCTACGCATAAAAATCTTACGTTTTTCTGTAGGCAGACCCTCTAAAAAACAATTTAACTTTTCTGCCAGAAGCATATCTTCAATAGCGTCTTCTACGTTTCCGGTACTGACAATACATCCCTGCAATTCTTCAAATACAACTTGTGTTTCACCCTGACCACGCTTTTTTGCATTATAATATACATATTTATTCAGTGAAAGGTTCCGTGTGATTCTTCCAATAAACGCAGAGAATTTCAGAGGACGTAACGTAGGTATTACCCCCCCAAACCTTAAAATAGGTATCATTGACGCACTCTTCTGCATCTTCCCGATTATGTATAATATTAAATGCAATGGTATTGCAATATCTTCCATATTTTTTATCGGTCTCTGTTATAGCAGACTCTGAACGTTTCCAATATAAATCAATTATTTTATTATCATCCATACCTAATCCTTTCTTCTTATATTCTTTTTCCCACTTATAATGACAGGAAAACAAGAAAACAAGTCACAACAATTTATAATTTTCTATTTCTTAATCAAATCTAGCCTAATTTTTCACCAAATAGGTTGACATTTCAGTTCTTTTTTTCTTTTTACATTCTAGAAACTAACACTTGACGGCTCGAGACGTTATAGTACAGTTTCACAATATTATTAAAGGGGATTTACAATATGGCAACAGTACGATATGTCAACAGTTCAAGTGGACTGAATGTAAGAGATTCTGCTGCAGGTACTTCAGTAACATTATATTTTTCATTATACTCCCCAATCAGCAATTTGCATATAACCTGCTTATAAATAGCAGCACTTGTCCCATCACGTTTTTTATACTATACTGATATCATCAAATCGAAAGAAGGTACTCTCATGACAAAACAGGAAATCAGCGAGATCAAAAAGCTGTTCACCCCGAAAAACTGCTCTATCACAAGAATCTGTGGATGCTATGTAGATGGAGAGAAGAATAAGAAGACGGAATTAAAGCAGGCTTTCTTAGCCCTGCCGGAGGAGGAAATGTTCAAATATTTCGAGATTCTGCGGAAGAGTCTGTCCGGCACCATCGGCAAAAATCTGCTGAATCTGGAATTCCCGTTAAAGAGTGAAACGGAGGGCGGCACACAGGAATTCCTTCTGCGTCTCAGAGACAGCAGGCTGAAGGACGACGCATTACTTGAGCAGTTCTATGACCGTATCATTGAATCCTATGAATATGTCGGTAATTACCTGATCCTGCTGATCCACGATGCCTACGATGTGCCGGGACGCACCAGAGACGGTATCGAGATGGAGGATGCTTCCGATGAAGTCTATGACTATATCCTTACCTGCATCTGTCCTGTGGATCTGTCCAAGCCGGGACTAAGCTACAACGCAGTGGAAAACACCTTCCAGAACCGTATCCGCGACTGGGTGGTAGGTATGCCGGACGCTGCTTTCCTGTTCCCCGCCTTCAATGACCGGAGTACCGATCTGCACAGCACTCTGTACTATTCCAAGGATGCGGAGGAATTAAAGGAGAACTTCGTGGATCTGATGTTAGGCTGTCCTCTTCCTCTGTCCGCAGGCGGTCAGAAGGAAACCTTCCAGTCACTGGTGGAGGAGACGTTAGGCGATACCTGTGATATCGAGACGGTGAAAAATATCCACGAGAAAATGAATGAGATTGCCCAGGAACATAAAGAAGATCCCGAGCCTGTGGTACTGGACAAAAATGAAGTCAAGACCATTTTTGCCAGCAGCGGTGTAGCCAATGACCGCATGGAGGTCTTCGACCAGTGTTTCGATGCCACTGCCGGTGAAGCTACTTCCCTCATGATGACCAATGTCTACAATCCCCGCAGCTTTGAGGTAAAGACACCGGATGTGGTCATCAAGGTCAACCCCGAGCGCACGGATCTGGTAAACACCAAAATGATCGACGGCAGACAGTGCCTCGTGATCGAGCTGGACGGTAATATCGAAGTCAACGGCATCGCCGTGCGGGCTGCCGGAAGCCAGGATACGGACGGCGAAGAGGAATAGCCGAGCAGCCACCCGTCATCGCTATTCAAAGAAAACATGCGCAAAATCGCCTCTGCGAGGCTTTCCAGCTTCCAAACACGATACCTACGGATTGTTTCGTGCTTCGCACTCTCACAATCCTACCCGCTATTCGCATATCGTGGGATATTCATCCCACTTTTATGCTCATATCGGGGGCGGGTCCCAAGGTCTAAACCCACTTATGAGCAAGCTCATGTGGTTTTAGACCTTTTGACCCTGGTATCGTTACATCTTAAAATACTGCATGCTCTCCGCGAGCTCATCCGCAATCTTCTTCAGCTGCTCCGCACTGTCATAGACCTGTCGAAAAGTATCCAGAACCTCCTGTGTCTCGGTATAGGTCTGCTGCGTACTATCTACATTGTCATGCGCAATCTGCGAAAGCTGCTCCACAGCCTCCATGACTTCTCCACGGGACTCGGCCAGTCTGCCGGTGCTCTCTCTGATCTGCAGGATGCTCTGCATGGAATCTTCGATCTCTTTCAATACCTCTGATACATTGGTTCTGGTCTCCTGCATGCTTCCGCTCTGTTCGGTAATGATCTCCTGCATCCGCTGCATGATCTCCACCTCTCTGGCGGAATCTTCCATCAATGCTTTGGTTGTCTCCTCGATCTCACGGCCGGACTGATTTGACTGCTCCGCCAACTTCTTGATCTGGTCAGCCACCACGGCAAAACCTCTTCCGCTCTCTCCGGCTCGTGCCGCCTCAATGGAGGCATTCAGGCTTAACAGATTCGTCTCTTCCGCAATCGATGTGATAAACTCCATCGCTGCATTGATTTTCTGGATGGAGGCATTGGTCCTGTCGGTCTGCTCCTTGACCTCGCCGATAATGCGTTCCACTTCCTCATTAATGTTGCACAGCTGTGCCAGAGTATCAGCGGTCTTCTTGCTGGATTTCTGCATGGAATCCGCATGGACATTCAAAGTATCCACTTCCGTGGAAGTCTCCGTGATATGTTCTCCCATGATCCGCATATTCTCGGAAGTACTCTCGGAATTCTTCGACTGCTCCGTAGAATTTGCCACCACCTGACTTACAGCGTTCTGTACTTCGTTCATGGTACCGTTGGTAGTGTCTGCCGCATTTCCCAGCGCCCTGGAAGCCTCCAGCAGACTCTCGGAATTTTGGGAGATTCCTTTTAAGATACCTTTCAGCGTGTCTTTCAGTTTTACGGTTACACGGGACAGGTCTCCGATTTCATCCTTACGTTTCAACATCTTATCATCTACCCAGACCGTCAGATCTCCCTCTGCGACTTTCCCCATGATACCGATACTCTTCTTGATGTTCCTGCTGATAGAGGTTGCCAGTTTCAAACCCACACCGATGCACAAAATCATTGCCACACAGACAGCAGCACCGATACTGAAGATCATACCGTTTACCACGGCATCTTTCTGTTCCTTATTCGTGCCTACGAATACCATACCGATGATCTCATCCTCAGACCCATTCTGATAGACCGGCATGAAATAGCCGTAATTCATAACGCCGTCCAGAGATACCGCACTGCTGAAATACTCTTCTCCGTTCTGTAATACCTTCTCCACGATCCTGTCTCCCGCCGGGGAATTCAGAATCCGATCCCCGTTACTGTCCAGAGCAGAAGTCATGATGCGACGGTCCCCGTAGAAAAAGGTCACATCCATTCCGGTATTGTCCCTGATCCGATCCACCAGGCTCTCGGAACGGGAGATATTATAGCTGCCTTTCCAGATGTCGCCATTACTGGATTCCATATAGTCACCGGTGTTCTGGTCATACGCTGCCAGCGTTGCCGCAGCCGTTCCCTTCAGTCCTTCTTCGATTTCGTCCATCATGGAACTGCGTACCGTCGTCAGCATAAAAAAGATGGATAACAGTCCTAACAATACTACCGGTCCGATGGTCATTGACAGAATCTTTTTTTGTATACTCATGAAAATGCCCCCTATTCTACCACAGATACGGTCTTGAAATACCAGTTGATACCACCGGTAATCGTTGCATCATCCAGCGTCGTTCCCTCTTTGCCCACGGTCTCTCCCGTATTCGTCTCGATCACGCCGTCAAATACCCCGTTTTCTCCGGATAAAATCTGCTTTTTGGCTTCCTCTACCTTCTCTTTCGTGCCTTCCGCACAAAAGTCCGCCAGATCCGTGATGCCTACCAGATTTTCATTCATACCGCCGTAGTAATTGCTGCCGTCCCAGCTGCCATCGATAATGCTCTGGACAGCCGCTGTATAATAGGCACTCCAGTTCCAGATGACGCTGCACAGACAGGACTGCGGAGCATCCTTGCTCATATCCGAGTTGTATCCGATACTGTACACTCCCTTTTCCTGTGCCAGTGTCTGGGGATATACGGTATCACAATGCTGTGCGATCACATCACACCCCAGATTCAGAAGTGTCTGTGCCGCCGCCTTTTCTCCTTCGGGATCGTACCAGCTGTTTGTCACCTTTATATATACTTTTGCATCCGGATTCACCGAATAGATTCCAAGAGCAAACGCATCGATACCGCCGGTAACCTCAGAATTGGACGAATCCATGGCTGCCACATAACCGATCTTATTGGAAGTGGTATTCATTCCTGCCACAATACCGCTCAAATATCTGGCCTGATAAATTCTTCCGAAATAATTGTTAAAATTCTTACCATTACTCAGATAACCGGTACCATGGGAAAAATACACATCCGGATATTCCTCTGCCATTTCCGCCGTGGTCTCCATATAACCCCAGCTGGTGGTAAAGATGATATTGCATCCCTCATCAATACATTCCTGAATCGCCTGACGGGTCTCCCCGGCGTCCCCGTCGTTTACATTAATCTTCCGGATGATCTGATCGTCTGACAGTCCCAGATTCTGCTGCATCCCCTGAATGCCCAGATCATGCGTATAAGTATAGCCGCTTCCCTCCGCCGGATCCGACAGATGAATGACACCTACCTTGATCTCATCCTTTGGAATGCCTGCAGTCTGTGTTGTCACGCTGCTGCCGCTTTCCGTCTGCGCTACCTGCGTGGTTCCGTTGCCACCTCTTGCCTCATATCCGATGTTTGTAGCATAATCGTCCACTTCTCCGGTACTACCACAGCCTGTCAGAAGTGCACACCCCAGCAGAATTGCCGCTGCCTTCCGAAAGTTTCCTGTTTTACCTCTTCCCATATACAAGTACCCCTTTCTCTTTTGTAGTCTATGTGCCTTTCTCTTGTCACTACCGTCTGATTTCTCAGAACCGGTTCGTTCTATAAATATAAACTACAGCCTTCCCTTATCCCCTGCTTCCATGGCAGGTAAAATAAATCACCTGATACTCTTTTGCGATCTCCGCAAGAAAACGCATGGCACCTTTTGTACGGTTCTCATCCAGATTCACAAAAGGGTCATCCAGAATCAAAAACGGCTTCTGTTCCTCATACATGGCTTCCACCAAAGCAAGTCTCATACAGATACCGATCAGGTCACGGTTGCCCAGACTCAGATATCCGATGTCTCGGGGCATATTGCCTTCAACCACCTGTAATCTGGTATTGGCATCCATCTGATAATTTTCGCATTCTGTTCCTGTAAGGATCTGATAATATTTCCGGAACCCCTGCATGACAGGTTCTGTATATTTCGCAGTGAACGAACTCTTTGCCTGTTCCAACAGATTTTTTGTCATTCCAAGCAATTCATATTGTTTGAGTCCTTCCTCTGTCTTCTCCTGCAACGTTTCCAGCTCTTCCTGCATATTTTCCACATTATCCCAGGATTCCTGCAAGTCGGAAAGTTGCTTCTGATAGCTGTCAATGGTCTGAAAACGTTCTTCCATACGCTCCGAAAGGACCTGCATTTCATCTGCCAGGCTTTCCAGGGATTCCTCTCCCTCCGGGACCTTCAGTGCCAGAAGTGCCGGAATGTCCTCTTTCGCTTCAAACGCTTTTATCTCCTGCTCGATTCTCCTATATTCTTGTAACTCCTTCTCATAATCCTTTCTATGACTTTCCAGTTCGGCCAACTGTTCTTCCGGATGCTCCTCCGGAATCAGTTGCAACGACATTAGATAGTCTTTTACCTGTTCTTCCAGCACTTCGTATTTCTGTTTTTGCTGTAAATATTTCTTTTGTTTTTCCAGTAAAAGCTGTCTCTGTCTGCACTTTCCCGCCAGTTCATGCAATGCCGCAAGATAATTTTGTGTCTCCGGTACTTCTCCGTATTCTGCAAAAAACTGCTGCAAATCTTTCTGCAATGCGGCAATTCTCGCAGTCTTTTCATCCGATCCGTCCTGCTTTTGCCGCTCCAAAAGTGCCTCGTAATCTTTTCTCTTATTCTGCAGTTCCACAAGCCAGGAGGTCAGTTCCAGTCCTTCCCGAAGTCCCCAGCGAGTGCAGAAATCCTCAACCTGTCCTTCCGCTATGCAGACCTGTGTCTCAAGTTCTTCCATTTCCTGTTCCAAATAGGAAAGCTCTGTATTTTCTCCCGTTTGGGCTTTGGATCTGCCTGCTGTAAACAACAGTGCCGCTGCCACAGCTGCAATTCCCAGTACGATCAGGACTCCTCCGATCACTCCCTGTCCCAATAAGATCACAGCAAAACCGCCAAGCGCTAAAAGAATGCCAAAAAGCAATAGCATTTTTTTCCTTTTACCTGCTTCTTTCTGCTCCCGTAAGCATCTGGCATCTTCCTTTGCCTGTATGGATTGCAGGGTTTTCCTCTGTATTTCTTTCGCCTGCAGAAGACTTTTTCCTTCATTGCGGTTCGTCCAGGCATTTTTTACACTGTCGATCTCCGCCTCCTGCGGCATTCCTTCCGCAAAATATCCGGAAAGTTCCTCTAACCGTCTGCTCTCTTCCCCTGACAGGGCATTTTTTCTTGTCGTACTTTCCAGGCTCTCAAGTTCTTGTGCCTCAGCATATTTTTCTTCCAGTCTGGCATTGTCCACCATGGGAAAATTATCTTTACACTGCGCCTGTTCTTCTTCTGTCAGGCAATAGATTTCCATTG
>ERZ859776.988-NODE-988-length-11624-cov-1.712767_pt1 | contig 11624 bp, 10 predicted proteins | sample MGYA00509987_ERZ859776 | MGnify/ENA primary metagenome ERZ859776 (study PRJEB30046, sample SAMN00715146) | human gut metagenome | study: EMG produced TPA metagenomics assembly of the A metagenome-wide association study of gut microbiota in type 2... | reverse complement strand
TGGTAGTCAAGATCCTGGCGATCGTGCTGGTACCGCTTGTGGCGACCGCACCCCCCTAAAAAACAAAAAAAGACCGGATTTTTTTCCGGTCTGAATAAAACAGAGTTATTTTGAATCAGTTATTTTTCTGAAACGGTATTTCAGCAGAAACAGAATAAGGCAAGAAACAATCGGAACCGCATATCCAAATTGCTTTATTAAGCCTTCAGTTTTCATAATCATATTAAACATAGCGTGAAATGTAATCGCGACGCACAACAGTGCAAAAATGCCTGATGCCTTTAACGCACCGGGTCGGCGGAATACTCTCAGTCCGTACCCGATTATAAAAGCACATGTAATGTGCATAGCTCCGGTTGAAAAACCTCGCACTAATAAATAAAACAAATTACCTGTTCCGTGTTCCAAAAGGTAACAGATATTTTCAAAGGTAGCAAATCCCACTGCAATATTAAAAATAATATTATCCCCCTCCTGCGGTTGGAGTTCAAAAACAATCAAACCAAACAAAAGAGGAATGAGTTTTACAGTTTCCTCTATAACAGGTGATATTTCCAATACAGCAGATGTTTCCTGTGCACCGTAAAGTACCGAAAAAAATGTATTCAAATAGGCGGATATAATACAGCAGACAAATCCGAGAACTATAAAAATATAATTTTTTCTGTTACCGGTATTTGTACCGAGTGCGGCAAGCAAAAACGGAGCCGCAAGGCATATAAATATATTTTCTATATTGTACGGCATAGCTTTTCCTCCCTGCTCTGTGCAACGGCTATCAGAATAAGAGCCGGATTCATTATAAATATGTCAACCAAATAATACGGATTTATAAAGGTGTTTTCCGCAATAAAATACGAAGAACCCCACAAAAGATATTCTGCCGCATAAAAAAACCCCCCAAAAAAAAATTTCCCCCCAAAAAAAAAAAAAACCCCGCCGCAAAAATCCACAGCTTACCCGTCTGTTTTTGAATTTTTGCAAAATATATACCTTTTACCGCATAAAAGCCCAATATTCCCATTGCTGTGCCCATTAAGATGTTCTCAAAATAACTGCCTCGCAAACAAAAGAAAATACCCATACCCAGAGAAAACAACGGTAAAATCCAAAATATTGCTTTCTTTTTATGTTTTTCTTTCGGTACATCTGCATAAAGACGTAAAGTAAGAAAAATATACGATGCCGTCCAGCTCAGTTCCGAAACACAGAACACAAGCGGAGAAGTGCCTAACAATATAAGGTACAGTACCCAATAGGCAAGCCCCATTCCGAAACTTAGGTAGAAAAGCAATATCAAAAGGCGATTGTAACTTCTGTTTCGTATTGCCGAAATACAGGAGCAGCATCCGCAGATAAAAACGCAGAAAAGCTGTAAAAGATTATCTGTCAGTTCTGTCATTTCCCTCATTCCTCTCTTTATTTCTTTTATGAAGAATGTCACACATCAAAGTTACCGAAATGCCAAGTAAAAACGCCAAAATCCCTACAACAACATACCCCAAAAAGCCTTTGTTGGCAAAAATACTGGCTGTGTCATGCATCGGCGTATGCTCAAATCCCGCAAAATTCAAATTACATACAAGTGCCGATATAACTACGATTAAAGCAATGCCAAACGAATAGCACGAGATGACCGCCAGTCTATGTCTTTTTTCGTTGCGCTGTTTTTTTATTTCATCAGCCTGTTTTTTCGCCAGTTTTATTCTTTCAGTCGTTGAACGCACTTTTTATCCCCTCCGTTTCAAGTAACGGTCTTAATTTCTTTTTGCCGAGTTGCAACAGCTTATCAATCTGTTTTGCCGACTTTCTTAAAACAGCAGCGGCTTCTTTGTAACTCATTCCCTCAATGTATACAAGATAAAGAGCCTCTTTTTGAGCGGACGGCAAATATTCCATACAGTCATAAATCCGCTTGTTTCGCTCCGCAATGCACACTTCATCTTCAAATGTATTTTCTATGCAAAAATTCATTTCTTCCTCTGTAAGAATGATATGTCTTTTTGCTTTTCTCAAAAACATCAGTGCATGATTTCGAGCCGCTTTATATATGTAACTTTCAAAACTGCTTTTTATATTCGGTCGTTTGCTGATCAGATACGCAAAAACTTCTATCAACAAGTCCTCCGAATCGTGGAGATTTTTTATATATCCGTTTATATACAGCGTAAGCTTGTCACCGTAAATCTCCATAAGCCTTTCAAGAGCCTTTGCATCGCCCGAAAGGTAATCGTTATAAATTATAGTTGTATCCATCATTAAACAAATCCCTTTCTCAATTTTATTTGTCAGCTAGCTTTTCTGACAGAATGTGACGTTATGCGATACAAGAAATCTATATTGAATTGTATCATACATTTCCCCTTCCGTCAATGAGCGACTGTTTAGTATCTCGAGTAACAAACACCTCCGATTAAAGTTACAAAAAAAGCAAGCTACTGCTACAAACAATGCTTGCTTTTTCTGTTAGATAAAATCTTCAATTACATCTTGCAGATGACAGGGTGACAATTCGTATTTGTTCAGTCTTCCGATTAATTCTGTCACCTCTTTTTTATTTGGTGACACGTCATTAACAGCCATTTCCTCACATTTGATGCCGTATGTAGTCTTTACCACTCCCTCAATATTCTTTTCTTCTTGCAAAATTGTATACATATTGTATATTAGTCCTTTCTCCCCCCTATGTTATATAATACAACATATACCACTAAATTACAATATTATTTGATATTTTGTAAATAAATTGTAAATTACCGAAAAAAATAAAGGTGGTATTACACCACCCTTATTTTATGCACGAATTAAAAGTCCGTTTATAAGATCATTCTTTGCCATTTCCTTAATTTTATAATGAAGTTTCTTACCAGTAACGTTTGTCGGTATAGTCGCTGTAAATCTATAATATCTCGGACGTTTATAGTTTGAAATCATAGGACTGTTTTTACAAAATTCTTCAAGTTCGTCAACAGTAAGCGATTCATCTGCTTTTACGACATATGCCGTAACAATTTCGCCGTGTGCTTTATCGGGAACGGCTGTAACGATACTGTCCGCAACTTTCGGATGTGAATTAAGCACTTCTTCAATCTGCGTAGGATAAATATTTTCACCCTGTGAAATAATCATATCGTCTTTTCTTCCGGCAATAGTAATAAAATGATTTTCGTCCCAAGTACCGAGGTCGTTTGTGTACAAATATCCGTTATGGAATTTACGCTCCGTTTCACCCTCATTATTATAGTAGAAATACGCTGATTTTGCGTGTGAGCGGATAATCACTTCACCCACTTCGCAATTATCTTTAGCAACAATTTCGTGAGGTTCGGCACGTCTGTCCTCAAATACCTTTACTACTCGAACGTCATCATCAGTACAAGCTCTGCCCGCTGTACCCGCCATTTCAGGTAAATCGTTCGGTCTAAGAAATGTATTCCAGAAAGTTTCGGTTGTTCCGTAGCCATTGAATATTCTCGGTGTAAGCACTCTCTGATAACGCATACAAGCCGCACGTTCAAGCGGCGAACCCATTGTAACAATACCGTGAAGTGTACTCAAATCTCTGCCGTTTCTCTCCTGAGCCTCCGTAAGACGTTCCAAAACAGCCGGTACACCGATTATGAACGAAAGCTTATAATCTTCCACATATTTAAGCGTCAAAGCCGCGTCAAATTTACGCATTATCGTAACACAGCCACCCGCATAAAATGTCGGTGTAAGACCGCCCGAATGCAAACCGCCTCTGTGGAACCAAGGTGTTGTATTCATAGACTTATCCTCTGACGAGAACGGGAAATGTATCATAACATCGTGCGCCGAAAGCACTTCGTTAATACTTGTTATGCAAACACCTTTTGGTCTGCCTGTTGTTCCCGATGTATAAAGTCTTGTCGTTTCATCATATATAGAAAGATTCCAATTCAAATTCGGATTTTCTGCCGATGCATTCTTCACAAAATCCGAATATTTTACCGTACCAGGTATAGGAGCCGCTCCTCCTTCGTCCACCATAATTATCATTTTCGGTGTGAATTTTGAAAGTTTCAGTGCCTGTTCAACAGCGTCTTTGTTGATTGATTCATATATAAATACTGTCGGTCTGCTGTCCTCAATAGTTATTGCAATTTCACCGGCTGACAATCTGAAATTTATCGGACAACTTACTGTACCTGTTTTATGACAAGCGATATATGCAAACGCAAATTCCGGGCAATTCAAAAGTTGGAACATCACTACTCCGCCTTTTATTATTCCTGCGTCCAAAATCGCATTTGAAAAACGGTTTGCTTCTGAATTAAGTTCAGAGTATGTCCAAGCAGTCTTTGTTTCGGGAGAAATCATAGCCTCTTTATCTGCAAATCTGTAAACATTTCTCATAAATCCGTTAAGCCACGTATATTCTCTTTCAAACTCAGATTTAAACATATCTATACGTTGTTGCTTTGTATCTGCCGTAAATTTTGCTTTTGCCGAATGTAAGGCTTTTTCAATGTCTGCAAATATGTTTTCTATTTCATCATTTGTGTATTCGTAATTTGATTTGTTTGAGCAGTTTTCAAGCAGGCGAATTCCGTCAAGTATTTTAATTTTTCTTGCCTCTGAAATTCTGTCAAATCTTTCTTTCTTAGTTTCCTTTTGCATTATTTTCTTTCCTTTCATTATTTTTCTTATAAATATTGTTGTCATTATATCACCCATTTTCTATTAAATCAAGCATTTTTGTAATTATTTTTAAAAATATATCTGATTGTTTCATTTTCACAATATTTGATAAATATTGTGAAAATATTAACCATTTTAAATGATTAACGATATATTCTAAAAATATACACCTTCATAAAAACTGTTGACAATTTAGAAATCATATGATATTATTTATGCAAACGATTGCACAGATACAAAATTTAATCTGTGCATTTTAAACGCCTATTTACGCAAACGATTGCACAGGAGGTGAAATATTGCAAAAAGTAACAATAAAAGATGTGGCAAAACTCGCAAAAGTATCGCCTTCAACCGTTTCACGCGTACTTTCAGGTAATCCTTCAATTTCGGACGATACTTGCAAACGCGTAAAAAACGCCGTAAAAGAACTGCATTACACACCCAACACAACTGCAAGAAGTCTGCGTTGTGAAAAAAGCAAAAGTATAGGCGTTGTATTCCCCGACATTTCAGGTGAATTTTACGCAACGTGTGCGTCAGCGATACTCAAATACGCTCGTATGTCTGACTATACCGTACTTTTTACCGAAAGCGGACACAATTTAAAAGCAGAGAAGGACAGTATAAAAGCACTTTTGGAGCGACGTATTGACGGTATTATTTTTATCGGTGACAATTCCGACATTCCGCTTATTCAAAGCATTGCCGCACAATCTATTCCTATAGTTACAGGCGACCGAAAAGTCGGCAATATTCCGTCTGTTACTTTCAACAACAGGGAAACCGTTCAAGAAATGGTTGATTCACTTTATAAATCTGGTTGCCGAAAATTTATGTATGTTGGTGAAACTCCGACCGGTCAAAGCAATCTTTTGAACAGATACAACGGATATACCGATGCATTAAAAAAATACAGCGACACAACTTCGGTGATATTTTTAGAAAAAAGCCTGCACGGCGACAAACTGAAAACCGCAAGAAGACTGTTCACAGAAAAAATTATAACCTCACTCCCCGATGTAATTATTACGTCCAACGATTTAATTGCACAGGGAATTATAAGTGCCGCACACGAAAACGGAATTAACATTCCAAACGATATGCAAATCACAGGTTTTGACGATTTGCTTTCATCTGCGTACTTTATCCCATCAATCACTACAGTAAGTCAAAACATCGACGAATTGGCAAAGCGTTGTTTTTCAATGCTGATGGATTTAATTAATAAAAAAAGTTCCGTTTCTTCGATAATCGAACAAAACATTATTGCAAGAAACTCCGCAAAAATCAACATATAAAATAAGAAAGGATTTTGAAAATGTATATTGCAAACAAAGAAAGATATGAAACAATGAAATATAACCGTTGCGGAAAGAGTGGCCTGTTACTTTCTGCTTTTTCGCTTGGTTTATGGCACAACTTCGGCAGTAACGACAGTTACGACAATATGGTTGATTTGCTTACAACAGCTTTCGACCTTGGCATTACTCACTTCGACCTTGCAAACAATTACGGTCCGTATCCGGGCAGTGCCGAAGAAAATTTCGGTAAGGTTTTGAAAAACGAACTTGCGCCGTATCGTGATGAATTAATCATCTCAACCAAAGCAGGCTACGGTATGTGGGACGGACCTTACGGCGACCACGGTTCAAGAAAATACCTTATCGCAAGTCTTGACCAAAGTTTGAAACGTATGGGACTTGAATATGTTGATATTTTCTATCATCACCGTCCCGATCCTGACACCCCTATGGAAGAAACAGCGTCGGCACTTGACCATATCGTAAGAAGCGGTAAGGCGCTTTATGTAGGTATTTCAAACTACAACGCAGAACAGACGAAGCAAATGGCTGAAATTATGAAGTCACTTGGCACTCCACTTGTTATTCATCAACCGCGTTACAATATGTTTGAACGCTGGATTGAAAACGGCTTGCAGGACGTTCTAAAAGACGAGGGTATAGGTTCAATCTCATTCTGTCCGCTTGCACAGGGACTTCTTACAAATAAATACATAAACGGTATTCCTGCCGATTCAAGAGCCGCAAAGAGTTCTACGTTCCTTACAAAAGAGGGCATTACAGCCGATAAAATCGAAAAGATTGTTAAGCTGAATAAGATTGCCGAAAACAGAGGTCAGTCACTTGCTCAAATGGCTTGTGCATGGAACTTGAGAGGCGGCAAACTTACAAGTGTTCTTCTTGGCGCGTCAAAAGCTTCTCAGATTATTGAGAATGTCAACTCACTAAATAATCTTGACTTCACGCAAGACGAACTTAACGCAATCGAAGACGCATTGAAATAACCTAAAACCCCATCTGTTTTATAGATGGGGTTTATTTTATCACCACAGGTCCATTACTAAAATCCTTAAATATGGTATTATAAATTCAATACAAATGAAAGAAGGAATTTATAATGAGTCCACAAGATTTAAACTATGAACAACCCACAGTTTCCGACGCAGCCGTTGACAACAGTGACGACTATACCGAATACACTTTTTCAACCACAAAAGGTATGCGTTTCGCTTTAATTGTTACCTACATTCAATATACCATTTTTGCAAAGAATGATTGTATGGAAGTCAAGACATTCCCTAAAAAAGCAAACAAAATGCCTATTGTCAGATATGACGATATAGCCGCTATGCACGTCAAAAAAGTATTTACTTGGTATCATATATGTTTGGCAATTCTCACTTGCTATACAATAATTTTACCTTTGTTGTTTTTATATGCCGGTTCTAATCACAAATTGGAAATAACATTAAAATCAGGTGCTAAAACATCGGTTTGTGCGTCAAACAAAAATGTTATGAACAATTTTGCAACTGAGCTTAACCAAAGAATTATCAAAAAATGCGGTCATTCTGTTTTGGTTTAAAAAAAAGACGTATCTCATTTTATTGAGATACGTCTTTTTTCTCATCATTCACAAATTCCAATGTAAAATCGGGTGCGTTATACACGCTGTCGGGGTTATATTTCATAGTTACGTCCGCTTTAAATTCCGTATCGTTTTTACCCATAAGCTTATTACATCGCACCTTGTCACCCGCAAGCCATTTTTTGACCATTGTTTGAGTTATCGTTGTTTTCTTAAATAATCCCCTATCGGATTTCTTCCATATAATAAATCCGCAGTTATTCTTGCACGAAAATGCTTTCATACTTTCCACAACATCACCGTTACACTTCGGACATTTTCCGAGCGGTTTCGGCGGTGCAAAAACAAATTGTACCGGATATTGCGATTCTTTATCTACTTTCAATTCAACATCAGCGTCAAATGTCGTGCCGTCGTTCTTCAACAGTTTTTTCATTCTGACACTTTTACCCGCAAGCAATTTTTTAGCCATAGGCAAAGTTATTGTGACATTTGAGAACATACCTTTTGTTTGATTTTTCCAAACAGTGAATTTACAGTTCATCGGCTCACGCCAATTACTGCACCCAAATCCCCTTGTTCCCTCTATAACGTTACCGCCGCAAAGCGGACAAGTTCCGATTACTTCGTGATATTTTTCCGTTACCGCCTTTGTCATAACGGCTTGATTTACCGCAGGATATGAATTGGAAATTACTGTTTTTATCGTATCAAGCACATTGTCCGTAAGCGATTTATACGTCTTATCTCCGGAACGAATATCTTCTTGTATCGCCCACCATTTTGCCGTCATATCAGCTTTCTTGATTTCATCGGGCAATATGCGGTACAGTTCACGTCCAAGCTCCGTTGAAATAAGCCGTTTTCCGTCTTCGGCAACATAGCCTTTTGTTATAAGGCTGTCGATAATCGTACTTCGCGTTGCGGAAGTTCCGATTGAGCCGTTTTCGCCCTTTTTATCCTTATCTTTTTCCAAAAGCATTTTCTTGACTTCGGGATCAGTTACATACTTCGCAATCCTTGTCATATCCTCGTTCAAGGTCGCCTTTGTGTATCGTGACGGCGGCTTTGTTTCTTTTTCCTCAAACCGTGCATCAATCGCAGTTCCCGAATACATACCGTCCGCAATAGTGCTAAGTTCCGTAACTTCTTCGGCTTTTATATCCTTGAATATCGCCGTATATCCTTTTTTCAAAACGACTGTCGAATATGCCACAAGCGTATATTCTCCGTCAAGTTCAATCGTCATTTTTGTTTTTTCTTTAACAGCCTTAGGCAAAAATTGTGCCATATAATATTTACACACCGCAAGATATACATTTTTCTCACGTTCGGTAAGCTTGTTCAAATCAACCTTGTTATTTGTCGGAATAATCGCAAAATGTGCGGTGATATTTTTATCATTAAAACACTTTGAATGAATTGTCGGGTCAAGTTCGCTTGGCTTGAATTTAATATTCTGCACAACTTGTGCCAACGTTTTAGGCGCCTCTTTAAAATGTTCCTCCGACAGATACTGACAATCCGAACGGTTATACGTTATCGCCTTATGTGTTTCACGAAGTGACTGCGTAATATCCATAACATCGGCAGGGTTATACCCAAAGTGGCTGCTACAATAACTTTGCAATTTTACAAGGTTAAATGGCAACGGCGGATCTTCATTTACGACTTTCTTTTCGATTTTAATATTGTCAAACCGTTTGTTTATAAGGTCATTTTTTATCTTTTCCGCCTCGTCAAGCTCAGTTATTTGCTTATTTTCAGTACCCTTTTGTTTTTTCTTTGTATATTTTGCGGTAACGGTTTTATTTCCGTCATCCGTTTCAACATTTACATCGGCAAAAATATCATAATACACAGTCTTTATATGTCCCTCAATCTGCATATCACGTTTTACGACAAGTCCCAAAGTCGGTGTCTGAACACGACCGACCGCAAGCAAAACACCGGAATTTGAGCATGTAAAAAAGCGGCTCATATTGACGCCGATCATAAGGTCTGCGACACCTCTCGCATATGCCGACCAACCCTCATTCAAGCTGTCGTTGTTATCCGTCATATGTGACAGCGCCTTTACAAGGCCGCCGCGTGTCGTATCACCGGTATTAAGTCTTTTAACAGGCTTTTTATAATCAAACCACCTAAGAATTTCATCAATTAAAAGCTGTCCTTCTTCATCGGGATCGCCTGCATGTATAACAGATTCCGATTCTTCAAGCAACTCACCTATAAGTCCGACACGCTGTGCTTTGGTTTCGTAATTTCTGTTTGAATTACTGTCCTCACCCATTTTGAGTTCCCAACTGTCGAAATATATCGGTAAATCGTCAAGCGACCACTTTTTATATTTCATATCATAGTCTTCCGGTTCTTTCAGGCTCAGCATATGACCGAATACCCATGTGACCGCATAGTCGCCTTTTCGTATAAATCTGTTGTTTCTCTCTGTAACCTGTCCCTGCAGTGCGTCCGCAATATCTCTGCCCAATGACGGTTTCTCGGCTATTACTAAAATCATATTCCCTCTCAGATAAAAAAGCCGTCCTAAGACGGCTTTTGCTTGTGTTATTTATTATAGAAGATTCTTGCGAAGTTCTTCTCCGCTTAGCTTGCTAAGGTAAGCCGGTGCAACGTCAAATACAGTCTTACAACCGCTTTGCCCCTCTTTGCTCATACGATATGCGGCTCTTGCATATGCAATAAGCACTGATGAAGTAAATTCAGGGTTTGAATCAAGCTTTAGGCTGTATTCAATAATGTGACTATTTTCACCGTTCCAACCTGTCTTACCACATCTGATAACAAATCCACCGTGAGGAATACCGCTGTGGTTTGCCTTTAATTCTTCTTCTGAAATGAAGTTTACAGTTGTATCATAATCTGAGAAATAGTTAGGCATTGTCTTGATCTCATTTTCTATACGAGCCTTATCTGCGCCTTCTTCCGCTACAACATAACATTCACGAGTATGCTTTTGACGAGTTGTAAGTTCAGGGTTTTCACCGTTTCTTACTGCCTTAAGTGCAGAGTCAACAGGAACTGTATATTGCTTTGCGTCCTTAACTCCGTCAATTCTTCTGATAGCGTCTGAGTGACCTTGGCTCACGCCTTTGCCCCAGAAAGTATAGTCCTTACCGTCTGAAAGTATAGCATTTGCATAAAGACGGTTAAGTGAGAACATACCCGGGTCCCAACCTACTGAAATTATACCAACGTTGCCGTTAGCCTTTGCAGCTGCGTCAACTGCCGCAAAATGTTCAGGAATTTTTGCGTGTGTATCAAAACTGTCTATAACATTGAAATACTTAACATATTCCGGTGTTTGTTTCGGAAGGTCTGTCGCACTTCCGCCGCAAAGAATCATAACGTCGATTTCGTCCTTCATCTTAGGAGCGTCATCAACCGAATAAACCTTAACGCCCTCTGTCATAATCTTAACAGTTGACGGATCACGTCTTGTGAATACACCAGCAAGCTCAACATCATCGTTTTGCTTGATTGCACATTCAATACCGCGGCCAAGATTGCCGTATCCCAATATACCTATTTTAATTGCCATTTGTATCACTCCATTGTTTTAAAAATTAACTCCGCCTTACATTTTATCAGATTTTATTTCAAAAAACAATATTTTTTTATAATTTTTTTAAAATTATTAACATCTTATTCTGAAACTCAGTGTTTAAGCCATTTCCGAGCCTTACATTTTCGGCATATACCAATTTTAAACCATGGAAAATTTTTGATTAATTTTGATTGAATTTTTTCATTTCTTCCGCACTTTTTTCATCAGATACATGACTGTAAGTGTCCATAGTTATCTGATAACTTGAATGTCCGAGATATTGTTGTACAATCTTAGGATGAATATTTTTTTCAAGGCACATTGTAGCAAAAGTATGACGAAAATAATGCGTAGTGACATGCGGTAATAAACTATCACTGTCCGCCCCTTCACTCTGCAATGTGCGATTTATTTTCTTAACCAAATTTGATAATGCCATATGCACATTAATATATTTTAATGGTTTATTATCATTATCGACAAAAACAAACTCTGATTGATA
>ERZ859776.978-NODE-978-length-11680-cov-2.395957_pt1 | contig 11680 bp, 9 predicted proteins | sample MGYA00509987_ERZ859776 | MGnify/ENA primary metagenome ERZ859776 (study PRJEB30046, sample SAMN00715146) | human gut metagenome | study: EMG produced TPA metagenomics assembly of the A metagenome-wide association study of gut microbiota in type 2... | reverse complement strand
AGTCCCTGTCGGGGGCTTCGCCCCTGCGACCCCGTTTTTAAATAAGCAAGAGGTTTATCGACAGACTGAAGCGGAGCAGGTGGAAATCTGCTCCGCTTATACTTTATCTTTTTGTCCTGCTTACTGCACAAGATCCCCGTATACAACGCCGAGTCCTACTGTGCTCATATAAACTCTGCCGTATTTGTTCATATCGCCTACGACAAAATATCCGTTGCCGGGGCCGCCGAACTGATGCTGATCATCGCTTACCTTGCTCCATGTCTTACCCTCATCCTCAGACCAGTAAAGACCTATGGAATCATCGTTTGTGGGCTTGCCCCATACGAATATGGTATAAGGATCGCTGTCCGTCTTGCCCTTGCCAAGACCTACCGCCATACAAGCGGCTAAAGAATCCATTCTTGTGAACGTTTTGCCGTTATCTGTTGATACCTGAAGTCCCATTGAAGGATAGTACACAACGCCCTCCTTGCCGGGTGCAACCACGGGTCTTGCCGCAGCGAATACAGAAAGCGTCATATTCTGAGTAAACGTCTTTCCGCCGTCCTCGCTGTAGAAGAACGCACCGCCGCTTGCGGCATATACATAATCGGGGTTTACGGGGTCGCAGATGATTTTCTTTGTGCCTACTCCGCCCTCGCTCTTTGTCCAGGTCTTGCCCTGATCGTCGGAATAGTAAATGCTGCTGTCGTTTCCGGGTGCCCAGAAGAATCTCTTTCCGTCAGCAGAAACTGCCACATAGCCGCCGTATGCCACATTTCCGCTCTCAAGCGGCGAAACGGTAACATTCACCCATTTCTTGCCTGCGTCAAGAGTATACCAGAAGCCTGCCGCACTCTCACTGCCGCCGCACTTTACCCATATATCAGTTGCCTTTGCCGCTACCGCAAGACCGGACATTGAACCTGCAACGCTGTTGTGTACCATACCGTATTCTTCGGCACTATCCTGTACAAAGCCGTCATAGTCGCCTATAACGCTTACCAGCTTACCGCCGGGTATGCTGATTATATCATACGGAACAGTTTCTTCTATGCCCTTTGAGAAGAAGTAGAATTCGGGGCTTTCATCCCAGATGTTATCGCAGGTGAATATACCGTTACCGGATACCACCATTACCTTGTTCGTGTTGTTGGGGTCGATAGCCATAGAACTGCACCAGTGCATAGATGCGGTCGAGATCCACTCTACTCCGCCGTCACTCATCTTCATCTTTTCGTTGAGAAGCGTCCAATTCTTGCCGCCGTCCGTAGTAACATAGAATTCATCACCGAACTGACCGTTTGGCTGAGGAACATATATGTTCTCCGTGCAGGCAACCATTCTGTCCGGGTTTGAAGGATCTATCACCACATCACCGAAAGACTTCTTTGCAGGATTGATCTCTGTAAAGGTATCATCGGCAATGTTGAGAGTTCTTACGCCGCCGTCAATTCTGTTATTGTTCCACGGGCCTTCGGCGCTTGCATAGGTAATTACTATTTTCCCGTCACCGTTATACTTCATTCTCTGCGTATAAAGTCCCTTGGGTGCGTCTGCAACGGGATTCCATGTAGCACCGCCGTCAGTCGATTTATAAAGGTTCTCCTCCTGAGTTCTGGAGATAGCCGCATATATCGTAGTGCAGGCACTGTCATCGCCCGATTTCGGGTCGATTATGATACTGCATATACCGTTGCCGTTTGACGTTGTCGTCTTTGTTCCCATATCAAGTGCAGTGAACGTTTTTCCGCCGTCGGTCGACTTTATTATACCGCCTGTTCTTCCGCCGACATATACTATGTCACTGTTCTTGGGGTCAACCGCAATACGCTCGCCGTTTCCTCTGCCCATACCGTTTCCGTGCGCCGTTATCATATCGGTAAGTTCGGTACGGTTCCACGTTTTGCCGTAATCATCGGAGTATAAGAGGCAGGTTTTGCCGTTGCTGAAATACTCCGTACCTGCAAGCATATATACCTTGTTAGGATCTTTTTCTCCGAATGCAAGGCCGTCTATACCAAGCAGACCTCTGTCTTCCTCGCTTATATCGTAAGACATGGATTCCCACTTCTGAGTATCCTTATTATAACGGTATGCGCCGCCGACGTCTGTACGGGCATAGTATAAGCCCTGCTCGCTTGTTGCAAATACGCCGCTTACGAATCCGCCGCCACCCATAGCTACCTGGCTGAACGTAAACTGCGCCTGCGCTGTTCCCGAATTGCCGCCCGATGTTGTATTATCGCTTGTCATACTGCTGTCACCACTGCCCGATGAGGTCACATCACCGCTTGACGATGTTCCCGAATTATCGTTTCCGTTACAGCCTGCGGCGCATATTGCTGTTGCTACCGCAAGTATGACCGCTGTTATTTTTCTGTACTTCATTTCTTATTCCTTTCTTATTAAAGCAGACTTGCTTAATTTTTATGTAAACCTTTACACAAGTATTATGCACCATTTAAGTTAAATTTGCAAGACTTGTTTTGCTGTTTTGTGAATATGTGATAAATCCTCGTAGCCACTATTGGTGATAATCACGGATTTTGCACCAAGAAAAATATGGGCGTGACTTTTGTGTGCTTATATAGTATAATCATATTGCAATCGAATACAAGCCCTGTCTTATCACGTTTACGGCAGGCAAACGGAAATGGAAATGGAAAAGAAAAATGAAAAAACGCATCATCTCCCTTATCTTATGTGCGGCAGAAATAACACCCGCCTGCGGCTGCAGTGCCGATAACGGCACATTATCAGCCGATAGTTCATCATCAGCAGCTTCGGCAGCGTCTTCCGCCGAAACCGCATCGCAGGATACCTCCTCCGACAGCGGTTCGTCTTACGATACCTCGTCAGACGCTTCTGATAAAACAAGTTCCGACGAGCAGAACAGTTCGTCATTTGACAGTTCAGACAAGCAGAACAGTTCATCGGCTGACAGTTCAGACAAGCAAAACAGTTCATCGGCTGACAGCTCAGACAAGCAAAACAACTCGTCCGATGCTTCTTCCGAAACGTCAAAGCCTTCGACAAACAAGCAGGAAAGCAGTTCTTCTGCCGTTACGTCAAGCAAGCCCGCAAACAACACAGGTTCAGCAACAAACAAGCCTGCGTCTGCAACCGCCGCCGATACCACCAAAAAGCCTTCCGCAACGACTACAACGAAAAAGCCTTCCGCAACGACTACCACAACAACAGCAAAGCAGACTGACGACAAGCCGCTGAGCTTTTCGAAAACCTATGAAGCGGAAAACGGAAAGCTGTCAAACGATATGTCCGTCATATCCGACGGCAACGCATCCGGCGGAAAGTCGGTAGGAAAGTTCGAAAACGACCGCTCCTACTGCCAGATTAAAATAAATGTTCCGTCAGACGGTATTTATGATATTGTAATACGCTCAATGGGCATCGGCGGTTCCAAAGAAAACGACATTTATACCGATGGTAAGAAGGTAGGCACTTTCACCAGCGAGAACAATAAATTCTCGGATTACACCGTAAGTGCGGTAAGCCTTACAAAAGGTGACCACAATATCCGTATAATCAAGTCATGGGGCTGGATAGAGCTTGATAAAATAACAGTAAAGACGGGTGCAAAAATAAGCAACAGCACCTATAACGTCACATCTTCGCTTGTAAACCGAAATGCCACCGCAAACACAAAGAAGCTGTACAGTTTCCTTAAGGACAGCTACGGAAAATATGTGATCACAGGTCAGCAGTGTGACGGCGGAATAAACGGCAACGAATTCAAAGCGATAAAAAATCTTACCGGCGACTACCCCGCCCTGCTCGGACTCGACCTGATGGACTACACTCCGTCAAGAACAGCATTCGGCGCATCATCCTCTGCTGTTGAAAAGGCAATAGAATTTGCCAACAAGGGCGGTATTGTAACATTGTGCTGGCACTGGAACGCTCCGACCGAATACCTTAACAGCACCGCCAACAGTTCTGACGGCTGGTGGGGCGGATTCTATACGCAAAGCAGCAAATTCGATATAGCAAAAGTAATGAACGGTCAGGACGCAAAAGGAAAGAAACTGCTTGACCGTGATATCAAGGAAATAGCTAAGCAGTTAAAGCGTCTTGAAAAAGCAGGCGTACCGGTTATATGGCGACCCCTGCACGAAGCGTCGGGCGGCTGGTTCTGGTGGGGCGCAAAAGGCTCAGACGCTTACAAAAAGCTGTGGAAATACCTTTATAAAGAGCTGACAAATACATACGGCTGTAACAATCTTATCTGGGTCTATAACGGTCAGAGCGCCGACTGGTATCCGGGTGACGAATATGTTGATATTGTAGGCGAGGACATCTATCCCGGAAATCACGTCTACGATCCTCAGGTAAGCCGTTTCAAACAGGCGATAAACTACGGCAGTAAAAAAGATAACGGCTCTCACAGAAAACGGCTGTATCTTTGATATAGATTCCGCCGTGAGCATAAACGCACTGTGGAGCTGGTTTATGACGTGGGGCGGCGAGTTTACCGTTAACGGCAGTAATTACAGTGAAAAATACACTGAAAAATCGGTTATAAAGAAAATGTACGCAAGCAAATATTCATTAACTCTCGGATCGCTTCCGAAAATCTATTGACATAAGCTGAAAACGCTCCGACAGGAACACCTGTCGGAGCGTTTTTGTTACCGTTTTTAGCTTACGATATTTTTGATATAATTATCATACCATAAGCGAGCATATCTTGTTGCTGTACTCAACGGGGTCTTCTATAGGCATACCCTCAACAAGAAGCGCCTGATCGTACAGAATCTCGCTGTATGTTTTCAGCTTGTCCTTATCCGTTTCATACAGCTTTTTCAGCGTTTCATAGATAGGATGCTCCGCATTGATCTCCAGCACCTTTTCAGCCTTTGCGTCATGCTCTGCGGGCATCTGGCTGAGCACCTTCTCCATCTCTATTGAAAGCAGACCGTCACTGGTCAGGCATACTGCGTGGGACTTCAGTATCTTTGACAGTCTTACGTCCTTTACCTTACCGCCGAGTGATTCCTTCATGAAAGCAAACATATCCTTGCTTTCCTCAGCCTTAGCCTTCATTTCTTCCTTTTCTTCGGGAGTTTCAAGGTCAAGGTCGCCTGCGGATACTGACTTGAACTGCTTTTCGTTATAGTCGACCATCATCTGTAAAGCAAACTCGTCAACGCTGTCGATAAGATAAAGTATCTCATAGCCCTTATCCTTTACAAGCTCGGTCTGAGGGAGCTTGTCTATCTTATCGACCGTTTCGCCGCTTGCAAAGTAGATGTACTTCTGATCTTCCTTCATTCTTGAAACATATTCTTCAAGAGTTACCAGCTTCTTTTCGTATGAAGAATAGAACAGCAGCAGATCCTTAAGCAATTCCTTGCCTGCGCCGAAGCCGTTGTATACACCGAACTTAATCTGAAGTCCGAATACCTTCCAGAACTTTTCGTATCTCTCACGGTCGTTGCGGAGCATCTTTGTAAGCTCGTTCTTGATAGAACGCTCAAGGCTCTTTTCGATTATCTTGAGCTGTCTGTCGTGCTGCAACATCTCACGGGAGATATTGAGCGATAAATCCGCAGAGTCAACAAGACCCTTTACAAAGCTGAAATAGTCGGGGAGCAGATCGGGGCATTTATCCATTATAAGAACGCCGTTCGAATAAAGCTGTAAGCCCTTTTCATAGTCCTTTGAATAGTAGTCGAAGGGAGCTTTTGACGGAATGTACATCAGTGCGTTATATGTTGCTGTACCCTCTGCCTTTGTGTGGATATGTGCGATAGGATCGTCATAGTCGAAGAACTTTTCCTTGTAGAACTGATTATAATCCTCGTCTTTAAGCTCCGACTTGCTCTTGTTCCAAATAGGCACCATACTGTTGAGAGTTTCTATCTCAGTGTGTGTTTCATACTCGTTCTCAGTGCCTTCCTTGAGGTGCTGATGACTTACTTCCATCCTGATAGGATAACGGATATAGTCGGAATACTTCTTTACTATCATACGGAGCTTGTAGTCCTGAAGATACTCGTCGTACTCCTCTTCTTCGGTATTTTCCTTTATCTTAAGGGTTATCTTTGTGCCGACATCTTCCTTGTCAGAGTCTGTGATAGTATAACCGTCTACACCCTGCGAATACCACTTGTAAGCCTGCTCACTGCCGTAAGCCTTAGACTCGACAGTAACCTCAGACGCTACCATAAAAGCAGAGTAGAAACCTACACCGAACTGACCGATAACGTTTATATCATCCTTTTCTGTATCGGTATTGTCGTTCTTGAATTTGAATGAACCGCTGTTTGCGATAACGCCGAGATTATTTTCAAGCTCGTCCTTTGTCATACCGATACCGTTATCGGTAATTGTTATAAGACGGTTGTCCTTGTCAACCGCAAGGTCTATGCCGAGATCTTTTCTCTCTATGCCGAGATTCTCCGTCAATGACTTGAAATACAGCTTGTCAAGCGCATCGCTTGCATTTGAAATAAGCTCACGCAGAAATATCTCCTTATGAGTGTAGATCGAATTGATCATCATATCAAGCAAACGCTTTGATTCTGCCTTGAATGCCTTTTTTGCCATAAAAATCATTTCCTTTCTATGCCTGCGCCTTATATAGCGGCGATAATACTGAATTTACACCGATCACAATCGGTTTAGCACTCTATCACTCTGAGTGCTAAAATATATTATAACACTATTTTTATATTTGTCAAGAGGTGTTTTTAAAATGTTTGTAATTAAAACAAATCCGTGATTTCAAGCGGAAAGATTTAAAAGCGGCTATTGACAATTGTTCATTTTTGAACTATAATGATATTGTTCGAAAATGAACAATATTATCTTTTGACAGAAAGGACAGGCATATGACTACAAGCAGTTTCTGGAATTTCATCTCTGCCGCAGAGGACGAATACAGCGTGTACAGAAAGCGCATCATGGCAAAGTTTTCTCTCTCAGCCGCAGAAACGGATATAATTATGTTCCTTGCGAACAACCCCGGCTATGACACGGCGGCGGATATTTCAAAGGTCCGCCGTATACTGAAATCGCAGGTTTCGGTTTCAGTAAAATCACTGTGTGAAAAGGGCTTGCTGACAGGTACTTATAAGGACGGAAACAAAAAAAGCGTGCATCTTTCACTGACGGCAAAGGAAAAGCCCGTTGTCGCATACGGCAAAAAGGAACAAAGCGATTTTGCGGCTGTTCTGTTTGACGGATTTACCGATGAAGAAATCGCCGCATTTGAAAGATACCATATTAAAATACTGGACAATATAAACAGAAAAAGGAGCGACAAATAATGCAATATCTTATAACGACCGCCATTTGTCTGCTTGCAGGTCTTGGTGCTGGTCTTGGAACAGGGTTTGCCGGTATGAGTGCGGCGGCGGTAATCACACCTATGCTTGTTACATTTCTCGGTATAGAGCCGTATACCGCTGTCGGAATCGCCCTTGCCTCAGATGTTCTGGCAAGTGCCGTATCGGCTTACACATACGGAAAGAACAAAAACCTTGATATTAAAAACGGGCTTGTGATGATGATAACAGTGCTTATTTTCACGGTTGTCGGCAGTTTTGTTTCAAGCCTTGTGCCGTCGGTTGCAATGGGCAATTTCTCGGTATTCATGACGCTTTTGCTCGGCATTAAATTCATAGTAAGACCTGTAATGACCACAAAAGCCGATATGAGCGCAAGATCCGCAAAATCGGTATTGATAAAGTCAATCATCTGCGGTATTATGGTCGGCTTCATCTGCGGCTTCATCGGTGCGGGCGGCGGTATGATGATGCTCCTCCTGCTCACAAGCGTTATGGGCTATGAGCTTAAGACCGCTGTAGGCACAAGCGTATTTATTATGACATTCACTGCGCTTACAGGCTCTGTTTCGCACTTTGCGATAGGCGGACTTCCGAATATGCTCCCGTTCATCCTCTGCATAATCTTCACGCTTATCTTTGCAAGAATAGCCGCAAAGATAGCGAATAAGGCAAGTCCGAAAACGCTTAACCGTGTGACCGGCATTATCCTTGTAATACTGGGAATTGTAGTTCTCGGCTTTTCACTGATTAAATAAATCCGGCAAATAAATATAACTAAAGCCACGATGATAAAAAATCGTGGCTTTGATATTACTGTACCTCTACCTCAGGCATTTCTTTCGTTTCATCCTTCTGTAAAGCTTTCTTCTCTCTGAATATAAGCGAGAAAACAGTTCTTACAACAGGACCCGCAAAAAAGAGTTGCCAGCACAGAGCCATAGGAAAATTGGTTATCGTTGTCTGAATCCACACCGCAATAACTTCGCTTCCCGCATTTTTGAACAGAAGAGTTGCGGCAAGGCTCATAAGCGGACACATAAAGATAACTGAAATAACCGAGATACCGAGAACTACGAAAAACGGATTATCACGTTCAGGATTAATTATTTTAAAAGTCTTGTACTTTGCTATCCTGCCGACTAAAAAAATATCAAGCACGAAAGCAATAGGTCCCATTATCACAAGCTCCTTGAAAGCAAGTAAAAAGACCTCGTTTGTCATGCCGCCGATATTAAGTGCTATATTATAGCATATCATGGCGTACACCATAACGAACACCATCATAACGGTAAACACGATTTCCTGAAATAAGTTTTTTGGCATAAAAAATTCCTCCTGATAATAACAATTTGCACTTTATTGTGTTGTTCGTTATCATCCGGGGGATGTGCGTTTCCAATTAAACCAATATTCTTTTTACGTTATAGATTTTAACATATTCCGTACCCATAGTCAATTGTGAAGTGAAACGAAAAAAGCACCGCTTTGGCGGTGCCTTTTTGTATACATATCACTTTTCCTTTTTACACTTTTTCGCTTCTGAATCTTCCGACAACATTTGCATTCTTGTCAATGTTTACCTCGAATCTCAGCGTACACGGCGAATAGTGAACATTTTCGCCCTCCGCAATAACCTCATAGAAGAATGCCAGAGCGCCTCCGTCCTCCATACGTCTTACTGCGCACTTGCAGAAGCCTTCGGCGATTGCCCTCTTTACATAAGGTATATCACGGTCGTATGTACAGAAATTGTCCTCCGTAACGGGAATATTAACATCCCCGTCAGAACAGCTGTTTTCTCTCAGCATAGTTTCAAGCGGTGATACTTTCTTACGGCTGAATTCCGCAAACGGTGCTTTCTTGGCAATTTCGCCCTTTCTTGCAGGGTGTCCGTTTATTTTCCAGCACGGCCGTGTAACAACGACAGTTTCACCTATATGGAAATCGTTGTTGAGATGCTCGCTCTGTGCCGAATAGAAATCAAGTGTATCCTTGTCTATCACGACCTCTTTTGCCTTATCACGCACTATTCCGACAAGTTCAAGCATAGAGAGCAGTTCGCCTGCCTTTTCCATGCACTTTTCATCGCTCCATATCTCATAATTGCGGAAGTTGTTTCTCCAGTACGTCTTTATCGGCAAATCGCCTATAAGCGCCTGTATTCTCATTTCCCAGTCGAACAGTATACCGCTCTTACTGCGTATCTTGTTCTCCTTGATGGCATTGAGCGGTTCAAGCAGCTGTGCAAACGATGCGATATTATCCGCAATATCCTGCGCTATGTACTTTCTTGTATCGCTGGTCTTCTTTTTCTCGCTTTCTTCCTCAATCTTTTCATCGCTGTACTTGTCGAAATCGTCCTGTCCGCCGTCAGCCGTATCGAACAGTGAAAATACCTCTGAGGGATCGTTAAATGTTTTCTTTACCTCAGGCTCGTCATCCATAAGCAGATTTCCGAACAGATCCTCTACCTCGGCAACATTCTCAGTGTGCTTTTCTTCGGTAAGCTGTACAGGCGTATATGCTTCGTCCGGCAAATCGAAAAAGTCCATAGTTCTCGGCTTTTCGTCAGCGTCAATCGGCTCGTCCGGAGTTTCGGACAGCTCATCGGATAATGTACTTTCCTCAAAAATACCGCTTGTCTGTTCAAGATCGTCATCCGAAATATCTTCGGAGCTACCGATGCTACCGGTGCTGTCAGCGGTTTCGGATAATCCTATAAAGTCGCCGAATTCTTTCAATGCATCCTCTACAGACTCGGCTGTACGAACAGAAGAAACAGGCTCGCTTGCGGTTTTCTCCTCCATTATAGCGTGGAACTGTTCTTCGAGCGACTTTTCTTCGCTGTCGGTAGCTTCTTCCTGCTGTGCTATTTCTTCAAAAGCCTTTACTGCATCCTCGACAGGCTCGCTTGCGGCTTCTTCGGTGGCAGTGTCATTTTGCTCGCTGTCCATTTCAGTTTCGCTGTCAGCGGTTTCTTCCTGCTCGGCTATTTCTTCAAATGCCTTTACTGCGTCCTCAACAGGCTCGCTTACGGGTTCTTCGGTAGCAGTTTTATTTTGTTCGCTGTCAATTTCAGCTTCGCTGTCGGCGGTTTCTTCCTGCTCGGCTATTTCTTCAAAAGCCTTTACTGCGTCCTCGACAGGCTCGCTTACGGCTTCTTCGGTAGCAATGTCATTTTGTTTGCTTTCAGTTTCGCTATCGGCGGTTTCTTCCTGCTGTGCGATTTTCTCAAAAGCCTTTACTGCCTCCTCGACAGGCTCGCTTGCATATAAATCGAAAATGCTCTCATCAACAGGCAGATTTACATCTTCAATTTCTTCATTATCCAGTATAACAGACGGCATTTCTGCAAGCTCCTGAACCGCATTTGCTATCGGAGCGGATGTCATTATTCCATTTTCAAGCAGCATCTGCTTCGGCATTCCGGCTTGCTCGTCAAAATTTTCCTCAACTGCCGTTGCCGTTACTGCGGATAAGGCTTCTTCGGCTGTATCCTCAGCCTTTTTGCCGCTTTCGCCTGCATCCTCGCCTTCATTACCGACGGACGATTCAAGCCTGTTGAAATGGTCGAATACACGCTCAAAGCTCACACCGGTATCGTCGTCATCTTCACTCTGAGTAAATGTAAAATTGACAGGCGATATTTCAGGCTCGGTTTCGGTTTCGCCGCTATCCCTTTCGGACATAGGCTTATACCGGCGTACAGCCTCATCAATGCGGCTGTTTATCGCATCGGTCTGTTCTTCCTCGCTTATAGGCTTTCTGATTATCTCCTTATGAGTTACCCCGCCGTTTTTCCATACGGTCAGGCTTTTCTTTCTGAGCGGAGTCTGCGTTTCCTCCAGCTTTTTCTTGGCGTATACAGCCGCACCTACGGCAGCCGCCCCCCCCACCGCCGCCACCATGCTGGCCGCTGTGGAAGATACCGACATCCCTGTGGTCTACTCTGCCGTCACCGACCCTGCTTCCGCCGGGTTTGACGGGGAGGAGGGCATCACCGGCACATCCGATGCTCTGAACACCGAGGCCATTATGAACCTCATCACTGCCATCAACCCCGACATCGACACCATCGGTCTGCTGTACGACCTGAGCCAGGATGCCTCCACCCAGGCCATCGCCGATGCCAAGGCGTTCTGCGACAGCAAGGGCATCAAGTACATTGAGGGGACCGCCCCCCCCACCGCCGAGGTGCAGATGGCTGCCGAGGCCCTTGTGGCCGCCGGTGTCAAGGCAGTGTTCACCCCCACCGACAACACCGTGATGACCGCCGAGCTGTCCATCTATGAGACCTTCCTGGAGGCAGGGATCCAGCACTTCACCGGTGCGGACAGCTTTGCTTTGAACGGTGCTTTTGTGGGCTACGGCGTGGATTACGT
>ERZ859776.975-NODE-975-length-11715-cov-2.211921_pt1 | contig 11715 bp, 8 predicted proteins | sample MGYA00509987_ERZ859776 | MGnify/ENA primary metagenome ERZ859776 (study PRJEB30046, sample SAMN00715146) | human gut metagenome | study: EMG produced TPA metagenomics assembly of the A metagenome-wide association study of gut microbiota in type 2... | reverse complement strand
CACACGTCTGACAAAGACCAGTATGCTGGATTCCCTGAACCAGGATTACATCCGTACCGCGAGAGCGAAAGGTGTTCCGGGCTGGAAGGTCATTTTCAAACATGCACTGCGCAACGCGCTGATTCCGGTTATCACTTATGTGGGACCGATGGTTGCATACATTTTGACAGGTTCCATGGTTGTTGAGAATATTTTTACCATCGGAGGACTGGGATCGTCTTTCGTAACAAGTATTACCAACCGAGACTATACGATGATTATGGCAACGACAATTTTCCTCGCAATTTTAATGGTTGTGGCAAACCTGCTGACCGATATTGCATATAAGTTCGTCGATCCAAGAATCACATTTGAGTAAAGTACGAAAGGACGGATAGAAGTAATGGAGTTGAAACATAGACAGATTCTGTCGGCACAGGTAGATCTGAGCAAATTCAATAAGGCAAATTTCGAGAAGGCGACAGATGAGGAAAAGAAGCAGCAGGATGTCATGGGTGAGTCTACCACATTCTTCAAGGATGGTATGAGACGCCTGCGCAAGAATCCGCTTGCCATGGGAAGTATCATCGTACTGGTGCTGATCCTTCTGACCATCATCATCGCACCGCATGTTTGTCCTTACAAGTATTCCGAGATTATCTCGGTCAACGGTGTGCGTGACAAATCCGCAGCGAACCTTGGACCGTTTGAATATTCCAAGCTTGAGACAAAGTATATGAATGAGACCGGCGAGAAGCTGTTCCCGCATATCTTCGGAACGGACAGCTTAAGCCGTGACTACTTTATCCGTGTGATCTACGGAACGAGAGTCAGCCTGTCGGTCGGTGTTGTGGCATCGATCATGGTATTGATCATCGGTCTGCTTTACGGTTCCATTGCAGGATATTTTGGTGGAAAAGTCGACCTCATCATGATGCGTATTGTGGATATTATTTATTCCCTGCCGGACATGCTGATCATCATTCTGCTGTCGGTAGTGTTTAATGAGACGTTAAAACCGCTCATTACCGGAACGGTGCTGGAAAAGCTGGGAACGAACATGATCTCCATGTTTATCGTATTCGGACTTCTGTACTGGGTAAGTATGGCGCGTCTGATCCGAGGCCAGATCCTTTCCATTAAGAATAACGAGTACGTTCTGGCAGCAAGATGCATCGGTACAAAGAATGCCAGAATCCTGCGCAGACATATTCTGCCGAACTGTCTGTCCGTTATCATTATTACGACAGCACTTCAGGTGCCGAGTGCAATTTTTACCGAAAGTTATCTGAGTTTCCTTGGACTTGGTGTATCTGCACCGCTTACTTCCCTGGGAAGTCTGGCAAACGACGCCAGAGCCGGCATGCAGTCCTACCCACTTAGATTGGTCATTCCTGCAATCGCCATCTGCCTGATCGTACTGGCATTGAACTTACTGGGTGATGGTCTTCGTGATGCTTTCGACTCGAAATTGAATTAAGGAGATAAGGATATGAGCGAAGAAAATAAATATATATTAGAAGTAAAAGACCTTCATACCAGTTTCTTTACAGATGCAGGTGAGGTAAAGGCTGTCAATGGTATTTCCTTTAACTTAGAGCCGGGAAAGACCCTCGGAATCGTAGGAGAGTCCGGTTCCGGTAAATCCGTTACTGCATATTCCATCATGCAGATTCTGGCGGAGACCGGTAAGATCACTGGCGGAGAGGTAAGATTCCACGGTGAGGACATTACCAAATGGAACAGCAAGCAGATGCAGAAGTTCCGCGGAGAAAAATGCTCCATCATTTTCCAGGATCCGATGACCAGCTTAAACCCGGTATTTACCGTTGGAAGTCAGCTGATTGAGGCAATATTATTACACACGGATAAGAATAAAAAAGAGGCGTGGGCGCGCGCGGTGGAGATGCTGACACTGGTCGGCGTCAATGAGCCGGAAAGCCGTATGAAGCAGTATCCGCATGAGCTGTCCGGTGGTATGCGTCAGCGTGTCATGATCGCCATGGCACTTGTCTGTGAGCCGGATATCCTGATTGCAGATGAGCCGACAACGGCACTTGATGTGACGATTCAGGCACAGATTCTGGAACTGATGCAGGATCTGCAGAAGAAGCTTGGAATGGCGATTATCATGGTAACCCATGATCTCGGCGTCATTGCAAGTATGTGTGATGAGATTCTTGTTATGTACGGCGGACGTGTCTGCGAGCGCGGTACAGCGGATGATATTTTCTACCGTCCGGCACATGAATATACCAAGGGACTGCTTCGTTCTATCCCGAAGGCAGACAATATGAACGAAAAGCTGGTGCCGATCGGCGGTACACCGATCAACCTGCTGCAGATGCCGGCTGGCTGTGCATTCTGCCCGCGGTGCGATGCGGCGATGAAGATCTGTCTTTCCGAGAAACCGGAAGAACTTCGCATCAGCGATACCCATCTGGCAAGCTGCTGGATGAACATCAAAGAGTTATATGAGGCACAGGAGGAGGCAGAGTAATGAGTGAGGAAAAGAACCTTCTTGAGGTAAGTCATTTAAAACAGTATTTTCCTGTGCATCAGGGATTTAAGACGATTCCGCTAAAAGCGGTGGATGATATTTCATTTGCAATCAAGCCGGGCGAGACACTTGGTCTGGTAGGAGAGTCGGGATGCGGCAAGACGACTGTCGGCAGAACGCTGCTTCGACTGTATCAGCCGACTGCCGGACGCATCGTGTTCGATGGTAAGGTGCTATTTGACAGCGGCGAGCAGTATGATGAGAATGGCAAGCTGATCGTCGATGCAAACGGCAAGCCGGTGCTTGGCAAGAAAGTGGATGTGGACATGCTTCCTTACCGCAGACAGATGCAGATGGTATTCCAGGATCCGTATTCATCCTTGAACCCGCGTATGACGGTCGAGGACATCATCGGAGAGCCTCTGGATGTTCATAAATTATATGCGAATAAAAAAGAGCGCCGTGAGAAAATCTTGAACCTCATGGAGCTGGTTGGACTGAATGCCGAGCATGCCATGCGTTATGCACATGAGTTTTCCGGCGGACAGAGACAGCGTATCGGTATTGCAAGAGCACTCGCGGTAAACCCGAAGTTTATCGTCTGTGACGAGCCGGTTTCCGCACTGGATGTGTCCATTCAGGCGCAGGTGGTAAATATGTTCGAGGAACTGCAGGACAAGCTGGGCGTGGCGTATCTGTTTATCGCGCATGATCTGCTGGTCGTTCACCATATTTCCGACCGTATTGCGGTTATGTACCTTGGAAAAATGATGGAGATCGCCGATGCCGATGAGCTAAACGGCAACCCGATGCATCCGTATACATTGAGCTTACTGTCAGCGGTTCCGATTCCGGATCCGGAGACAGCCAGACACAGCAAGCGTATCGTGCTGGAGGGAGATGTACCGAGCCCTCTGAAGATGCCGACCGGATGTCCGTTCCGCACCAGATGCAAATACGCGACAGAGCAGTGCGCAAAAGAGATGCCGCCGCTTTCCGACAGAGGCAGCGGACACTTCGTTGCATGCTGGAATAAGTAAGGTTTCAACGTTACCGAAGAGGTGCGTGGAACATAGATCATTTTATTGGAGGAAAATCCTCTGCTCCTGTTGTGACAGTCGCATTTTCCTTCGGAAAACAAGGAGGATTCATTATGAAGAAATTAGTAGCATCATTACTGGTTGCTTCTATGGCACTTGGTCTTACGGCTTGTGGCGGATCATCTGATTCCACAGCAAGTACAGGCGAGTCCACAGGAACCGCTGCTGGCACAGAGGCTGCAGCAACTGCAGAAGCAACAACCACAAACGCTGAGACAAATGTGCTCAACATCAACCTGGCAAGTGAGCCGGATTACCTTGATCCTGCATTAAACAGCTCCGTAGACGGTGGCTGCCTTGCAGTAAACTCTTTCGCAGGTCTTTATACCTATGATAAGGATGGTAATCTTATCCCGGCACTCGCATCCGATATGCCGGAAGTATCTGAGGACGGAACAGAGTACACCGTTCACATGATTGAGTCCAAGTGGAGCAACGGAGATGACTTAAAGGCATCTGACTTCGTATACAGCTGGAATCGTGTCATCGATGAGAAGACAGCAGCAGACTATGCTTATCTGTTCGATGTAATCGCCCGCAACGATGACGGTACACTGGCAGTTGAGACACCGGATGATTACACACTCGTGATCAAGCTTGTCAGCCCGTGCCCTTATTTTAACGATCTGATGGCATTCCCGACATTCTATCCGGTACATCAGGCATCCGTAGAGGCTGCTGATCCGGACGGCACTGTTCCTGGCAAGTGGGCACAGGAAGCAGGTTTCGTATGTAACGGTGCTTACACACTGGAGTCCTGGAACCACAACGAGAGCATGGTTTATGTAAAGAACCCGAACTTCTATGATGCGGCAAACGTAACCATGGACGAACTTCACTTCATGTTAAGCGCTGATGATACAGCAACCTATGCTGCATACAACAGCGGTGACCTTGACTACATTGATACCGTACCGAACGATGAGATTCCTTCCTTAAACGGTGTCAATCCGGAGTTTGGTATTCTTGACAACCTGGGAACCTATTACATCGGCTTCAACGTAAACGACCCGATCTTCGATGGCAAGACAGAGGAAGAGGCTGCTAAGATGCGTGAGGCAATCAGCTTACTGGTTGACCGTCAGTTCATCGTTGAGAACGTAGGCCAGACAGGTCAGATCCCGGCTGATTCTTTCGTACCGGAAGGTATGGCAGACGGTAACGGCGGCGTGTTCAAGACAGCAGATACTTCTTACTATGATGCAACAGCTACCGGTGCTGGCGAGCTTGAGACAGCAAAGGGCTTACTGGAAGAGGCTGGATACACATTTACAGACAACGGTGACGGTACATACGCAGTAGATCCGGCAATCTCCATGACATACTTAACAAACGACGGTACAGCACACATTGCAGTTGCTGAGTCCGTACAGCAGGATGTGGCATTACTTGGCATCAACCTTGAGATCAAGTCTGAGGACTGGAATGTATTCCTTGAGGATCGTAAGAGCGGTAACTTCACCATCGCGCGTGAGGGATGGCTTGCAGATTACAACGACCCGGTTAACATGTTAGAGATCTTTACCTCTGATTCCGGTAACAACGATATGCAGTTAGGAAAGGGTACTCCGGTATCTTCTTCTCCGGACTGGACAGCATATGATGAGCTGATCAATCAGATCCGCACCACAACAGATTTTGCAGCACGTGTTGACTTAATGCATCAGGCAGAGGATATGCTGATGGATACATGGGCAGTAGTTCCGATCTACTACTACAATGATATTTACATGCAGAAGTCTAACGTAACCGGTATCTACGCAACGGTATTCGGTATGAAGTACTTCATGTACGCAACAAAGACAGCATAACATCATAAGAACTGACTGGTATGTATGACCGTAGGTGATGCATACTTATACAGGAAAGAGAAATCCCGGAACGGAGAGTAAAATCCGTTCCGGGATTTTTTCCGTGGAAAAAGAAAACTGCATATTTAGTCATGAAAAAATTGGGATCAAAAAATGAAAAATAATAGAAAAACAGCACAGAATAGAAGAAAAAGTAGAAAAAATAAATAAAACATAGTGTAAAAATATGCATAGAACTAAATGAGATTGTAAAAACATGCGAAACGAGGCAGAATGTGCCAGCGGGAAAAGTATTGACAAAACCAGTTTCACATGTATAATAAAAAAAGTGTTGTGCGTGTGCAACATACAAGTGTATTTTGTGAAGTGTTCAGTGGACAAAGCGGTTCATTGTCACTTTTTTTTGTTACACAAAAATATTTTAGCACAATAACGCGGTAATTTTGTACCATACTGCATGACGGACAGAGAGCAATGAGGCGGAAGCGGCGATGATCAAGAACCCTTACCAAAAGGATTATCAAAATGAATTAAAGCAGAACCGGCATGGTCTTCTGGTGACAAGAACGTCCTATCAGGGAGATTTTTATGTGCTTCCGTTTGATGAGCAGCAGAAGCGGCGGACAGGCATTTTAAATGTCATCTGGACGATCGCGCTGTGGGTGATTGAGCTTGGAATGGGACTTTTAAATCCGGATTCGTCCCGCACAGCGTGGATTGTATTCCCGTATCTGTTTGTGATTCTTCCGCTCGGATACATGCTTTATGGTGCGGTCAGCTATATCGGGGCACCGGTCCGTATGCACCGGGCACACTATGAGACGGGGCTGCTTCGCATGAAGCGTTCCTGTATCGGGGCAATGGTGTTGACGGGAATCGGAGCGGTTCTGGATCTTGTATACATGGTATTGCACCGTGGTGAGATCCGTATGGGAATGGAATGTATCTATCTGATATGCCATTTCCTGTTTCTGGCGGTTGCATTTTTCTTCGGAAAGTATTATGACCGCAATTACAGCGGCATTCTGATTGAGAATGCTACAATGGAGTAGGTTTTTTCCTTTTATAAGGTTAAAACATAGATAATATTTTTATAAGGAGGAAATATTATGAAAAAAATGAGACAGACTCTTGCTTTGTTACTGGCAGGAGCACTGACTGTCGGTTCATTTGCAGGCTGCGGCGGAAGCAAGGCTGGCGGCGAGACAGCTGGAACCGAGACAGCAGGCACAGAGGCAGCAGGCACGGCTGCATCCGGCAGCGACACACCGCTCGTTATCGCAAATGACGGTATGAGCGAGAAGTTCAGCCCATTCTTCGTTGAGAGTGTGCCGGATCAGAACATCGTTGATGTGACACAGATTTCTCTGGTTTACAACGATCGTTCCGGTGAGTTTATCTACAATGGTATCGAGGGAGAGACCACTTCGTACAACGGTACCGATTATACTTATTACGGACCGACCGATCTGACCATCACAGAGAACGAGGACGGAACCGTATACTATGATTTCAAGCTTCGTGATGATCTGACTTTCTCCGATGGAGAGCCGGTAACCGCAGACGACATCATCTTCTCTTTCTATGTATTCTGTGATCCGACTTATGACGGAAGCGCATCTGTATACTCTCTCCCGATCGAGGGTATGGAAGAGTACAGAAGCGGTATGTCTACACTGGCATCTTTACTTGCAGCAGCAGGCGAGGATAACACAGAGTTCACATTTTGGACAGAAGATCAGCAGAACGCATTCTGGGATGCTGTAAACGACGGCGGTGCTGCATTCGCACAGGAGATCGTTGATTACTGCGTAGAGAACGGCGTCAGCGAAGAGGGTGACGTAGCAGGCGCAGCAGCACAGTGGGGCTTTGATGGTCTTGCTGCAGATGCAACAGCGAAAGACTTCTTTATGGCAATCGGTGACAAGTACGGATGGAGCTTCACAGCTATGGAGGCAGAGTCTGCAGGAAGCGCTCTTTCCGATCTGATTCCGGCAGATGTATATGCATACGCTACCGAGGGTGTTGAGACCGGTGATGCAGCAGCAAATATCTCCGGTATCCAGAAGCTGGATGACAAGACGGTCCGTGTTGTTCTGACAGAGGTCAGCGCACCGGCACTTCAGACAATGGATATCCAGATTGCACCGCTTCATTATTATGGTGATGAGAGCCAGTACGATTACGATAACAACCAGTTCGGTTTCACAAAGGGTGACCTTTCCGCAATCCGCGAGAAGACGACCGCTCCGCTCGGCGCTGGTCCGTATGCCTTCAAGAGCTACGAGAACAAGACAGTATATCTCGAGGCGAATGAGTCATACTACAAGGGAGCACCGGCTACCAAGGAGCTCCAGTTCAAGGAGACCGCTGAGGCAGATAAGCTTCCGGGTGTTGTTCAGGGTACGGTAGATATTTCTGATCCGTCCATCTCCAAAGAGGTTATGGCGCAGATCTGCTCCGAGAACAGCAACGGTGAGGCATCCGGTGATGTGTTAACCACAGCACTGTACGATAACAATGGTTATGGTTACATCGGAATCAACTCTCAGAATGTCAAGGTTGGCGATGATCCTTCTTCTGAGCAGTCCAAAGATTTAAGAAAAGCAATCGCAACGGTTATTTCTGTATATCGTGACATGGTAATCGATTCTTACTACGGAGACGCTGCATCTGTAATCAACTATCCGATCTCCAATACTTCCTGGGCAGCACCGCAGAAGTCTGATGCAGACTATGAGGTTGCATTCTCCAAGGACGTAGACGGCAACCCGATCTACACAGACGGTATGTCGGATGACGAGAAGTATGCAGCAGCACTTGACGCAGCACTCGGATTCTTCGAGGCAGCTGGTTACACAGTAACAGACGGCAAGTTAACAGCAGCTCCGGCCGGTGCGAAGTTAAGCTATGAGGTAATGATCGGCGGAAGCGGAAAGGGAGATCATCCTTCCTTCGGTATCCTGACCGCAGCATCCGAGGCGCTCAAGAGCATCGGATTTGATCTGACAATCAACGACCTGGCTGACGGAACCATCATGTGGGATGCTTTAAACAGCGAGACTGCAGAGATGTGGTGTGCAGCATGGCAGGCAACCTTAGACCCGGATATGTTCCAGATCTATCACAGCGAAGGCGGTAGCGCAAACTACTATGCAATCTACTCTGACGAGCTGGATGAGCTGGTAATGGAGGGAAGAACCAACACTGACCAGGCATACCGTAAGGCAGTTTATAAGGAAGCACTTGACTTTATTGTAGATTACGCTGTAGAGATTCCGGTATATCAGAGACAGAACGCTTCTGTATTCAGTACACAGCGTGTCAATGTGGATTCTATTCCGCAGGATCTGACAACCTTCTATAGCTATCTCAACGAGATTGAGAAGATCCAGATGAACTAAGGATCAGAGTAACTGGCTGATGGTGGAAGGAGAGGGGAGCAGGCTCCCCTCTTCTACAACCTGTGCCATGGTGCATAGGGATTTAAAGGTATTTTGCAAGAGGATGCGTGACGCCTTTTTGCAAAATACCTTTAGCATCAGAAGCAGCGAGGAAAGGAAAAAGAATCATGAAGAAATTTGTTGTTAAGAGAGTATTGCTCTCGATTGTCATACTGTTCTTCGTCTCCATGATCATCTACGCGATCATGCGTTGCATGCCGTCGTCATTCGTGGAGCAGCAGGCACTGACATTGTCACAGAGACCGGGAGCAAAGAGTTATGACGAATGGGTGGCACAGTTAAATGCATCGTACGGTCTGGACACCGGTGTGATCCAGGGATATTTCCGCTGGGCAGCAAAAGCAATCCGCGGACAGTTCGGTGATTCCTGGTATTTTAACCAGCCGGTACTGACCAAATTCGCAAGCGTTATCTGGTATTCGTTTGCACTGTCACTGGCATCTTTTGTTCTGGAGATCATCATCGCAATTCCGGCAGGTATTGCCGCTGCGAGAAAGCAGTATTCTGCAACCGATTATACGATCACCGTTATTGCACTGGTCGGTATTTCTCTTCCGAGCTTTTTCGTTGCAACGCTTTTAAAATGGGTCTTTTCCGTAAAGCTTGGCTGGTTCGACCTCTACGGTATTGTCGGACGTAACTTCCAGAGCCTTTCCTCCGGACGGCAGATTCTGGATATGGCATGGCATCTGGTACTTCCGGTAATCACACTGACGATCGTGAGCATTGGTTCCCTGATGCGTTACACCAGAACCAATATGCTTGAAGTGCTGAATGCGGATTACATCCGCACAGCGCGTGCGAAGGGACTGCCGGAGAGGCGTGTCATTCATTACCACGCATTCCGCAATATCCTGATTCCGATTATCACACTGCTCGGCGGTACACTGCCGGGACTCTTCAGTGGAGCCATGGTAACAGAGACGCTGTTCCAGATCCCGGGTATCGGATATACCTCTTACCAGGCGGTATTACAGGGTGACATTCCATTTGTTATGTTCTACATGCTGTTTTCCGCGGTACTGATCTTACTTGGCAACCTGATTGCCGATATTTTATATGCAGTTGTGGACCCGCGTGTCCGCGTGAACTAGAAAGGAGGAGAGAACATGGAGAACGAGAAGAATAATATGAAGCTTGATGACGCGCAGCGTGTCCGCGTACTTTCCCCCGGAATGATGGTTGCAAAGCGGTTTTTCCGCAACAGACTGGCAATTGTAGGACTGGTTATCATTGTCTGTATGTTCCTGTTTGCATTTGTCGGAGGTGCGGTCAATCCGTATTCCCAGAGTGAGGTGTTCTACCGCACGGAAGAGATGAAGAAGGACTACGCCGGTGCGGCAAAAATTGACGAGTTCCAGGTGTTCGTGGCAGACGGCGTGGAGCTTCCGAGCGATGTGTATTCCAAGATGATCCTTGCTGTGACGAAAAATGCGCTGGTGTTCGAGACCAGAGACGGACAGACACTGGCACTTGGCAGGATCGACGACGACACATACCACATTTACGCGGCAGAGCAGCAGATGAATCCATTGGCATTAAAGTCGGAGGAGCACGACGCTGCGGAGGCTGCCGGACAGAACCAGTTTACTTACAACGGCGTGGAGTATGTGTTTGATGCATCCGGTGTGAAAGAGACACTGTACACGACGACAGAGCTTGGTATTGCCTGCCGGAAGTCTGTGACAGCTTTTGATGAAGGCACAACATTTTCTTATGATTTTTACAGCAAGGTGCTGACTGCGATTGCAAACGGCGATAAGAACGTTGAGGCGGACGGCGTGAACTACACGGTTGAAAACGAGGGAAGCGCTGCCATGATTCATACGGCAGACGGTGCGGATTATGCTTATGTATCTGATATGAACATGAATCCGGTAGCCAGCGGTATCGTGCTGACACCGGCGTTCAAGGAGGCGGCTGAGGCTGCAATGACTGCCGGGGAGGATTCCTTTGAGTATACAGACGAGCAGGGTGAGACCGATACCTACCTGATCAAGGATAAGAACGGTCAGTACACGATCCAGCGCTATCAGGAGACTCGTGTCATCGACAGTTATGCGGCACCGTCTGTAAAGCACTGGTGTGGAACGGACGGCAACGGAATGGATCTTCTGGCGCGTCTGATGTACGGCGGACGAATTTCCCTTATGATCGGATTTGTCGTAGTTATCATTGAGCTTATCATTGGTATCATTGTAGGTGGTATCGCAGGATTTTTCGGCGGATGGGTGGACACACTCCTGATGCGTGTGGTTGATGTTGTTTACTGTATCCCGGCGATTCCGCTGTACCTGATCCTTGGTTCGATCATGGATTACTACAAGGCTTCGGCAAAGACACGTATCTACATGCTGTGTATTGTCATGAGTATCATCGGCTGGGTCAGCATTGCCCGTATTATCCGCGGACAGATCTTGTCCCTGCGAGAGCAGGAGTTCATGACGGCGGCAGAGGCAACCGGTATCCGCGTAAGCCGTAGGATTTTCAGACATCTGATCCCGAATGTTATCCCGCAGCTTGTCGTATTCGCAAGTATGGGAATCGGTGATGTCATTCTTGCCGAGTCCACATTGAGTTTCCTGGGTCTTGGTATCAAGTATCCGGCGGCTTCCTGGGGAAGTATCATCAATGCGGTCAACGACTCTTACGTTATGACGAACTATTTATTCGTGTGGGTTCCGGCAGGCGTCCTGATCCTGCTCACGGTACTTGCATATAACTTTATCGGTGATGGTCTGCGTGATGCATTCGATCCGAAGATGAAACGGTAGGTGACAGGAATGGCATTTAATAATAAGAAGAAAAACGCAAATTATATCTCCGCAAAAGAATCCCGCGCGATTGCGCGGGAGAACCGG
>ERZ859776.951-NODE-951-length-11842-cov-2.095699_pt1 | contig 11842 bp, 15 predicted proteins | sample MGYA00509987_ERZ859776 | MGnify/ENA primary metagenome ERZ859776 (study PRJEB30046, sample SAMN00715146) | human gut metagenome | study: EMG produced TPA metagenomics assembly of the A metagenome-wide association study of gut microbiota in type 2... | reverse complement strand
GACGAATATCGTCCAGCACTCAAGAAGGCAGGTTTCTTAACAAGAGATCCAAGAATGAAGGAAAGAAAGAAATACGGTCTCAAAGCAGCTCGTCGTGCTCCACAGTTCTCAAAGAGATAATAAGAAGAAAATTGATATTTCAAAAAGCCCCGATTTTTCGGGGCTTTTTTTATGTCAAAAATTAAAAAATAAGCATTTTTTTGAATAGTAGCCACATTGTAGACACACAGTAGACATACCGAAAAATAAAAATCAATTTTCTAATATATAACAATATAAAAAAGTCATATTATTAATAAGCAAAAACAATAAAACTTTTATTTTTTCAAATGTATGTATTTGGTAGTTCCAAACCTTTCGCTTACATACTTTTTTTCATATTCAAAATTAATATTATGTTGTGTCAATAATTGTTCAGTTAAATCATTATCTGTTTCAAATTAGAAAGATATAATAAAAAGCAGACACGACCAGACCGGAAAATCGAAGATTATTTTGAACATGTGGCTGGTAAGGAACAGGATATGGCAGTTGAAATAATCATTCAGATAGGTGACAGGGAGTTCTGGAGGCAATTTGATGATATGAAGTCATATATGAAATTGTCATATCAGATAATACTGGATGAGCTTAGAAAGAGACTACCACAGTTTGTAGTAGCAAATGCGGTGGTTCATCTTGATGAGGACAGTCCGCATATGCACATTGTGGGAGTTCCTGTGGCAGATGGATATAAGAAAGGTCTTTGCAAGCAGGTGTCAAAAAGAAAGGTATTCACTAAAGAAGTTTTATCGCGAGTGCTGCAGGATGAACTCCGAGAGGTGGCAAATAAAGAAGTCGATGACTGGTTTGGAGAACAGATAAAAGAAAAGTCGAAAGGACGTAATCATGATCTGACAGTTGCGGAATATAAAGTAGCACAGGAAACAGAGCATTTGGAACAGATACAGGAACAGGTAAGTGATGCGGATATTAAGTTGTTTGCTTCACAAATTGCTTATAAAGAATTGGAGCGTAGACAGACTAAGGAACTTAATGAAAAGCGTTCAGAACTTCAATCGGTAAGACAAGAGATTGCAAGCGTGACGGACAAAGCAAATGAAGCAGTAGAATTGCTTGATAAGATCAATGCTTTTGTATCATCATTCAGATTATTCGCTCCGACAATAGAAGAATATGCTAATCATGTTGAATCAGATAAGACGATAGAAGCAGGAAACTCATTCAGAGGAATATTGTATGATATAGGAAAGCTGCTGGAGACGTTCAAGGAACTGATAAAAGAAGGATTATGCTGGTTTCCAAGGCTTATGAGGTGGAAAACTTCTAAGGGCGAAGTGACTCCGGTATTCATAGAGAAAAGCAATGGATATTCATATTCGGTGTATGGATATATGAATGTGGAGACTAGGGAATATTACAGCAAAGAGTCAATTCAGTGGGAGATTAAGGCTGGTAATCGGACAGGGACAGTAGAGCAGATGGATGCTAATGTTGAGGCTATGGCTAGGGATTTGCAGGAGATATTGAGGATAGGAGCGGAGCAGAAGAGATTGTGGGAGGCGTATGGAGAAAGGTAGAGAAAGGCTTACATTTGGTAAAATTAAAATCAAATGTAAGCCTTTTGATAAAAACAGAACTTGTGTTCGGTAACACTACGTGATATAATAAAAACAGTTAGAGAAAATGAAAAATGAATAGTTGATATTGTTCGTCCCATCGAATATAATTAATGGGAAAAGAGGTAAGTATAATGGGATACATGACAGCGAGCCAAGCAGCAGAAAAATGGAATATTTCACAAAGAAGAGTTCAAATTCTTTGTTCACAAAATAGAATAGATGGTGTATTTAAACTTGGTGAAAATTGGGCAATTCCAGATAATGCTAAAAAACCAATAGACAATAGAAAAAAAGGAAATAAATAAAATGAAAAATAATAAATTAGTTGCAATAGATTTATTTTGTGGTTGTGGTGGATTTTCATATGGTTTTCAACAAGCAGGATTTGATATGGCATTGGGAATTGATATGTGGAAAGATGCAACAGTTACATATAAGCATAATTTCCCAAATGCGTGTGTAATAAATGAGGATATTACAAGTATTTCATCAGATGATATATTGTCAAAACTTAATATGAGTGCAGACGATATAGATGTAATTATTGGTGGACCACCATGTCAGGGCTTTTCTGTTTCTGGAAAACGTATGATAGATGATCCGAGAAATAAATTATATAAATCTTTTGTGGGATTAGTGGATGAAATTAGACCTAAAGTGTTTGTTATGGAGAACGTACCGGGGTTAATAAGGCTATTCGGAGGAAAAGTGAAAGAACAGGTTTTATATGATTTTTCTTCATTAGGATATAGAGTTAAAGTACAGCAATTATCATCAGATGATTATGGAGTTCCGCAACAAAGAAAGAGAGTGTTTTTTGTAGGAGTAAATGAGAAAAAAATACCACCAAATGTAAAGTTTGAATTTCCTAAGGCAGAATATGGAGACGGAAAGAAACCATATATTACATGTAAAGAAGCTATTTCTGATTTGGATTTTGTTCCAGATGATGTATCATTAGGTGAAAATATAGCATATAAAATTCCAGCACAATCAGAATATCAGAATTTAATGAGAAAAGGTAGTCATAGCATAAAAAATCATTCGATTACAATACATAAGGAACAGACAAAAAAGATAATTGCTATGGTTCCGGATGGAGGAAATTACAAAGATTTACCAAAAGAGCTACAGAATACAAGAAAGGTGCATATAGCATGGACAAGAATGAATAGTGAGAAGCCTTGTTTTACGATTGATACAGGTCACAATCATCATTTCCATTATAAGGAAAATAGAGTTCCAACTGTAAGAGAATCGGCTAGAATTCAGTCTTTCCCAGATAAATTTGAGTTTATTGGTATAAAAACAAGTCAATTGAAGCAAGTAGGAAATGCAGTTCCACCATTGATGGCGGAAGCTATTGCAAAACAAGTTATCAATGTAATACGAGAGGAATGATTTTATGTATAATAGATTAAATCAATATAGATGCATAATTATTAGAGGAAAGTCACAAAAGGAGATAGATGATTTATTGCCAGCTTATGCAAAGGTAATAGATGATATAACGCCATGTGAGGAAGGTGTTTTCGCTAAAAAATTCAATGAATTGCTGTCGCCATATTTATCAGCGGATAAAAGAATAAAGAAAACACTAGATAACCATAGAACGGAAATTGCAGGAAAGCTTTTTGGAATGTATTATTTAGAAGACAACGGATATGTATATGCGTCTGATAGGACAAAAAAGTTTTTGAAAGATAATGATCAACCAGCTTTTTTTAAAGATTTATGCTATAAAATGCAATTTCCAAATGGTATGCAAAAACCGCAGACTTTTCAGCCGTTATTAGATAATGGGATTTGTATTAGACCAAATGCTTTTGTTTTAAGAGTATTACAATTGGCATTATCAAAACATATGATTTTAACTAAAAAGGAAATAGGATATTATATATTAAATTCATTAGATGTTCTTCGTGGAGTTGCAGTACCAGAGGAAGTAATAGAGGCAATTGAAAGAGATAGAGAGCAAGGGATTGTTAGAAAGATTGAGACGGATGGCAAGGCTTCATCATATAATTATCAACATATTAATGAACAAATTAATTATTTAGAATTAGCAAATCTGATTTATACAAATAGTGTAGGTGAGGTGTGGTTAAATGAAAATGAACACGATACGATCCAAATATTTTCGTCTGATTGGAATAAAAAGCCGGAATTTGATGTATACGCGTACGATTTATCAAATTCAGAAGGGCGTAAGCACTTCGAAAGAGAATGGACAATATATTTTGGAAAATTAAGTGACAAAGCAAGTAAATTTGATACAACTGCCAGTGCATTAGGGGTATCAGATGAGTTACCAAAGAAAAAAGAAGCGAAAGGTCAGACAACCGTTGAAATTGGAGATGAGGGTGAGGCATATGTATTTGAATATGAGAAGAATAGAGTGTATACATTTAATCCGCGTCTTGTAAATAGGGTTTTGTCATTGGGAAAGACAAAAGGTTTGGGATATGATATTCAGTCTGTGGTGGCGGAAAAAGGAGATAAATCTGATTTTGCTAAATATATTGAGGTGAAATCAACTAAAAGAGTTACTGAGCCAAATTTGAGTGATGTATATTGGATGGATACTCTTAATATTACAAGAAATGAATGGATTGCAGCTCAGCAGCATGGTGAATTTTATTGTATTTACAGGGTCTATTTTGTAAGAGGACGTATAATAATGTATGTTATAAATAATATACATCAAAAACAGATAGATAATAAAATTGATGTTGTGCCTTTAACATATAGAATTGATTTTGGAAAAGATGCCGTAGATAATATAGTAATAGAGGAGGTAAAGAAAGATGTTTAAAGTTGTTTCTTTATTTTCAGGTTGTGGAGGAGCAGACCAGGGGATAATTGGCGATTTTACTTTTAATAAGAAAAAATATGAAAGACTCCCATTTGAATTAGTATATGCAACGGACATTGATCAAAAAGCATTAAATTCGCATATGAAGAATTTTAACTGTGAAAATGTCGTGTGTAAAGACATATGTGAGACTAAATCTAATGAAATACCTAATTGTGATATTATAGTTGGAGGTTTTCCTTGTCAGTCTTTTAGCACGGTAAATCCTACAAAAGATCCATTTGATGATAGGGCAAATTTGTATAAACAAATGGTGCGTGTAGTAAGAGATAAGCAGCCTAAAGTCTTTATAGCTGAAAATGTAAAGGGGATGATGACTTTACATAAGGGACAAATATTTAATAGAATAATAAAAGCGTTTGAGGAAGTTGGTTATACAACTTATACCAAATTATTTAATGCGGCAGATTATGGTGTTCCGCAAAAAAGGGAAAGAGTAATTATTGTTGGAATTAGAAATGATTTGAATGACATAATGGAATATGAATTTCCTAAAGAAACAAATAAAAATAATTGGGTGCCATTGTCTGTTGCAGTTCCCAAGCTAGCAATTGAACAGGAAAAGTATTATTTTTCAGAGAGAGCAGTTCAGGGAATGAAAAATGCAAAGAATAATATGAAGAGAGGATTGTATCAAGATTTAGATAAGCCTTGTTTGACTGTTACAAGTCATCTTGCAAAGGTGAGTTTAAATTCAAGAGATCCGGTACTTTTGGTAAATCCTGAAAAGGAATTATATCGAAGATTTACACCATTAGAGGCAGCTAGAATCCAATCATTTCCAGATAAATTTATATTTGCAGGAAGTGAGACAGATGCTTATAGACAAATAGGGAATGCAATTCCACCTGTAATGTTTTGGCATATATCGAATTCAATTAGGAAATATTTAGAGATAGCGGAAATAGCAGAGCAGAAGGAAGCAATTTAAGGAAAAGGAGATTTATCTCAAGAAGAGAAAAAACTGATTTAGTACAACAATACATTAGTTGAAACATATAGAAAGGTAGGAAAACATGGCAGAGTATCCATATTTAAGAAGTAATAAGAATTTACCACAAATTTTCGAAAAAATAAGAACAGCAGCAAAACCTCCAAAATTTACAATAGCATTTGTAAAACAACTAGGATTTACTAGTTCAAATGATGCAGCATATCCATCACTATTAAAAAAACTAGGATATTTGATGGAAGATGGAACACCAACAGCGTATTATGATGATTTGAGAGATTCGGGTACGATGGGAAGATCGTTAGCATCAAGAATACGAGAACTTTATAGTGAATTATTTGTAATTAATACAAAAATTAATGAGGCGAGTGAAGGAGATATAAAAGGTGCAATTAGTAGAGTGACAGGAAAGGAAGCTAAAGATGTTACGAGCATTGCATCTACATTTAGAGCATTATGCGGATTGGCAGATTTTTCTGAACCGACAGAGACAGTTCAAGAAATAGCACACAATTTTGAAGAAAAAACAGAAGCTATAGATGATGAATCGACAAATAATGTTAATAATATTATTACACCAGATTTTCATTACAATATACAAATACACTTACCAGCGACAACAGATATATCAGTATATAATGCAATATTCAAGAGTATAAAAGAGAATTTACTTTCTTAGGTGGTGTGATAAATGGAAACAATGGAAAAGTTAAAGGAATTTACATTTAATGCTATGTTATTGGAAGATACTCTATTTGCTATGCAAAAAACAGGGATTCCAGTGAAAGAAGGGATACAACAAACACCAGTAACTAGAGTTATAGAGAGTGATTTTAGCCCAATAATATGGCAACAAGCACTAGAGATGTCTTCGGTTTATGCAATGATATATTGTATAGAAAATACCCTAAGAAATTTTGTTGTTGATCGTCTCTCAGAAAGATATGGTTTAGATTGGTGGGAATCATGTGTTTCAAAAAACATAAAAAATGCGGCTCAGAAGTTAAAGGCATCGGAGGAAAAGAATAAATACCACTCATCAAGAGGAGATTCACCTATTCATTACACAATGTTGGATAATTTGGCACAGATAATTACAAGTAATTGGGAGGAATTTGCTGATATTATTCCTAACCAAGCGTGGATTGTTTCAAGAATGGATGATTTAACGATGTGTCGCAATGTAATTGCACACACAGGAATATTGCCGAAATATGAAGTTGAACGAATAGAGAGTATCGCAAGGGATTTTATTAGTCAATTGGGATAGATATAATTATCTATTATCCTAGATTATTGAATTCGGAGTAAAGGATATTACTAATTTACAATATCATAAGGCGGATCATATTATATCTTTGTATGTGCTATTTGGAAAAAATGAAAGGAAAAACTAATAATACTGCCCAAACTATACAAGATATTATGAAACGAATATCTGGGTAATATTTTAAAACACTAGGAAAATATAAAAATGATGAATTGATAAATAAATTTCTTGATTATGTGGGCAAGAAAATAGGAGTATCAATATTATATTGGACAAATGATGATTAATTGCATTTTGAAGTATTTTGTGATTTATCAGAAAGGTATCAATAAGCCTTTGAGAATTAGGTGTAGTATGTAGATTTCTTACTGTTTCATCAAAAGCAATGTCAATTCCGTTCTTGTATTGGTTGGAGTAAGTAAAGTGTTTTTTCATAATGATAGTCCTTTCTTTGATAGAGTGATGAGTAATTCTAGGAATGTGTGGGCAGTGCTACGCATACAACAGATATGCAACACTACCAGACTCAAATTCCCTATCTATGGGCTTTTCAGGATATCAAAACGTTAATTCTAGTTCTCAAAGAGATAATTACAAAGAATATCAGAAGAACATCAAAACCCTTGGAAATCCAGTATTTTCAAGGGTTTTTTATACTACAGAACTTATTTGGAATCGTGTTGATTGTTGTGAAAATATATCGGTAACTAACAAGCTGTTTCATACATTTGCTATAATCCTCTGATTACTATTTGAATCTAGTGTGATATAAGAAAAATGTCTTTTATTGTCATAATTGATGTTGTATAATAGAAAAAAAGAAGTAAAGAGGACGTTTTATGAAATTGCTTAAAACGAGTGATGAATTAATATCACATATGAAAATAAAAGGAATAAAATTTAATATAGTAAAGGAAGAAGATGCAAAAATATTTCTCCAAAATAATAATTACTATATGAAGTTGGCTTCCTATAGGGCAAATTACGACAAACACAAAAGTAATGGTGAGTACATAAATCTTGATTTTGCTTACTTACAGGAATTGTCAACAATCGATACGCATTTACGATATTTAATATTGCAAATGTGCCTTGATGTTGAACATGCTTTAAAAACCAGATTGTTAAAAGATATAGAGGATAATCCGGAAGAAGATGGTTATGATATTATTAGAAGATTTATCACAAAATATGAGAGAAGTTGTCAAAACATCCAAAAACATAAATCTAGTGAATATTGTAGAGAATTGATTGAAAAATATTATCCGTATTTTCCAGCATGGGTGTTCGTGGAATTAATATCTTTTGGTGATATGGTAAAACTATATGAATATTATTCCGAGAGATATCCGGGCCGTTTGAAGGATAGCGAATTGTTGTATTCCATCAGAGATTTGAGAAATGCAACTGCTCATAGTAATTGTTTGATAAATAAATTGCAAAGAGGAACAAATAAGCCATCCGTAAAAATTATTAAATTTGTTTCAAATATAGATGGAATAGGTACATCTATGAGAAAGAATAAATTGAGTAACAAATTTTTGTATGATTTTATTTCTTTACTTTATGTTTATAATGAATTTATCAACGTAAATATTGTAAAACAGAAAAGATTTAAGCAAATACAGGAATTTATGTATGATCGTGTAATAAAAAATAAAGAGTATTTTGAAAAAAATGAATGTATAAAAATGGCATATATATTTGTGAAAAAAGTTATTGACTATATGAATGAATCATGTTAATATAATGTCACGATTAAAAAATTGAATTTTTGTAGGGAATGGGTGATTACTCGTTCCCGATTTTTTATTATAAAATAAGATGAACAGTTTGAGATTGTTTTGGTAATGGACAAGTAACTGACAAAATATATAGGGATGGCTTAAAAACAAGCTTTAAAACAAGCTTTAAAGTTTTCAAAGAGATAATCTTTACAATCCAAAGCGTCTTATGGCGTTTCAGAAAAGTATATTACACCTCGGAATTTCGGTTCCGGGGTGTTTTTTTGTGTAAACTGTGATATTATTATAATATATAAAAGAGATTATTTGATTGGAGTGATTTAAATGAAAGATTATGCAGTTCTAACTAATGATGGAAAGTATACAATTTTTGAATTTAATAACCAAAGAGTTCGTTTTGTCACTTCTGATAAATTGGAGAGATATACGAAAGTAGTTGAGTGGGATAATGGATATCTGGTTGTGATGGCAAAGTATAAAGAAATGCCTGAAGTTGAAGAATATATAGATTTAATTCCAATACTTAACATGCTATATTATGATACAGAAACATTCTTAAAACCAATAAAGGAGGTTAAGATAGATGCAGCTTAGTGTAAAAGATGTAGCTGATAATGCAAATATGATTATCAATGGATATGCATATACAAAAGATGGTGATTATATAAGAGTTCTTAATCTTAATTGCTTGAATAATGCAGCGGTTATTTATAAAGATGAAATAGTAGAAACAAATATGGATGATATTGAAATTCAGATTGTGTTGGATTATTACAATAAAAATAAAGAATTTATGGAGGAATCCGATGCCGAAATATTATGAATTTAAGGTGTGTGGTTATTATTTATATTATACTGCAAGCTGTGTTATAGAGGCTATGCATGTCCATGCAAGTGACAGAAAATTAACAGAGGCAGGTTCAGCAAAATTCTTTGTAAAAAGTGATGGAGATACGACCATTGAGAAACAAGGTCAATTAAATGAACGAGAAGTAAGAGAAATTAGAAAATTTATTAAAAAGAATTATAAAGAAATGTATTTAAAATGGCAGCAGTTGGCGAATACTGGATATTATGGAGAGTAAATTCTGATGAGTAGCTCTGGGAATGTGTGGGCAGCCAACCGTATACAACACATATGCAGCAATGTCAACCGTAAATTCCCTATTTCTGGGCTTTTCAGGATATACAAATGCTCTCAAAGAGATAGGATTTTATGTTTTACATAAAATTAACACAATGTTTACAGCTTTTAGATTGACTATGTGAGGACTTTTTGTTATACTTTACAAAATATTATTTAAGGAGGAATGTTTAACTTGGACGAAAGTGATAATGATTCTGATGCGAACCAATTCAATAGAATTTTTATTTATATATCTCAAGGCATGGACTATGTATTCGGAACATAGACCATGTCTTTTGTTGCTTTTAAGTAAGTGTGATATTTAGATAATTTTATTGTAGAAAGGTTTTATTTATGAGTACATCAATTTTTATTCTTTTAGTAGTGCAGATTATTTTAATTATATTAAACGCGATTTTTGCGAGTGCAGAGATCGCTGTTTTATCAATGAATGAAACAAAACTAGAACGAATGGCAGAACAAGGTAATGGCCGGGCAAAGAGATTAGTACGATTAACACAAGAGCCAGCACGATTTCTTGCGACAATTCAGGTTGCAATCACATTGTCGGGATTTTTAGGAAGTGCTTTTGCAGCAGATAATTTCTCAGAACCTTTAGTTGATTGGGTTGTTGGGATGGGTGTGAATATTCCACGTTCTACTTTAGATACCATAGCTGTTATATTGATTACATTGATTTTATCATATTTCACGTTGGTTTTTGGCGAATTAGTTCCAAAGAGAATCGCAATGAAAAAATCTGAAGAACTGGCAATGGGAATTTCAGGATTGGTTACGGGAATCTCTATCTTATTTAAGCCAATCGTTTCATTTCTTTCAATATCAACCAATATTGTCTTGAAGATTTGTGGTATTGATCCAAATGAAGCAGAAGATCAAGTAGGTGAAGAAGAAATACGTATGCTTGTTGATGCGGGAAGTGAAAAAGGAACAATAGATCATCAAGAAAAAGAGTTTATTCAAAATGTTTTTGAATTTAATGATATTATGGCTGGTACGATTGCTACACATCGAACAGATGTGACAATATTATGGATGTCTGATGATGTGAAGGAGTGGGATGAAACAATCCACAATACACGACATACCCTTTATCCTGTCTGTGGAGATTCGATAGATCATGTTATTGGTATTTTAAATGCAAAAGACTATTTTAGATTAAAAGAAAAAAGTAAGGATATGGTTATAGATTCTGCAATTTCTGCACCATACTTTGTTATGGAAACTACAAAAGCAGATGTGCTTTTTAAAAATATGAAACAATCGAAGCAATCTATGGCGATTGTATTAGATGAGTATGGTGGAATGGTTGGAATAGTGACTCTTTTTGATTTATTAGAAGAAATTGTTGGCGATTTAAACGATATTGAACCAATATCGTCGGAAGAAGAAACTGTTATTATAAGAATAAGCGATAACAAGTGGGAAGTGAAAGGAAATATACGATTAAGTGATATTGAAGACGCTATAGGTGTTACATTTACAGCAGAAGATTGTGACACATTTACTGGATTTGTATTTCAAAAATTTGGTATGGTACCAAAGGATGGGGATACAAAAATAGAATTAGAAATAGAAAATATGCATATAATCATTGACAAAATAAAAGAGCATCAAGTTGAACATGCAATTATAGAAATTTTAAAATAAAAATTTTGAAATCGCATTTGTAAATTATTTTAGAAACAAGTGGATATATCAGAAGGGTACATATACATTTTCAAATCCAACAGGGAGAGAATGATACTGTGATAAAAAATAGGCGATGCCTATTTTTTATGAACTGTGGTATAATTAAAAATCATTAATTTATCGAGGTACATATGAAAATTTGGTTAGATGATTATGCTTATGATGGCGGCGATGCAATAAAGCTTCTTGATTATCTGGCGGAAAGAGAAACATTTTATCTAGTGGAAATCCATACAGCAAACCCAGTTGGAAGGGAAAATATGTATAGAATGCTTGACCGGTATTGGCCTGATTTATATTAATCAGCATTTGGTATATACAATGGGAAAAGTTCCAGGAGGCATTATAACAGCTGTGTTTTGTATTTCTGGTCAATAAAAGTAGGGCTGGCAGTCAAATATGATTGTCAGCCCTGATTTTTTCGGTTTACCACCATTTCTCCTTATAAGAATACTCACCACGGTAATTGGAAGCATTATAATCAGGATACTTAAATGGTGCATATACGTCATCCTTAGGTGCGTCATCCTGTGTGTATA
>ERZ859776.947-NODE-947-length-11913-cov-7.198094_pt1 | contig 11913 bp, 9 predicted proteins | sample MGYA00509987_ERZ859776 | MGnify/ENA primary metagenome ERZ859776 (study PRJEB30046, sample SAMN00715146) | human gut metagenome | study: EMG produced TPA metagenomics assembly of the A metagenome-wide association study of gut microbiota in type 2... | reverse complement strand
CACAAGAAATAGCGATGGACCTTGGCACTGCCAATACTATCATTACCACAAATGGCAAGATAGTAGTGGACGAGCCTTCGGTGGTGGCGTTGGACCGTCGTACAGACAAGATGATTGCCGTGGGTGAAAAAGCAAAGCTGATGCACGAAAAGACCCATGAGAACATACGTACTATCCGCCCTCTTCGCGACGGTGTGATTGCCGACTTCTATGCCTGCGAGCAGATGATACGCGGACTTATCAAGATGGTGAACAATCGAAACCGTCTGTTTTCCCCTTCGCTCCGTATGGTAATAGGCGTTCCTTCGGGCAGTACAGAAGTAGAGTTGCGTGCCGTGCGCGACTCTGCCGAGCATGCCGGCGGACGTGACGTTTACCTGATATTCGAGCCGATGGCTGCCGCTATCGGTATCGGCATCGATGTGGAAGCGCCGGAGGGTAATATGATTGTTGATATAGGCGGCGGTTCTACGGAAATTGCCGTTATTTCGCTGGGTGGTATCGTTTCCAACAACTCCATCCGTATTGCCGGTGATGACCTCACTGCCGATATTCAGGAGTATATGAGCCGCCAGCACAATGTGAAGGTCAGCGAGCGTATGGCAGAACGTATCAAGATTAACGTAGGTGCGGCCTTGACCGAACTAGGCGAGGATGCTCCCGAAGATTATATCGTTCATGGTCCGAACCGTATTACGGCGCTTCCTATGGAGGTTCCCGTATGCTATCAGGAAGTGGCACACTGTCTGGAGAAGTCCATTTCTAAGATTGAGACTGCTATTCTAAGTGCATTGGAGAATACGCCGCCCGAATTGTATGCCGATATCGTGCACAACGGTATCTATCTGGCAGGTGGCGGTGCTTTGCTTCGCGGACTGGATAAGCGTCTGACCGATAAAATCAACATACCGTTCCACATTGCGGAAGATCCTTTGCATGCCGTTGCCAAAGGTACAGGCGTTGCACTGAAGAATGTCGACCGCTTCTCATTCCTGATGAGATAGGTATGCGGAATCTACTGAACTTTCTTATTAAATACAATTACTGGTTCCTCTTTCTTCTGTTAGAGGTTACCAGTTTTGTTTTATTGTTCCGTTTCAACCATTATCAGCAGAGCGTGTATTTTACTTCGGCAAACGGAGTAGCCGGGAAAGTTTATGAGATTTCGGGCGGCATCAGTTCTTACTTCCATTTGAAATCGGTCAATGAGGACTTGCTCGACCGGAATATGTGGCTGGAACAACGGGTAGCTTTTCTGGAAAAAAGCCTGCAGGAGCAGGGCTTGGATTCCGTAAAACTATATAGTATGGCGCGCCTTGCTCCGGATGATTACCGCATATTCAAGGCGAATGTTATAAAGAACAGTCTGAATAAGGCAGATAATTATATAACATTGGACCGTGGCTCGTCAGATGGTATTCGTCCGGAAATGGGGGTAGTGGATGCAAATGGAGTGGTAGGTATCGTATATAAGACTTCTCCCCGCTATTCGCTGGTTATTCCGTTGCTGAACAGCAAGTCGAGTATCAGCTGCAAGATTGTGGGCAGTGAGTACTTCGGCTATTTGAAGTGGGAAGGTGGAGATTCGCGCTTTGCTTATTTGAAAGACTTGCCCCGTCATGCGGAATTTAATCTGGGTGATACGGTGGTGACTAGCGGCTATTCCACAGTATTTCCTGAAGGAGTTATGGTAGGAACGGTCGATGATATGTCCGATTCCCATGACGGACTTTCATATCTGTTGAAGATAAAGTTAGCTACGGATTTCGGTAAGGTGAGCAATGTGCGTGTCATTTCGCGCAGCGGACAGGAAGAACAGAATATGCTGGAAAAAGAAGGAGAGAAATGATAATCAATTATTTGCATAAGATAGGGTGGTTTGTCGGTCTGGTATTATTGCAGGTGCTGATACTGAACAATGTGCATATTGCAGGATATGCCACTCCGTTTTTATATATATATCTGATATTGAAGTTTGAGTCGGATGTACCCCGTAATGCATTGATGCTATGGGCTTTTTTTCTTGGACTGGCGGTTGATATCCTTTCCGATACTCCGGGAATGAATGCGGCGGCTACGGTGCTTTTAGCCTTTTTGCGCCCTACATTCTTACGCTTGTTCGTGCCTCGCGATACGCTGGATACATTGGTTCCGGCAGTCCGTACAATGGGAATCTCTCCTTTTTTGAAATACTTGGTTGCCAGTGTCTTGGTGCATCACGGGATGCTGCTTACTCTTGAATTCTTTTCTTTTGTCCACATAGGTGCGTTATTGCTGAGAATTGTAACAAGCACTTTGCTGACTGTAGCTTGTATAATGGCAGTAGAGGGCATACGGAAGAAGTAAAAAGAGGTTGCAAGTTATGTTACTTGTATTTATAACTCATATGTTGTGATTGAATGAAGGATTATACGCTGGAGAAACGAAAATATGTGATAGGCATGGCGGCTGTCGTCATTGTCCTTATCTACGTGATTCGCCTGTTCGACTTGCAAATCATGACGGATGATTACAAGAAGAATGCGGACAGCAATGCCTTTTTGAATAAGATTCAATATCCTTCGCGTGGAGCTATCTATGACCGTAACGGTAAACTGCTGGTTTTTAACCAGCCGGCATACGATATCACGTTTGTGCCTCGTGAAGTGACGCAGCTCGATACGTTGGATTTATGCCGTGCGTTGAACATCACGTTCGAGCAGTTCCAGAAGCGGATGAAGGATGTAAAGAACCGTTGGATGAATCCCGGTTATTCCAAATATACGCATCAGGTGTTTATGACGCAACTCTCGGCAGAAGAGTGCGGTGTGTTTCAGGAGAAACTATTCAAGTTTCCCGGTTTCTACATCCAGCGGCGTACTATCCGGCAATATACTTACGATGCTGCCGGACATGCGTTGGGGGATATAGGTGAAGTGTCAAAGAAAGATATTGAGGCGGATAATTATTATATCCGCGGAGATTATATAGGCAAACAAGGTATCGAGAAATCTTATGAAAAGTATCTTCGTGGCGAAAAAGGGGTGGAGATTCTGCTTCGTGATGCGCATGGACGTATTCAGGGGCATTATATGGATGGGAAGCTCGACCGTCCCTCTGTGCCCGGTAAGAACCTGACTTTAGGTATCGATATTGAGTTGCAGAGGTTAGGTGAGCGTTTGTTGCAGCATAAAATCGGAGCTATCGTAGCCATTGAACCGGCTACGGGAGAGATACTCTGTATGGTTTCTTCTCCTACTTTCGATCCTCACTTGATGATTGGACGCCAGCGTGGAAAGAATCACCGGATGTTGCAAAGAGACAAGCGGAAACCTCTCCTGAACCGCGCAATCATGGGAGCGTATCCGCCGGGCTCTACTTTCAAGACTGCACAGGCATTGACATTTTTGCAGGAAGGAATAATCCATGAAGATTATCCTACTTTCCCTTGTGCACACGGTTTCAATTATGGAAGTTTGCATGTAGGCTGTCACGGGCACGGTTCTCCTTTGCCTTTGGTTCCGGCAATAGCCACTTCGTGCAACTCTTATTTTTGTTGGGGGCTGTTCCGTATGTTCAGCGACAAGAAGTACGGTTCTCCGCAAAATGCCATTACCGTATGGAAAGACCATATGGTGTCGCAGGGATTTGGCTATCGCCTTGGTACCGACCTTCCCGGAGAGCAGCGCGGCTTGATTCCTAACGCCAAGTTTTATGATAAAGCATATCGGGGCTCTTGGAACGGACTTACGGTAATCAGTATCGCTATCGGACAGGGAGAAATTCTTGCGACCCCGTTGCAGATAGCCAATTTGGGTGCAACCATTGCCAACCGGGGGCATTTCATTACTCCGCATGTTGTAAAGGAGATACAGGATAATGAACTGGACAGTATCTACCGTACCCCCCGTGTCACGTCAATCGACCGGGAATATTACGATGAAGTTGTGGAGGGGATGCGTGCCGCTGTTACAGGTAGTACGGGTAGTGCAACCTGCCGTATGGTCGGCACAATCCTGCCGGGTGTAGAGGCATGCGGCAAAACCGGTACGGCACAAAATCGCGGTAAAGACCATTCGGTGTTCATGGGATTCGCTCCGATGAATGATCCTAAAATTGCTATTGCGGTGTATGTGGAAAATGGCGGTTTTGGTGCAACCTACGGCGTCCCTATCGGTGCGATGATGATGGATCAGTACTTGCATGGCAAGTTATCGCCGGAGAATGAGATACGTGCGGAGGAATTCAGCAACCGCGTAATTCTGTACGGAGACGAAGAAAGGTAATAAACAGTCAAACAGTAGCAGTATAAATGGTAAGAAGAGACAGTATATGGAAATCATTGGATTGGGTGACGATTATAATCTACCTGATGTTGATTGTATTCGGCTGGTTCAGTATTTGCGGGGCAAGTTACGACTATGGTGACCGTGATTTTCTTGATTTCTCTACCCGTGCCGGCAAGCAGTTCATGTGGATTGTCTGCTCATTCGGGTTGGGATTTATTCTGCTGATGCTGGAAGACACGCTTTATGATATGTTCTCTTACATTATATATATAGGACTCATTCTCTTGTTGGTTGTCACCATTTTTATTGCTCCTGATACCAAAGGCTCACGGTCTTGGCTGATTTTGGGGCCTGTCAGTCTACAACCGGCTGAATTTGCCAAGTTTGCCACGGCATTGGCGTTGGCCAAGTATATGAGCGCCTATTCGTTCACTATAAAAAGCTGGAAGAGCGCGTTGATGCTGGCTTTCCTTATTCTTCTGCCGATGACGCTGATTATTCTTCAGCGGGAAACGGGGTCTGCATTGGTTTATATGGCTTTCTTCCTGATGCTTTATCGTGAAGGTATGCCCGGAGTAGTGCTTTTCTCCGGTATTTGCGCTGTGGTATATTTTGTGGTGGGTATCCGTTTTGATCAAGTCTTTATTGCAGATACTCCAACACCTATCGGAGAGTTTGTGGTACTGTCGATGATTTTGCTCTTTGCCGGTGGAATGGTATGGGTATATAAGAAGAAATGGGAGCCGGTTCGGAATATCATCGTCGGTTCTTTTATCGTATTGCTTGTCGCTTATCTGGTTTCGGAATATATAACCCCTTTTAATCTGGTATGGGTGCAATGGGGATTGTGTGTGGTTGTAACATGTTATTTATTCTTCCTTGCTTTGAGTGAACGCCATTGGAGTTATTTTCTTATTGGTTTGTTTGCCATAGGTTCGATAGGTTTTCTCTACTCCAGCGACTATTTTTTCAATAAAGTATTGGAACCTCACCAGCAGATTCGCATTAAGGTTCTGTTGGGCATGGAAGAGGACTTGGCAGGAGCGGGATATAACGTAAATCAATCGAAGATTGCTATCGGTTCGGGCGGCTTGACGGGGAAAGGCTTTTTGAATGGTACACAGACCAAACTTAAATATGTTCCCGAACAGGACACGGATTTCATATTCTGTACCGTAGGCGAAGAAGAAGGCTTTATCGGTTCGACGGCTGTATTACTCTTGTTCCTGGCTTTGATACTTCGTCTGATAGCGTTGGCAGAGCGGCAGCAGTCCGCATTTGGCAGGGTATACGGGTATTCGGTGCTGAGTATTTTCCTGTTTCATCTTTTCATAAACATCGGGATGGTGCTCGGATTGACGCCTGTTATCGGTATTCCGTTGCCTTTCTTCAGCTATGGGGGGTCTTCGTTATGGGGCTTTACGATACTGCTGTTTATATTCCTGCGTATTGATGCGGGGAGAAATAGAAGGTTGGTATAATATTATCGTTGTAATTTGATTCCCACATCATTGATGCCGGGCAGGAGGCTGTCGGGTAATGTATAAGCTACTTTGAAAAGGTAGTCACCGGGTTTCCCTATCTTGATGTTTCCTGCGGGAAATGCAGACTGATATAAACCGCCCCAGCCATCTCCTTTCCATATGCCTTCTTTATCGGCTAAGACGGCTGTCAGTGTATCTGTCTGTAGCTTTTTCAATTCCGGACTGTCATAGCAGACGGATAAGTTGATGTTTTGGTAAGGGTAAGTGCTGCGGTTTCTAATTTCTACGGTCAGGTTGTAATAAGTTTGGGAATCGGGCACAGCGACATTGAAAAGGAGTGTGTCCTGTCGTTTCCAACCCTCTTGCGGAATGGATTGGAATGCATGATATACAGTCTGTTTATCGCAAGCGCCTAATGCGCTTACGATAAACAGCAGTATGATATATCTCAGAGTCTTTGTCTTATTCTTGAGCAGGCTTGTCATTTTGAGCAGGTTTATCTCCCTGAGGTTTGGGCTTGTTGTTGTGAGGACGTTTACGGTTGTTACTATTCCGTGGTGAACGTCTTTCATTTCCTTGCGGCCGTTTTTCGTCTCCCTGCTGTCTGGGCTGCTCTTGTTGTTGCGGAGCGGCAGACTGTTCTCCGCCTTGCGGTCGGTTATTGGGAGTCTTTTTCTTCTTTTTATTCCGGTTGCCGCCGTTATTTCCATTACCGTTTCCATTGTTGCCGTCTCCGCCGTTCTTGTTCTTGCGGTTACGGTCGAAGCGGGTCAGGCTTTCCTGCTCCAGCAGGTCTACCGGTTTCTTGGGTTCGGTGCGATGTGTCTCTTCCAACAGGCTCTCCGGTTTGATGCCCCTTTTATTCAGACCGATAACTTCAAAGGCGCGTCTTCCGCTGATAGTAACCAGATTGGCAGGGATACTCTTGTCGGTGGAGTAAGTTATCTGGTTGCTGAGAATGTCGGCTTTGAAGAAATAGAATACGCCGTCTTTGGTTTCCAATTCGATTTCTTTGGAAGGCAGGCGTTTTTGTGCTTCTACGTAACAGTCCACTTCGTAGTTGAGGCAGCATTTCAGTTTGGCGCATTGTCCGGCAAGCTTTTGCGGATTCAGTGAAATATCCTGGTAGCGGGCGGCGCTGGTCGAAACGGAAACAAACGATGTCATCCAGGTAGCGCAACACAACTCACGGCCGCAAGGTCCGATACCACCGATACGGCCGGCTTCCTGACGTGCACCGATCTGCTTCATTTCGATGCGTACATGGAAAGCGTCGGCAAGCACCTTAATCAGTTGGCGGAAGTCTACGCGTTCATCGGCAATGTAGTAGAAGATTGCTTTGTTGCCGTCTCCCTGATATTCCACATCCCCGATTTTCATATTGAGGTTGAGGTCAAGAGCGATCTGGCGGGCACGTATCATCGTGCTGTGTTCACGCGCTTTCGCCTCGTTATACTTGTCCATATCCACCGGTTTGGCTTTGCGGTAGATACGCTTGATATCCGCTTCCGATTTGATATTTGCCTTACGCATCTGTAGCGGTACAAGTCGCCCGGTAAGGGTTACTACGCCTATATCATGTCCGGGAGTAGCTTCCACGGCTACTATATCGCCTTTTTCCAAAGGAATTTTGTTGCTGTTGCGGAAATAACCCTTGCGGGTATTTTTGAACTGAACTTCCACCATGTCCGATTCCTCTGCATTGCCGGGGATGTCGGCAAGCCAGTCGTAAGTGTTCAGTTGCTTGTCTTGCCTGCCGCAGCTTTTGCAGCAGAGACCGCCGCTTCCGTTATGTAGTTTAAATTCCATCATTCTATCTGTTATTTTGATGATTTACTATGTTATATGTTAGTTGAAAAGGATTCTTCTATTGTTTTAACAGAACAATCATTTTCAGTGAAAAATCAAAGAATACCATACGGGCATTCACATTCTGTTCAATGTGCACTTGCGCTTCGCTGAGTTCATCCATAATACCCATAACATTCCGTTCGTTGACAAACGGGGCAAACCGGGTAGCGAAGTTCTGTTCGGGCAGGGTCATGTAGTTCATCTCTTTCCGATGCAGGTTATAGATGAAATTTTCCCGTATCATGCGCTGGCAGTATTCCAGAAAATTCTTTTGGCGTTCGCGCCCCATAGCCGCGAGTTGTTCGCTCCATTGCTTCATTTCCCGTATTTTCCGTTGATAGGAGAGGCGCATCAGGCTGACGAACAGATTGAAAAACAATTCATTCTCTTCATTCAGATGGATTGTTTCCAACGCCTTGATGAAGTTTCCGTTTGCCAGATGGGCTATGGTCTGGCTGTCCGCCGGTTGCACGCCGTACTTTTGTTGCAGCGCGTTTGCCATGCTTGCCTCATCTATTTTGCGGATGTTGAAACGTTGTGTACGGCTGAGTATGGTAGACAATATCATTTCGGGTGCTTCGGAAACCAACAGGAAGATGGTCTTCTCAGGCGGCTCTTCCAGCAGTTTCAGCAATTTATTGGCGCAGACCTCGTGCAGCTTTTCAGGCAGCCATACAATGGTTACCTTGTATCCGCCTTCGCTGGATTTCAAACTGAGTTTACGGGTGATTTCATCGCTTTCCTTTGCGTAGATAATCGCTTGTCCGTTTTCCGCTCCCATTTCATTCAGCCAATGATTCAGTGAGAAATAGGGGTTGCTTAGTACAAGATGCCGCCAGTCGGCTATGTAGTCATCGCAAACTTCTTTCTTCCCCTTGGCGCTTTTCACGATGGGGAATACGAAGTGTACGTCCGGATGCACCAGTTTATTCCATTTCACACACGAAGGACACGTGCCGCAGGCATCGGTCTCCGTGCGGTTCGGGCAGCAGATGTAACGGGCATAAGCCATAGCCAGCGGAAGTTTGCCTACTCCTGCCGGTCCGCAGAACAGTTGCGCGTGAGGAATACGTCCTTCCCGCACCTCTTGTATCAATTGTTGTTTGGCTGTATCCTGGCCTATTACATCTTTAAAAAACACGGTGTCGGTATTTGGTTAATAAATCTGTTTGGCTACTTCCTTGATGCTGTCCACTGCACCTATGGAATAGAAATGGATGCTGGGAATATGGTGCTTCATCAGTTCCTTGCATTGCTGCACGCACCATTCGATACCTACCTGTTGCGCTTCTGCATCATTCTTGCATTTCAAGATTTCGTTTGTCAGCTCTTCGGGCAGGTCTACTTTAAACGTTTTGGGTATCATGCTGAGTTGCGAAAGCTTCTTGAACGGCTTGATGCCCGGTATAATGGGGATGGTAACTCCGGCTTTGCGGGCGCGTTCTACGAAATCGAAGTATTTCCGGTTGTCATAGAACAATTGGGTAACGGCATATTCCGCTCCGGTTTCCATTTTCTTTTTCAGCCAATAAATGTCCGTATCGATGTTGGGCGCTTCTTCGTGTTTCTCCGGATAACAGGCCACTCCGTATGAGAAAGGAGTATTGGTGACTTTCATCTCGGAACCGTCTACAAAGATGCCCTTATTGAATTGGTTAATCTGTTCCTGCAATTCAACGGCATGATGATAACCGTTCTTCTCGGGAGTGAATACCGACTCGTGTTTTGCCTTGTCTCCGCGTAACACCAAAAGGTCTGTGATGTTCAGGAATTGCAGGTCGAGCAATACATATTCGGTATCCTCACGGCTGAAACCGCTGCAAAGAATATGCGGCACCACCGTTATGTTGTATTTATTCTGGATGGCTGCGGCTACGGATACGGTTCCCGGACGGCGACGGAGACGGTTGCGCTGGAACAGCCCGTTGCCGAGGTCCTTGTACACGTACTCGCTACGGTGTGTGGTGATATTGATGTATTTAGGGTCGAACTCCCGTAATGTATCTATTGTTTCGTACAACTTTTCGATGCCTGTACCTTTCAGAGGGGGCAATATTTCAAAAGAAAAAGCTGTTTTTTCGTTACTGTTTATCAGATCGATTACTCTCATTTCTTTTCCGTTGTCTTTGTCTAATTGGCAAAATCCTGCACAATCCTGCACATTGGGAACAAAAATACGAAAAAGAAATGAGAAATGCTTTTTTGGCAGGCTATTCTTTTATGCAACGGATGGAAAACGCATTATAATAATCTTTGCCTTCCGGTTTGACGGCGTTCTTTAAGGCGATGTCGTTATTGCTGTTCGCAAACATTACGACTTTGTCCAATTGCTTTTGTGTGCCGTCATATAGCCAATAGGCGGTCGATGAGTTTGCGTTTACCAAGGCCGTCTTGTTTTCCCTTTCCAACAGCAGCCCTGCGGGTTGAATGCAGAATCCGGTTTCATTGGTTGCGGAATAAACATCCGAGCTCCAGGTATCTGTCTTTTTCAGTGCGGAAGCATTCTCTCCTATGTATTCTTTCAGTCTGTTCCAATCGTTTTCTGTTGGCAATCTCCAATCCAACGGAGCCAATTTCCCGGTAAGGACGGCCTCGCCGTTGTAAAAATGGGAGTCGGTGCCCGCCCATTTGAGGTAGCCCTCGCCATCTCCCAAAGCTTTTCTGAGGGGCATACTCTTGCTGTCATTATAATGGGCCGTCTGTAAATCCTCTTTCATCCAATATTGTGCGCCTATTTTCACGATGGGGTAGGTGTGCAATATACCGTTCCGTATATCTCTGATTACGTAGCTGCTGACGTTGATAGCCAATGCTGGTGCGGCAGGCTTTTCCGTTACTATCTTTCTGTTTTCGTCTATGTAGAATTTTTCGATAGGCCGGGAGTGGCCGCTAATGTAGGTCAGCGAGTTGTCCGCTTCATTCCAACTTACTTTACCGCCATGTGTCGTGGCGGTTTTGTCCGGTAGTTGTAAAACGATTCCATTTGTCAAGTCCGTCTGTTCATTGTCCTGTACGGAATAGGCTACAATCGCTTTAGTAGCAACAGCATCGGCGGGGGCAGTGTAAAGATACTCCCGGCATACTTCTGCCACGGGCTTTCCTTGATGGTATATCCTGTAGATATCAGACATGCTGAATGACAGCGAGGCTGTGTGTACGGCAGTGATTTCGTACCGGTTTTCGCTCTCTCCTTGTTCGCTGAGTTCCCATTCCTTGATGTTGGCGATAACTCCGGTGAGGGTTGCACTTGTGCTTTGCAGTGCGTTGATGCAAATCTCCAGTTCCGTGTCCTCCTCAATGGTGGCCGACGGGAGAGGGCAGGTATAGATTTTTCCGTTCCATTCCAGGGTAAAAGCCTGTCCGCCGTCGGAGTGTGTTTGCGGAATTACAATAAGCTCCTTACCGGACAGCGTATTACCCTCTTTCTTCCATGTGCCGAAAGGAATGATATCCGTTTCGCTCGCATCGTCAACCGAGGAAAGCTTGTCCGATTGCAGGTCATATACGGCTTGTGTCCTGAAACCGGTAGCTATGATTCTGGGGTTGGCCTTGAGCATCTCGTCCGTATCTTCACCTTCTTGGGGTATAAGAACTAACTTTATTTTGGCAAACCGGTGCTTGTATTCCAGCTTTACGGTTTTCTCGCTGTTGGGTACGTTTCCAATGCGGGCGGTCATGAAGTTGGATAAGCTGTAATTGGCGGTCTTGTTCTGGTCTGCTTGTACTGTGACGTCCAGCAGTGAGCTTCCTTTGGACACGTTTTCCTCCTGATACGGATAGTAGCTGATGAAGTCCAGCGTGGCATCTCCTTCCGGATAATACACTTCTTTCTTGGATATCAGTTTGCTGTTGTCGCTGCATTCCAGAAGCAGGTTGTCGATGTATCGCTGCTGGTCCAGGGAATTGCCTGTCAGCATGGCAAAGATACCGCTTCTGTCTCCTATGTCGAAAGTGTTTTTAGTTACTTTGGTAGCGGCTTTACTTGCTTCAAAGGAAAAGGAGATGAGGATATTGCCCTCTTTGATTTCATCATTTAGCCTGTTGATACAAGATGTACCCGATAAGGCAAGGAGCAGGCATAACACATAATTTGCCCTTTTGAAAGCGTTTCTCATGATATTCATGTTATAGTAGTTTTATAAGACGAAAACATCTTCGCCTTTGGTTCGTACTTAAAAACTTACGTGTCGATATATCAGATTAGGCAGAACCGCAAATGTTATGAGAAAGTAGTTTACGCTTTCAGATTTCTATTAGTCAGTTATCACGCTTGATAGCTTGGTGCTTTTTCTTCTCTTTACATATATCTA
>ERZ859776.943-NODE-943-length-11965-cov-2.103610_pt1 | contig 11965 bp, 10 predicted proteins | sample MGYA00509987_ERZ859776 | MGnify/ENA primary metagenome ERZ859776 (study PRJEB30046, sample SAMN00715146) | human gut metagenome | study: EMG produced TPA metagenomics assembly of the A metagenome-wide association study of gut microbiota in type 2... | reverse complement strand
CAACGCTGTCCTCTCTTGAGTAACCCATTACAACAAGGTCCTCCGTCAGCTTTTCAAGATTAAACGTTTTTCCAAGCTCAAAATCTATACAAAGGCTCTTAAATTCTTCTTTATCGCAAGTATACTGCAGAATGGCGTCAAGGCTTGTCACAACTATATAATCGCCGCCGCTTACAAGTTTCTGTATAACGGAAATTCTTGCGTGCTCGTTCTGATGACCGGAGGTTTCGATATTATAGAAAATATATTCCTTTGTCGGAAAATACAAAACATTATCCGAATACAATTCCATATCCGAATAAAGTTTTCTCGCCTCCATATCACTGTAACACACAACAAGCGCAGATGATTTATTTTCATTTTTCAGCGAATAAATAAGCTGTCCCTGAGCCGATTCAACTATTCCCGCAACAGAAACAGGCGTATTATTAAGATTTTCGACTATGCCTTTATACGGTGCATAATCGTTTAAAATATCAGAAAAATTCATATTTACAGCCTTTCTGCCCACAACCGTTCTTTACACACCTTGTCGTGGACGGACAAAATGCACTTTTTTATTTGCCGTTATACTTATTCATCGCAGACTGTACACCGTTTTTGATAATCTCCGCAACAGCTTTTTCCGCTTTAACTATTGCGTCCTCCATTACAGGAATTTCTTCCTTTGTAAATCTGCCGAGTACAAAGTCTGCCAAATCATAATCTTCGTGTTTCGGTGCACCGACACCCATTTTTACTCTTGGGAATGTATCACTGTTTAGACGGTATATTATAGATTTAAGTCCGTTGTGACCGCCGGCACTTCCTTTCGGTCTTACTCTTATTCTGCCTACATCAAGAGATATATCGTCATTGATTACAATAATATTTTCAGGCGGTATTTTATAAAACTGTGCCATTTCACTGACTGAATCACCGCTTAAATTCATATATGTCTGCGGTTTTACAAGATACACCTTTTCACCGCTTATTGTTGTCTCACCGTACACTGCTTTAAACTTTAATTTGGTAAGTTTTGCACCGTACTTATCCGCAATATAGTCTATTGTGTGAAATCCGATATTATGACGCGTCATATCGTACTGCTTACCCGGATTTCCAAGTCCCACTATTAAATACATTGGTATAATCTCCTCTTTACGTCCAAAAAGGGCAGATAATTTATCTGCCCAAATATCTTTAAAACTCATATTACTTACGTTTATCCTTCCAACCCTCTTTATTAACCTGTCTTGCACGTGCGATAGACAAGCTATTTTCAGGAATATCTTCTGTTATTGTCGAGCCTGCGGCAATATAAACGCCGTCACCGACATTAATCGGCGAAACGAAGTTTGTGTTACAGCCGACAAAGCAATCATCACCGATTGTTGTTCTGTACTTCTTCTTACCGTCATAGTTACACGTTACAGTACCACAGCCGAAGTTTACCCTCTTACCGACATCGCTGTCGCCGATGTATGTAAGGTGAGAAATCTTTGTACCGTCATCGATATTTGAATTTTTAAGTTCAACGAAATCGCCGACTTTAACTTCTTTACCCACATGACAATTAGGTCTGATATACGCAAAAGGTCCTACGTGTGTACCCTCGTCAACTTCCGATTCAAGTATAACTGAGCTTAGCACGTCAACACCGTCATGTATAACCGCTCTGTCAAGCATACTTCCCGAACCGATAACGCAGTCAGAGCCGATTTTTGTACCGCTCTTTATTGTGACGTTCTGACAAATTTCCGTATCATTGCCGATTTCAACGCCGTCTTCGATATAAACGCTTTCAGGATTACGCATTGTAACACCGTTTCTCATATGGTATTCATTAATACGCTTTTGCATAATCTTTTCAGCCTCATTAAGCTGTACTCTGTCGTTTATACCTCTGATTTCGTCATTGTCCGAAATTGCGTAACCGCCGATTTTCTTACCGGCACTTAGAAGTATTTCAAGAGTATCTGTAAGGTAATATTCGCCTTGTGCATTGTTCGGAGTAATCTTATCAAGTGCATATACAAGCGACTGTGCGTCAAAAACGTACATTCCGGAATTTACTTCGTTGATTTTCTTTTCTTCTTCACTTGCGTCCTTTTGCTCAACGATTTTCAAAACAGAACCGTCATTATCTCTTACAATTCTTCCGTAACCTGTCGCATCGTCAAGAATTGCGGTTATAACAGTTGCTTGATTGCCGTTATTTTTGTGATATTCAATAGCCTTGTTTATTGTTTCGGCAGTTATAAGAGGAGTGTCGCCGTTTAGAATAACAACCTCGCCCTTTGAATTTTTTATAACGTCGATAGCCTGCATAACCGCATGACCTGTACCCTTTTGTTCAGCCTGCAATGCAAATTCGCACACATCGCCGAGTACCTCTTTAACCGTTTCTGCCTTATGACCGACAACCGCGCAAACCTTGTCCGCACCTGCCGCCTTAGACGCGTCAATAACCCACTTTGAAAGTGGTTTACCGCATACTTTATGAAGTACCTTCGGCATTTTCGACTTCATTCTTGTTCCCATTCCTGCCGCTAAAATTACACTTGTAAACATAAATAACTCCTCTCAAAAACACTTATAAATCCATTTTTGATGTAACTTCCATATCGTGATGTATCTGTTCAATAAGTTTATCTACACCGTCAAATTTTATAACACCCCTAAGTTTTTTCGCAAAACTCACGCGTATATATTCTCCGTAAATATCCTCGTCAAAATCAAGGATGTGACTTTCCACTGTCAATTTTCTTGCACCGAATGTCAGATTTTTTCCGACATTGACAACGCATTTCAAGCGCTTTCCACGCACATACGTTATACCTGCGTAAACCCCCTCTTCGGGAAGTGCCATATTCACGTCATAATCAACATTCGCAGTCGGAATACCCATTTTTCTGCCGTTCTGCAAACCTTTCACAACATTGCCTTCAATGCAATAACGTCTGCCCAAAAAACGTTCCGCTTTTTCCATATCACCGGCTTTTATAATGCTCCTTATGTATGTACTCGAAACGATTTTTCCGTCAAGCTTTATAACGTCCGTAACAAACACTTTAAATCCGTATTTCTCGCCAAACCATTTTAAAAGTTTGACGTCACCTTGTGCTTTGTAGCCGAAACTGTAATCATATCCGACACAAACAGCCTTTATATGAAGATTTTCAACAAGATACTGTACAAATTCTTCGGGAGTTTTTTTCATAAACTCCTTATCAAATTTCTCCATATACACAAAATCGGGCTTTTCACGTTCCAAAAGCTCCAACTTTGCCTCATTCGGCGTTATAAGCTCAATCTTATGCCCCACAACGTCATTTGTGTTTTCTTCAAACAACAGCACACCGCTTTTTAAGCCGTTTTCTTTTGCATATTTAATACCGTTTCTGATAATCGTCATATGAGCGATATGAAGTCCGTCAAAATTTCCGAGTGCAACAACCGTACCATCGTAATCTGTTTTATCACGGAATATCTTCATTTATATCGCCCCCTTAATTCCAGAAAGATTTTTCAAGTTTTAATTTGCCGTCTGTAATCTTTGATATACACAAAAATTTATTTTTTTCGTCATACACGCGGTAAGATTGTCCCTCTTTACCGTTGTACGTCATCTGTACACCGTTCGTAACGCTTTTAACTTGCTTTGGGTTAAGTTTAATTTTAGGATATTCCTCAAACATTCTGTCAACGGGAATTATGATTTTTTCAAGTTCGCCGTTGTTTTTCAATGTTTCGATTTCCTTTAGAGTGTGACTCTCTTCTATCGTAAACGGTCCTGTTTTTGTACGTCTTAATGTGTTCATATACGCACCGACGTGCAGTTTCATACCTATATCCTCGCAAAGTGTTCTGATATATGTACCTTTTGAACACGAAACGTCAATAGTCACACGTTCGCCTTTAATTTCAAGTATATCAATAGAATTTATCGTCACCTTACGGCTTTTTCTCTCAACTTCGATACCTTTTCTTGCAAGTTCGTAAAGTTTCTTGCCGTTTTGCTTTATCGCAGAATACATAGGCGGTATCTGTTCGATTTCACCGACAAAGCTCATTATAGCTTGTCTGATTTCATCTTCACCGCAAGTTACTTCACACTCCGTAAGCACTTCACCGTCTGCGTCCTGCGTATCGGTTGTCATACCCAGCACAAGCTCAGCTCTGTAACACTTGTCCGACAAAGTAAGCATATCCGCAACTTTTGTTGCAGAGCCGATACAAACAGGCAGTACGCCGGTTGCCTCAGGGTCAAGTGTTCCCGTATGTCCAACCTTTTTTATACCCGTCATCTTACGCATAACATAAACCATATCATGCGAAGTACGTCCCAAAGGCTTATCTATTATAATTATACCGTTCATTATAATCTCCGTTAAATTATTTTATCCAAAGCTTTTTTGCAAGCGTCGATAACAGCTTTTTCGGCTTTTTCGGTTGAATCGAAATCCAAAGTCGCACCTGCCGCTTTAATATGACCGCCGCCGCCGAACTTCATTGCAACTTCCGCAACGTCGGCTTTACCGTTTGAACGCAAATTAAGTCTGAAACCGTTGTTTGTACGCTTTATGCAAACCGCAATTTCAGTACCCTCAATTCTTCTCGGAATATCAACCAAATTCGGAATATCTTCCTTACCCATTCCGTACTTTGCACCGATTTTTTCATCGGTAATTACCGCTTTAATTTTACCGTCTGCATATTCCTTGATATTTTCGGTAATTTCTGCTTTTAATTTTGCCGCCGCAAGCGACTCACTGTCAAAAAGCAGTCTTGCCACTTCCGCATGGTCAAAATCATATTCCAAAAGGTTTGCCGCCGTACGCATTGTTTTAGACGTAACGTTACTGTACTTAAAGCAACCCGTATCGGAGCATATCGCCGTATACAAATCCTTGGCAATATCATTATCCAATTCAATGCCCATTTTTTCAAACAAAGCATACAAAATTTCACCTGCCGCAGCCGCTTTACCGTCAACATAATTTGCATCGGCAAAATTAGTGTTTGTCAAGTGATGGTCAATATTTATTGAATTATTTATTTCTTCAAAGAGGGACTTTCTCTCTGCTATACGTCCCAAATCACCGCAGTCAATGCACGCGCAAAGGTCGTGATTATGTTTCATACCCTCTTGATACAAAACATAATCATCACCTATAAATGCCAATCTCGACTCAATTCTGCCGTTTACATATACGGTCGCCTCTTTACCCAACTTTCTCATAACCTTTGCAAATGCAAAGCATGAGCCGATTGTATCCGGATCCTCATTCAAATGAGTAAGCACTGCTACGGATTTTGCCTCCATTATCTTATCAATAACAGCCTGCATAACTAATCCCCTTTATTTCTTGTTTATATTATTAAGAAGTCTTTCGATATTTGCACCATGCTCGATTGAATCATCAAGTTCAAACACAAATTCCGGCGTATATCTTAAATCAATTCGTTTACCCAATTCACGTCTTATAAAGCCGGCGGCACTCTTTAAGCCCTGCATAGCTTTTTTCTTCGTTTCTTCATCACCCATAACGGAAATATATGCCTTTGCATATCTCAAATCGTTTGTCACATTTACAGTAACAACGCTTGTCATAAGCGGAATACGCGTATCTTTTAATTCACGAATTATATTTGCAAGTTCACGCTTAACTTCTTCATTGATTTTATCAATTCTTGCCATATTTATTCCTCTCTGATGAATGGCTGAATTTCAGCCAATAACTATCTTTCTATTTCTTCCATAACAAAACATTCGATAGTATCGCCCTCTTTAATATCGTTGAAGTTTTCAACACCGATACCACATTCAAAGTTTTCCGCAACTTCTTTTGCGTCATCTTTAAATCTCTTTAGAGAATTTATAGTACCCTCGTGAACAATGATACCGTTACGAACGATACGAATTTCAGCATTACGCTGAATTTTGCCTTGTGTTACATAACAACCTGCGATAGTACCCACGTTTGACACCTTAAATGTCTGACGTACTTCCGCATAACCGATAACGACTTCCTTAAATTCAGGGTCAAGCATACCCTTCATAGCAGCCTCGATTTCTTCGATTGCCTGATAAATAACTCTGTAAAGTCTTATATCAACTTCATTCTGTTCAGCCGACGCAAGCGCACCTGCGTCAGGTCTTACGTTAAAGCCGACAATGATAGCATTTGACGCATTTGCAAGCATTACGTCAGATTCGTTAATCGCACCTACACCGCCGTGAATTGCTCTTACTCTGACTTCATCGTTAGACAATTTTTCAAGTGACTGTTTAACAGCCTCAACGCTACCCTGTACGTCAGCCTTTATGATAACATCAAGTTCTTTCATGTTACCCTCGTCAATCTGACTGAACAAGTTATCAAGCGATACTTTAACAACTTGATTAAATTTATTTTCTTGAAGTTCCTGTTTTCTCTGTTCAGCAACGTCACGTGCAAGTTTTTCGTTTTCAACGACCATAAATGTGTCGCCGCCCGACGGTGCCTCCGACAAGCCAAGAATTTCAACCGGTGTTGACGGCGGTGCAGTCTTAACACGTCTGCCCTTATCGTTTACCATCGCACGAACTCTTCCGACAGCCGTTCCTGCAATCACAAAATCACCGACTTTAAGTGTACCGTTCTGTACAAGAACAGTCGCAACAGGACCTCTTCCCTTATCGATTTCAGCCTCGATTACAGTACCTTGTGCATCTCTGTTAGGGTTAGCCTTTAGCTCCTGCATATCTGCAACAAGAAGTACCATTTCCAAAAGTCCGTCAATGTTAATTCTCTTTTTAGCCGAAATTTCAACGCAGACAGTATCTCCGCCCCATTCTTCAGGTACAAGATCGTACTCGACAAGCATTTGCTTAACTCTTTCAGGGTTAGCACCGTCTTTATCAATCTTATTAATTGCAACAACGATTGTAACGCCCGCCGCTTTTGCATGGTTAATAGCCTCGATTGTCTGTGGCATAATACCGTCATCAGCCGCAACAACAAGTATTGCAACGTCAGTTACCTGTGCACCTCTTGCACGCATTGTTGTAAATGCTTCGTGACCCGGTGTATCAAGGAATGTTATAAGTCTGTCGTTTAGTTTAACGCTGTAAGCACCGATATGCTGTGTAATACCGCCAGCCTCTGTATCTGTTACGCTTGTATCACGGATTGCGTCAAGAAGTGATGTCTTACCGTGGTCAACGTGACCCATTACAACAACTACAGGAGGACGCGGAACAAGATCTTCCGGCTTATCTTCTTCCTCGGTTTCAATCATAAGCATATCTTCTTTTGTAAGAACAACTTCCTGTTTAACTTCAATACCGAAATCGTCACCGATAAGTTGTGCTGTTTCAAAGTCGATAGCTTGGTTTTGTGATGCCATAACTCCAAGCATCATAAGTTTTTTAACAACTTCTGCCGATGTCTTACCCATCTTAGACGCAAATTCACCGACCGTAATTGTTTCAGGGATTTCAACCTCTGTTATAACCTTAGCCTTTATTTCCTTTTTAGGCTGTTGGTTCTTTTCCTTTTCACGACGGTTTTTGCCACCCTTTTTATTCTTAGCTTTACCGCCCTTTTTATCCATCTTGATATTATCAGGAACCATATCTTCAATACGTTCACGGGATTCTATTGTATCAAGTTCAACAGTCGATTGACGGGTATCAACGTAACGTTTCTTTTCCTCTGTCTTTACAACATACTCTTCTTCCGTATTGGTATGGTCGATATTGCTCAAGTCAATTCTTTGACCCGACTGTTTCTTTGCAACTTTCTTATGCTTTTCTTGCTTTTGCTTTTCTTGCTTTTGCTTTTCTTCTTTCTTTTCAGCCTTTGTTTCAGTCTTAACTTCGGCTTTTACCTCTGCTTTTTCTTCAGTCTTTTTAACTTCTTTAACAGATTTTTCTTCTGCTTTCTTTTCTTCTTTCTTAGCAGGTTTTTCAGCCTTTTCTTCTGTTTTCTTGGCAGGCTTTTTCGCCGGCTTTTCTTCGTCATTGCCGTCTTCGCTTGCTTTCTTCAAAGCCGCCTCACGCATTTCGCGGATTTCTTCATCTGAAACTTGGTTCATCTCCGTATAAATATCGAAAATCAAACCGATAGTTTCTTCGTCAACCACGCTTGCCGAACTCTTTAGTTCTACTCCGAATTCCGCAAGTTTAGCTATTATATCCTTATTTGTAATCTTTAGATTTTTTGAAATCTCACCTAATTTTATCTTATCTGCCATATTTGCATCACCCTTTCTCCATGTCCCAGAGGGATTAGTCGTTTAATCTATCTAAAATTGCTTTCGCAAAATTGTCGTCATTCACGGAAACTACCGCACGGCTGTCTGCTCCTGTAAACTTGCCAAGCTCCGCCTTACTTCCCGCCTCAACAAATTTCGTTTTATAAAATTTGCATGAATCGGTTATTGATTTTTTTGTATTATCAGATGCGTCACACGCTACTATAATAAGCTTTGAAACACCGCTTTTAACGGCTTTTGAACATATATCTTCACCTGTCTGCACCTTACCGGCTCTTTTTGCCAAGCCGAGCATACCTAAAAATTTGTTGTTCAAATCAATTCCTCCGCCGCTTTATATAGTTCCTTTGGGACGGCACATTTAAAATGACGCTCAATCCCTCTTTTTTTCTCCGCATTTCGAATACAGTCTATATTCTTGCAAATATAAGCACCACGTCCGAACAATTTTTTATCACAGTCGAATTTAATCTCACCTGTTTTGTTGTCACGAACCAATCTTATAAGTTCATTTTGCGGATACATTTTTCTGCACGCAACGCACATCCTTTGTGGTATGTGCTTCATATATATTAGTCCTCCGCACTGATGTCTATTTTCCAGCCTGTAAGTCTTGCCGCAAGACGTACATTCTGACCTGCTCTGCCTATTGCAAGCGAAAGCTGATATTCAGGTACAACAACGTGTGCACTCTTTTCCTCTTCGTTGATTTCAGCTGAAATAACCTTGGCAGGACTTAAACTTGCCGCAATAAATTCGGCAGGGTCTTCGCTCCACTTAACTATATCAATCTTTTCATTCTTCAATTCTTCGCCGATATTCTGAACTCTTATACCCTTCGGTCCGATACAAGCACCTTGTGCGTCAACGTTAGGATCGTTTGAATAAACGGCAATCTTTGTTCTTGAGCCGCCCTCACGCGCAATGTTCTTTATCTCAACAATACCCTCGGCAATTTCAGGTACTTCTGCCTCAAACAACTTTTTAACAAGTCCCGGATGAGTTCTTGAAACGATAATCTGTGTACCCTTTGTTCCGCTTTTCACTTCGCTCACATAGCATTTAAGCACTTGACCTACTTCATATGTTTCGCCGATTGGCTGTTCTTTTTCAGGCAGCATTGCTTCGATTTTGCCGATGTCAATAAATACGTTTCCTTTTTCTATTCTCTCGATTGTTCCCGAAACTATGTCGTTTGTCTTTTCGGTGTATTCACTGTAAATTATTCCTCTTTCAGCCTCTCTTATTCTCTGCGTAACAACTTGTTTTGCAGTCATTGCACTGATTCTGCCGAAATCTTTCGGTGTTACTTCTATATTTACCATATCACCGATTTGATAATTACCGTTGATTGCTCTTGCGTCCTCAAGTGAAATTTCTTCAAATTCGTCATATACAAGGTCAACAACTTCTTTCTTTGCAAATACCTTTACAGTTCCGCTTTCTCTGTCTATTGAAACCTCAACATTTTGTGCAGAATAAAAGTTTTTCTTATATGCCGCAACAAGAGCCGCTTCAAGAGCGTCTATAAGTACCTCTTGACTTATGCCCTTTTCGTTACAGATTTCCGTAAGAACCTCAAATAATCCCTTTTCCATTTTTATAAATCTTCCTCTCTAAAACTTAAATGATAATCTTATATAAACTGCTTGCTTAACAGGTATTTCTTTCACTTTCCCATCAAGTTCAACAAATGCTGTTTTATCCTTGTAATCCTTTAAAACGCCTGTAAATTCCTTTATACCGTTTTCTGCTTTGTAAAGCTTTACGTCAACCTCTCTGCCGATATAATAAAGAAATTCACGTTCCTTTGTAAGTTTTCTGTCTGCCCCCGGTGACGAAACTTCAAGCGTATAATTTTCTTCAATAAAATCTTCCGCGTCAAGAAGTTCCTCTACTGCCTTTGAAAACAATTCACATTCATCTATACCAATTCCGCCCTCTTTGTCAATATAATAGCATAGCGAATAAGTGTCGTCGGCTTTTTTGTATGTCACATCAACAATATATACATTTTGTTTCTGTGCAATTTGTTCTCCGAGTTCAAGCGCTCGGATTTCTGTTCCGTTAGCCATTTGTACCTCCGTAACTTCTCAAAAAATCTTTTCATATAAATATGAAAGAGTGGGTAAACCCACTCTTTCTGAATATAGTATATTCCGCTTTAAAAGATATTATATCACATAAATCCAACAATTTCAAGACTTTTTTGTGATTTTATCTTTATTATTCATCGCTGCCGTCATTGCTTTCACTGCTACTGTATTCAGAACTCGAAGATTCACCGCTTGATTCTTCGCTTGATTCATATCTTTCACCTGTACTCTCGTGAGAAGAACTTGATGTTCCCGTACTTTCTTCGGTCGTTTCATGATTTGATGACGAACCGGATGATGAGTTTGATGAACCGGATGATGAGCTTGATGAACTGTTTGAAGTACTTGAGCTTGATGAACCCGAAGTTCCCGATGAACTGTATGATGAATTTGAACTTCTGCTTTTTGAGTTTGATGAATTTGATGAATTTGAAGTGTTTGACGAGCTTGAAGATATACCGCTTGATGAAGAACTACCGCTCTCTCTTGTAGCATTTTTAGGATTGTCCGTTGTGATATTATCTGCAGGATAACCGAACACATCTTGTACCATCGTTCTGATTTCGTCCATATTAGGTATCCAAACGTCGCCGTTCGCTGAATCTGAACTATATTCACCAGGCAATGAATACGAATGAATATTCACGCTTGAGAAATCAGCCAAATATTTTGAATACTTAATAACTTCACTTACTGTAAAGTTTGTCTTAATTTCAGAGCTTATCTCCTTGAATATTGAAGGAATTTTCAAAATCAAAGATGCATTAACCTTTTGGTCTACAACAGCTTTCAGGAATTTCTGCTGCATTTCAACTCTGTCACTGTCACCGTTTACATAACCTTTAAATACACCGGTTGACGGATTGACATTACCGTGTCTGTAACGCATAAGCCATACAGCCTGCTGACCGTTCATCTGATAATCTCCCGGCGGAAGATTTATATGCAGACTCTGTACAGGGTCATCATATACCATACCTACACCGTCGCCGTAAAGGTCCGGAATTGTAAATTCAATAGGACCAAGTTCGTCTATAACGTGAGCAACAGCGTCAAAGCTGAAATCAACATAGTAATTTATCGGAATACCCGTTATTCTCGTTACCGCCTCACAAGTTGCTGTCGCACCGCCGATTTCTCCGCTTTCATCCACAAATGCGTGTGCGGCGTTAATTTTTTGATAACGGTTTCCTATATACATTTTTGTATCACGAGGAATTGAGAGCATATTCACCTCTTTTGTTTCGGTATCAAAACTTGCAAGCATTATTGCGTCTGTTCTCAAGCCGTCAACGTCAACACCCATAAGTAAAACGTTTATCTTTCCGTCTGCCGCCTCAACAGTCGAAGTGTTGTCCACTGCTTCCTCATTGTTTGAGCCCGAAAAGTCAATTCCCATACAGACAGCTGCCACGGCAATAATCACTGCGAGTGATATTCCAAGCACTTGAAAATATCTTTTTACATTAAATTTAACTTTCACTCTTTAACCTCCAAAAATATTCATCTATGTTTCAAAAAAATACAATATATTTTAATTATACCATTCAAACTTACTCTCGTCAATAGAAAAAATGCCATCCGCATGGACGATCTTCGTATGGATCGCATATCCTCTATTATCC